>Ga0310696_10006715_pt1 | contig 13617 bp, 8 predicted proteins | sample AusTroGonzalo_MG_4_FD_203885 | JGI IMG/M metagenome (GOLD analysis project Ga0310696, IMG submission 203885) | Bovine rumen microbial communities from tropical cattle in Woodstock, Queensland, Australia - Gonzalo_02 (v2) (version 2) | ecosystem: Host-associated > Mammals > Digestive system >... | reverse complement strand
CCGGCATCCCGCCGCGTGACGGTTATTTTGACGGCTGGTTCATGGATGATGACATGATCCTGCATTCACCCACACGTTACGAGCAGCCGCTCAGCATCACCACCATTGAGTCCGATGACTACGAGATTACGATGGACTTGAACTGGCGCTCGTACAAGCTGGCGCGCCGTTCATGGAGCGGTGGACTGATGGACATACGCTTTGCGTTTGGTCAAAAGGCCGATGGAAGCGCATATTTTGCACGCATACACGACCCCTACTATGAGGGACGTACATTCACACCCGCGCAGACCGAGTCACAGATTGCAGCGGCTAACGAGGCCAATGCACGTGCAGCTTTGCAGCCGCAGAGTTCCACGGCCGATTTCTCAATCTGCGCCATGGAAGTACGTGAATCTCAGGGATTCGGCGGCCGTCCGGGACGCCGCATGAATACGCTTGCCGCCCTTGCATCGACTCCAGCCACAAAGGATCAGGTGAACGAGAATCAGGATTGGCACAAGCTGCGCATAAGCCGCAAGGGTGCCCAGGTTACCATGTACTTTGATGAAAAGGAGGTTGTAAAGTACAGCGGCCTTGAGCAGACCGGTAAGAACGACCTGGTATTCTGGGTAAACTACACCGAGGCTACATACCGCAACATCACCGTAAAGAGCGGTGAAAAGACCGTTTTCAGCGGTACTCCCAAGGACGTGCAGATTCCGGAGGTCGCTCCCGAGTGGGGCTCGTTCGGTGATGCCCAGTTCAGTCTGGTTAAGGACGATGCAGTGAACATGCGTTACTCACAGCGTATAGTTGTAAAGAAGGGCAGTGCCGGTATGACACAGGGCCCGCAGAACGTGGTTGCCGGCGAGAAATACATCGGCTCAATATATGCCAAGGGAAAGGGTAGTCTGTCAGTTGGATTGCGTCGTGCCGACGGCAGTTTTGCTGCAATCAAGAGCCTTGGTAAGGTTGGTAAGGAGTGGAAGAAATATGAGTTTGAACTGGAGGCCGGATCATACAGCGGTGATGCTGATTTTGCTGTCGTTGTTGAGAAGGGTAACATCCAGGTGGATATGGCTACGATGTCAACACAGACCGGTAAGGACCTGGGCGGTTTCCGTCCCGATATCCTGCAGGCCGTTAAGGAACTGCATCCCACATGCCTGCGCTGGCCGGGTGGCGGATACGTAGCTCAGTATGACTGGCAGTGGGGTATCGGCCCTCAGGAGAACCGTGAGCGCTGGGCACACTGGATGTGGATGGACTATGACCAGAACTGCTTTGGTACCGATGAATTCATAAAGTTCTGCCGTGAGGTGAACTCGGAGCCTGTGATCGTGGTAAGCGTCAAGTTCGAGCGTCCGGCCGATGAATACGACCGCATTCTTGAGGATGCAGTGAACTGGCTGCGTTACTGCAATGCTCCCGCTACCGATGAGTGGGGTGCAAAGCGTGCCGCCAACGGACATCCCGAGCCCTATAACGTGAAGTACTGGGAGATTGACAACGAGATGTGGGAGATGGGTATTGAGCGCTATGAGAAGTGCGTGCGTGACTTCAGCACCGCCATGCGCAAGATCGACCCGTCAATCAAGATAATAGCCTGCGGCGGTTTCGGCGAGGATGAGCAGTTTATCCAGCGCAGCGGCAACTACTTTGACTACCTGAGCCTGCACCACTATGAGCAGCAGGGCGGTTACGCTACCGGTCCCGTGCGTCTGGGTCAGCAGTATGACCGATACGCCAAGATGATTGCCGAGGGTCCCAACCCCAACATCAAACTCTTTATCTCCGAGTGGAACCTGAACAGTATCGACTGGCGCACAGGTCTCTTTGCCGGCGGATTCCTGAACATGTGCGAGGCCCGTGACATAGTAGCCATGGGTGCCGCCGCCCTGTTCATACGCCGTACCGATGCACCCGACTGGAACAACGCTTTCATCAACTTTGATTATAAGGACCTGTTCAAGGCTCCCAACTGCCAGGTTACCGAACTCTGGTACGACCATTTCAGCAAATACCGCCTTGCATTCACCGGTGAAACGGGCAATATCAGCGTAAGCACCACCATGTCCGAGAACGGTGCCGATATAATCGTCAAGGTAGTGAACCCCACCGATGAGGCCGGAAAGATACGTATCAAGGGAGACTGGACAGGCGTATCGGCCACTGAGTTCGAGTACTATGCTCCGGGCTCGCTGACCGTTGCCAACAGCATGGAGAACAAGAACGCCGTTGCCCTTCAGAAAGCGGAAGGCCAGATAGACGGCAATGATGTGATACTGGATGTTCCCGCACTATCGGCCGGAGTCCTGACTATCAAAAAGCAATAATAAGGGTTATATTTACGTTTAAATAGAAAACTACAAATATGAAAAGGATTCTTTTTTTGCTGCTGGGTGCAGCTTTTGTAATGAGCGCAAATGCTCAGGGTAAGGAGACATATACAAAGAACCGTACGGTCGAGGACGGCGGTACAGGTCCATATAAGGCAATCATGGTCGAGGAGCCCAGTCTTGAGGCTCATACCATTTTCCGTCCGGAGGATCTGAGCAAGTTCAGCAAGAAGAACCCTCTGCCCGTGCTGGTATGGGGTAACGGAGCATGCACCAATTCACCCTGGGAGCATCAGAACTTCCTGAGTGAGATTGCATCACACGGATTCCTGGTAGTAGCCATAGGTTACTGGCCTGCCGAGGGTGAGCGTTACCGCGGAGCAATGTCCAAGAGCGAGCAGCAGATTGAGGGTATTGACTGGGCAATCGCTCAGAATGCCGATAAGAACAGCCCTTATTACAATAAGCTGGATGTCAAGAATATCGCTGCAGCAGGTATGTCTTGCGGTGGTCTGCAGACTCTGGTCAATGCAGCCGACAAGCGCCTTAAGTGCATCATGATATGCAACAGCGGTTCGTTCATCGACCCGTCAGGAGCCGTTCCCGGTATGCCGATGCCCGAGAAGGAGGACCTCAAGAAGATCCACACTCCGGTCATGTACCTGCTGGGAGGTCCCGAGGATATTGCATATGAGAACGGTATGGATGATTTCAAGAAGATTGACCATGTTCCGGCCATTGCAGTGAACTACCCCGTAGGTCACGGCGGCACATACGGCCAGCCCCACGGAGGTGAGTTCTCAATTGCAGCTCTGGCTTGGCTTGAGTGGCAACTTAAGGGCGACAAGGAGGCAGCAACTATGCTCAAGGGCACTCCCTGCGGCCTGGAATCACGTCCCGACTGGACAGTAGAGAAGAAAAAGATAGATTGATGAATATACTGGTTACAGGTGGTGCCGGATTTATCGGCTCACACACAATTATTGAACTTTACAAGGCTGGTCATACCGCCGTAGTAGTTGACAATCTGAGTAACTCCAACCCCGAGAGCCTGAGGCGTGTCTCAAAGATCCTGGGCGGAGTGGAGATTCCGTTCCATAAGGTCGATATCCGCGACCGCAAGGGACTGGACAAGGTGCTGGAGCAGTACAGCTTTGACGCCTGCATCCACTTTGCCGGACTCAAGGCCGTGGGCGAATCGGTCTCAATGCCGATAGAGTACTATGAGAACAACATTAGCGGAACGCTGGTGCTGGTACAGGCCATGCGTGACCACGGAGTAAAGAACATAATATTCTCATCGAGCGCAACCGTCTACGGCAACCCGGAGATAATCCCCATAACCGAGGAGTGTCCCAAGGGCGTCTGCACCAACCCTTACGGCTGGACCAAGAGCATGCTGGAGCAGGTGTTGACCGATATGCAGTACGCCGACAAGGAGTGGAACGTGGTGCTGCTGCGCTACTTCAACCCGATAGGTGCTCATCCCAGCGGCCTGATAGGCGAGAACCCTAACGGCATTCCCAACAACCTGATGCCTTACGTGACCCAGGTGGCAGTTGGAAAACGCGATGAATTGGGAGTTTTTGGAAACGACTACGATACCCCCGACGGCACAGGTGTGCGCGACTATATCCATGTAGTGGATCTGGCACGCGGTCATGTATGCGCCCTCAAGGCAATTGAGCTGGGGTGCGGTCTGGGACTCTACAACCTGGGTACCGGTCATGGCTACTCAGTGCTTGACGTTGTCAAGGCATTTGAAAGAGTAAACGGCGTAAAGGTTCCGTACAGCATAAAACCCCGTCGTCCGGGTGACATCGCCACATGTTACAGCGATCCCTCAAAGGCAGAACGCGAGCTGGGCTGGAAGGCTGAATTCGGCCTTGACGAGATGGTCCGCGACAGCTGGAACTGGCAGCGCCTTAACCCCAACGGATTCTGACGAGATGAAAACAGATTTGCAGAAAACAATTCTCGCTTATCTCAACAACGAGATAACTGAAGACGAAAAGACTCGTACTTACGAGAAGAAGATTGCCGATTATGCCGACAAGAATTCATCTGAAGAGGGTATAAAGGCGTTCGAAGCAATAATGCAGGGAAAAACTCCGGCTGCATATAAGGCTTTTTTCTGTCTGGCCACCATTCTGAGACATAACAGGGACTATACTGACCTGAAGAAACTCATCACAGAGGCCGAAAACAGAGAGGATTTTAAGAATCATATATCGCTTTCCCATATCCGCATTGCATACGAGGTTCACAGCGAGTCTCTATATGACTACGATGCTTTGCTGGAGGAGGCTCATAAGAGTGCGTGTGACCTGATTGACAATTCAGGTTATCTACAGACTTTTGCGAATGCCTTTGCTACGATTTGTGAGAAATGTCTTCCCGAGGACTTGGACAGCATTGTCAGGAAATGGTATGACTCGGCCCTCTATTGTGTCAATAAAGCGATAGAACTTGATCCTAAATACGCCAAGTTCTATTGCACCAAAGCCCGTATCGTTTCTGTCAAGAATCATTTTGAAGAGGCTAATGACCTTATACTTAAGGCAATAGACCTTGAGAGCTCCAAGAAGAGGGACTACGCGCTGCTGATAGGCAATTATCAGTACCATAGGGTCATGATTAATCTCAGAAAGCAGCAATGGATGATGGAGAGTCGGATGGGTAACGCCGAACCTGTCAAGATTTCAAGAAAAACTTCTTTCCGGGAGTCCAAACCCTACGCTTTCATCAGTTATGCCCATAAGGATTCGGAGAAAGTATTCAGAATTCTGGATGACCTCACCGACGCCGGTTATAATTACTGGTGCGATCAGGAAATCAAGGGAGGAGACTATTGGCCCGAGGAGATAGGCCGACGACTTATGGACAGCGATTTGGTAGTCGTGATGTTGTCAAACAGCTCCATCCTTTCCAGAAACGTTCGTAATGAGATTACCATGGCTCAGAATCTCGGAAAGAAAATTGTTCCGGTTTTCATCGAGAAAGTGGTACTGTCTCCAGGCGCCAAACTGCAGTTGGAAAGCTACAACTTCCGTTTCGAGTATAAGATGTCGGCTGAGAGTTTTCATCGGGAGTTTTTTGATGACCTTTCAAAAGTCAGAATAACATCGGACAAGATTGCGGTCAACGAAGCTAAAGAGGATTCCAAGGCCGAAGAGAACATCAACGGATTGCCTGGAATTATTGAAAAGTTGTGTGTTTCCAAGACAGGTAAGGCCGCTGACTGTGAAGACAGACTGGTTATAAGAAAAGACCAGGAGATAATTGCCGTGATTGACGGAGCTACCAGCAAAGAACGCAAGGTTTATAAAGACAACAGAACGGGCGGCAGAATAGCGGCCGATGTCATTTACGATTTCCTGACGGACAAGAATTTTGACCCTTCCATTGACTATAGAACAGCCGTTAACCTTATTCAGTCCAGGTTGAAAGATTGTTCAGAGAAGTTACATCTGGAAGAATCCGGTATTCATCTGTGCGCATCGGCCGTAATATACAGTGCGACCAAAAGGCAGATATGGACTATCGGTGACTGTCAGTTCATGCTGAATGGAGAACTCCATACATTCCATAAGAAAGTGGATTCAATACTGGCCGAAACCAGAGCTCTGGCAATTCATATGCTGATGCTTGCCGGTGAGGATGAAAAGAGTCTTATGAATGATGACAAGGGTCGTAAGATGATACTTGAAGGCCTGAAGATGCAACAGTATCTGGAGAATTCAAGCGATGAATACGGATATAGCGTATTATCCAGCCGTGGCGATGTAAAGGATATTGTTGTAACTGACGTGCCCCCCGGTTCCGAGATAGTTCTGGCATCGGACGGTTACCCCGAGTTGTTTGACACTCTTAGCCGAAGCGAGGAGAGATTGAAGGAGATAATCGATTCGGATCCGTTGTGCTACAAGTATTACAAGTCGACAAAAGGACTGGTCAAGGGATGCAAGTTCTTTGATGACCGTTCATATATCCGTTTCCGTATATAAATATGAAACTGAACACCCCCGTTGAAATCAAACCGCTTGACAAGAGGCTGACCTATAAGGACAGCATCCTGTTTGTGGGCTCCTGCTTTGCCGATGAAATCGGTAACCGATGTGCGGAGCGCTATTTTGATGCACGGGTGAACCCGTTCGGGGTGCTGTTCAACCCCTGCTCAATATCTGACTGTCTGGGACTGCTTGAAGGCTACGGTATCAACGCAGAGCAGTGCAGTTTCATACCGGAGGATGTGATTGAAACAAGCGGTGGATTCTGCTCTTTCCATCATCACGGCAGCATGGCACGACCTACTGCACAGGAGTTCCTTGACAATGCCAACAAGGTGTTGGCGGATGCATCGGACTTCTATTACCGTGAGGGTTGGGTGGTGGTTACGCTGGGTACTGCGTTTATTTATACCGATAAGGAATCAGGCAATGTGGTAGCCAACTGCCATAAACTGCCGGCCGATCGTTTTGAGCGCACCATGATAAGTGCCGATCAGGTTTACGATGCGTTGAGCCAGTATGTGGCAGCGCGTCCCGGGAAACAGTGGATATTCACGGTAAGCCCGGTCCGCCATCTCTCAGACGGTCTTCATGCAAACACCCTGAGCAAGGCTACGCTGCATCTGGGCATTGATAAACTGGTAAACCGTTATCCCAATGCGCATTATTTCCCGGCTTACGAAATACTGATGGATGAATTGCGTGACTACCGTTTCTATGCCGACGACATGATGCACCCGTCAGCCCAGGCTGCCGATTACATTTTTGAGCGTTTTATGGATTTTGCGCTGGCTGACAGCGACAAACCGTTGCTGGCCGAGGCCGGGAAGATACGGTCCATGATGCAGCATCGTCTGCTGAACCCGGGAACAGAGCAGTCACGCGACTTTGAAGCGCGCCGACAGGCCTCTCTGGCCTCTTTCTTGGCCAAAATCCGATAAAATTTAACCTTAAAATATTGGCACAAAACCCAAGAAGCACTTATTTTGCATTACAATTAATTAACCAACCATTATAGTATAGAAGTGTTATGAAAAAGATTTCGTTTTACATTTTGTCTCTTTTGTGCGGATTCTCCGTACTGTCTTGTGATGATAAAGAGACTCCGGAAGAAGATAAAGTGATGACTGAGGCTGATCAGAAGTCTTTCATCGAGGATGTAGCTATCGATTTGGCAGGCAAGATGCCTTCAAAGGACTTTGAGGAAATCAGGGATTTCTATTACGACCTTTCAGGAATTTATTCAGATTCCAGTTGGTACGAAGTAGCTGATTCAATGATTACTTCATATTTCAAATGCACAAAATTCATCGAAGAGAAAGATGGAATAGACACCATTATTTCAGGCTATTGGAGGTACGATGATAACTGGAATATGTATTGGATTGAAGACACATCTGTTGTCGACGTTCACTTTAGTATTTATGAGATGGCGCTGACTCTTTCCAATTTCACCGGTCATTTTACCCAAACTGACACCGGTTGGGCTTATGTAAAAGCCGATGACCTCCAGCTTGTTTTCAAGGATGTAAAGGAGGATGACTGTGTGCTCAAGATTGCCAAGGAAGGAAAGGAGGCCAAAATGAGTATGGGTTACAATGAGTCGCATGACAGTGAACGCAATCCTAAAACCGGAAAGGAAGAATGGTACATTGAACATACTGACCTTTATCTCTGCGTGCCTGAGAAGGTCACCCTCTCTCTGAGCAAAAACGGCCAGAATGTTATAGAAGTCACAGTAAAGTATAACATCAATAACCTGACCGAGGAGGGTTACTTTGACCTTGGCAAGAGCAACACTACAGGAGGTATCGAGTTTGCCCTGAATAACGGATACAAACTGTCATTTGAAAACCAGGCTACGGCAAATGATAAGCTGTCACTCAGTTCTTCTCTGTCTAACGCTTCAGGTGAACTGGTTTCATTTACTATTTCCGGTGATCCTTCAGGTGTTCCTTCAATGGTTCTCAACGAAGAGTTCTCAATCCGTGAGTTCAGCAATGAGGTTCAGAATGACGATGCTAACATAAGAAACGCCTATATGTCACTTTCAGTTGACGGTGCACTCAAGATGATAGGCAAGGTTGAAGACCTGAGAGCTTTCCTTGAAATCAACGACAGCATTAACCGCAACGAGCGTAACGAAGATAAATACAAGGCTTTTGTTGAAGAGATAAACAAGCACCTGGATCTGGGCATCTATTACGGAAACGGCAAGACAAAGCAGGCTTCAGTACAGGCAGAGGCTTATCTTAAGGATAAGGATGAATGGAGAAAGGAAGAGTATTGGAACACCCGTATGGTTCTGGTATTCTCAGACGGAACCAGAACTTCTTTCGATGATTTCTTCGATAAGGATGATTTCACAAAAGCCATAGAGGCATTCGAGGCTCTTGAGGAGGAATACGAGACATTTATCAACGGTGGTGAGGAATAAACTACGGTTTAAAGTCACTATAGTTTTATTATCTGCTCACCTGTTTCCTGCTTTCGCCCAGCAGGAAGCAGGTGAGTTGACTATTCTTTTGGACAGTGTCAATATCACCGAGTCACTGAACACGCAGTCCGTGCGTACCATGTCGGACGGTAGTGTCAGGCTCAATCTGGATATGCTCGACAAACTGCCTAAGATCATGGGTAATGCCGATCCCATCAGTTACTCCAGGATGCTTCCCGGGGTGCAGACATCGGGCGAATACAACGGTGGATTGCATATAAACGGCAGTGAGAACTCGCACAACACCATATCGGTACTGGACGTGCCGCTGTTCAACGTAAACCATCTGCTGGGGTTCTTTTCGACGTTCATACCCACACACTACGGTTCCATGTCGCTGTACAAGACTCCCCAATCGGCAGGTGCTCCGAACCGTCTTGGCGGAGAGTTGCTGTTCGTGCCCGATTCCGAAGGGGACGGACGGGTATCGGGCGATATAACGACCGGTCTTATATCCTCACAGGGAACAATCAAGGTGCCTATAGGCAAAAAGTCCCTTTTGACCGCATCATTGAGGGACTCGTACATCAACCTTTTGTATTCTTCATGGCTTGATGTGGACGGATCGGCCCTGAATTACTCGTTCTATGACTGGAACCTGACATGGACGTACAAGCCCAATGACTTCAATATGATTCTGGCCGATGCATACAGGGGACAGGATAAGGCACATCTTTCGGAATCGGGCTTTGGTTCTGTCATGGGAAGCCGATGGGGAAACGATGCGGAGGCCCTGCACTGGATTCATGACGGGCTGAACGGTTTCCGCATGAAACATACCCTGTTCCATTCATCGTACAGCAACGACTTTAACGGTCATTATGAGGATATGGGGCTGCGCCTGCCTTCGGGCGTAGAGGACTTTGGATACAAGGGAGCCTTGGGATGGAGGGGCTTGAGTCTGGGAGCCGATGCCCAATACTACAGGATGACTCTCCAATCGCCGGTGGTAACGGGTACCTATAATGATACTGAGATGGCTGTTGTCACAAAGACCTCAACGGAGTATTCCATTTACGGGGATTACAACTGGAATGTCCTGGACAATCTGCATGTGAAGATGGGACTGCGCGGCAGCATGTTCCTTAATGACGGCAATCTGTTCAAAGCGCTGGATCCATCGGTCAATATCGTCTATTTCGGAGAGGATGAGAGATGGAACGTGTCACTTAATCTGTCGCAGCGTCATCAGTATCTGTTCCAGACCGGACTGACCGGAAGCGGACTGCCCACTGAGTTCTGGATGCCGGCCGATGTGGTTTTCCGTCCGCAGTCAATGCGAGGCGTGACACTTTCCGGTATGGTGAACCTGGCCGATGGGCAATATACCGTGAATTCATCGGTCTATTTCAAAAGGCTGTACAATCAGGTAGAATACTACGGATCGATGATAGATTTTCTGACATCCGACTATGACGTTTATGATCATCTGATATGCGGTGACGGATTCAACTACGGTCTGGACCTGATGCTCACCAAAAACACAGGACGTGTGACCGGTTGGTTGGGTTACAGCCTGGGACGTGCGCTGAGGCGTTTTGACCGGGAAGGTATGGACGGTTTGTATCCGGCCAGCCACGAGCGTGTCCACGAACTGGATATGGTGGCAGTCTATAAGACCGGCAGACGCTGGGAGCCTTCAATGAACCTTGTGGTGGCCAGCGGAACTCCTTTTACGGCACCGGAGTATTTCTATATGCTCAACCGCAATATCTTTGTTAAGTACGGGGAGTTCAACAGCAAACGCATGAACCCGTATGTGAGGCTGGACCTTTCGGTCAATTATGACCTTAAGACAAGGAATTCAGGCTTTATTAAGTCACACGGTCTGAACTTGAGTCTCTATAATGCGTTATGCCGGGCAAATGACTTGGGTTACAGACTTAAAGTCTACAAGGAGAGGTTCTATTACCACCATGTAACTTTCATGAAATGGGCGTTGCCTTCAATAAGTTATTACTGCAGGTTCTGAGATATGAGATTTTTCCGTTTACATATTATTCTGACTGTCTGCCTGGCCGCTATGATGCTGTCATGTGAGGATAAATTCCTTCCCAATGACCAGAATGTGATTATAGTGGAGGGCTGGATAGATGCAGGCGGTTTTCCGGACGTGATAGTTACCCGTTCGCTTCCGGTAAGGCTCAGGAACGATGCCGTTCAGTTGGATGATCTGTCGGATTACGTAGTCACGTTGGCTAAAGTGACTGTCAGCGACGGAGTGCACAGCGTGATTCTGACGGGCCACAAGGATGACCGATACGTCCCCGGTTATGTCTATTCGTCCAGTTATATCCGCGGTGAGGCAGGCAAGACCTATACGCTCACTGTTGAGACAGGTGGCAAAAAGGTGACGGCAGAAACCACGATTCCGTTGTATCCCCCTCAGGTAGACAGTGTGGTATGTCGTCATGTGCCGTCCGATGACTCCATGTGTGAGGTGACGGCTTACGTCAGACGCAACGGAGGTCGTGACGAATACTTCAAGTCTTTCTACCAGGAAGGTGCCGGTCAGGTGCAGTTCCTGTCTTCTTTTCTGGGAGTTGTTGACGGAAGCCTTACCGACTCCCTGTTCACCATGCCTATCATAAAGGGAGTATCGGACTACAACAAGAGTGACGATTCCAGATTCTTTGCCAATGATACCCTGGTAAGGCTCAAGATATCCACGATGGATGATTTCAGTTATGAGATATGGCGAAGCTATGAGGACAACAACAGGTTCCGTAGCATGTTCATGTCATCATCCGTGCGGGACGTAGCTACCAATATCCAAGGAGGCCGAGGTTACTGGTGCGGCTTCAACTCATTCAGACTTGATTTCCAGGCTGTTCCCGGCACTTATCCGGGCAATGACCTGTGATGCGTCATCGGCTATAAAGTCGGCGACGGTGAGTTCGTGACGGGGACGGAATCCCCAACTTACTGCTATAACGGGTATGCCTGCGTTGCGGGCGGTCTGGATATCGGTCCCGGAATCACCTACCATTATGGTGTGGGCGCGGTCGGTTCCGGCTTTGTCCATTATGTATTCCACCAGTGCGGCATCCGGCTTGAGCGGATAGAGGGGGCTGTTTCCCATCACTGCCACAAAGTCCGTATCCGGAAAGAACTTCTGTATCAGTTTCTCGGCTCCTGCCTGGATCTTGTTTGATGCTACCGCCAGTTTGTAACCCTGTGCGGAAAGGGTGCTTATGAGTTCCGGGACTCCCGGATATGGCTTGGTATGAACATCTATGTGGTCAGCGTAATAATTGAGGAATTCAGCAAGCATGCTGTCTACGAAAGCATCATCGGCCGCAAGTTCCCCGGGCAGTGCGCGCATAATGAGTTTGCGCATTCCGTTACCCACCATCAGCGTGTATTCATCGATGGTATGCTGCGGCAGGTCATGTGCAGCAAGAGTGTGGTTTACACCCGCTGCCAGATCGGCAATGGTATTGAGCAGCGTGCCGTCCAAATCAAAAATCACCAGTTTGTTCATATCGGCCGCAAAGATACAGTATATTGAATGGTTTTTCTTATATTAGCAACCACTAACCTTCAGTCAATTACTAATTAGCCTTATACAAATTATGAAAAGGATTCCTTTTTTAATCGGATTGGCGGCTCTTCTGGTGGCCGCATGCGACAAGGCGCCCAAGGAGGCTGCCGACCTTAAGCTGAATGACAAGGAGTATTTTGAGACGCAGGGTGTGAACGTCCTGGTGTTCAGCAACACTTTCAACGGAGGGTTCAACGATGAGAAGAACTCCGGTATTGAGATTATCCATCACGGCGTACGTACCGTTCAGGGTGGTGCGGTCCGTCTGAACAAGACCCCCGAGCAGTGGGACCTGGTACCAGCTTCACCTTCACGTGTGGTTGATTCAGTCAATAACTCCATTGAGGTGACAATGCGTTATGCCGATTATGACTTTGACTCGCGCGTTGTGGTTACCGCCAAGGGCAAGGCCGTTGAGATTGCGGTATATCTGGACAAACCCGTACCCGAATTCCTGGCCGGAAAGGCCGGTTTCAACCTGGAGTTCCTGCCCTCACAATACTGGGGCAAGACCTATCTGATGGACGGACGTCCCAACCGTTTCCCGCGTTATGCGGTTAGCCAGACACAGGCTGTTTCCAATGATGAGAAACCGCGTCAGTTCAAGGGATTCCGCACATACGATGACCGCGGTACAGGAGAGTTTGTGGATCCGATGCCTCTTGAGACAGGTCTCTCCATCCTGATTGCTCCCGATGCCCCCGAGCGCATGATAAAGATCAACTCCGATGATGCCGTACTGGAACTCTATGACGGACGCATGCTGGCTCAGAACGGCTGGTTCGTACTGCGATCGGTCCTGCCTGCAGGCAAGACAGGCAAGGTGGTAACGTGGATGGTTGAGCCTCATGCAGTTCCGGGTTGGATAAGGGAGCCGAATATAGGGTTCTCGCAAGTGGGCTACATCCCTTCGCAGCCCAAGGTGGCCGTTATTGAATTGGATAAGACGGATACTCCCCTTAAGACCGCATCCATTTACAGGATTGAGGATGACGGCAGCGAGAAGCTGGCTTACAAGGGAAACATAGATGTCTGGGGCATGTACTACAAGTACAATTATGTGAAGTTTGACTTCAGTGAGGTTCGTGAACCGGGTGTCTATTACATCAAGTACGGCGATTACAAGACCGGCAACTTTATCATCGACAATTCTGTCTATAACTGGATAACCGATGCCACCAGCGACGTATGGATTCCCATTCACATGAACCACATGACCGTGAATGAGGGTTACCGTATCTGGCA
>Ga0310696_10006714_pt1 | contig 13618 bp, 10 predicted proteins | sample AusTroGonzalo_MG_4_FD_203885 | JGI IMG/M metagenome (GOLD analysis project Ga0310696, IMG submission 203885) | Bovine rumen microbial communities from tropical cattle in Woodstock, Queensland, Australia - Gonzalo_02 (v2) (version 2) | ecosystem: Host-associated > Mammals > Digestive system >... | reverse complement strand
CCATCCGTTCGCCGGGCTGCGCATCGGCGCCGCCATCCAGACGCCCACGATGATGAACATCACGGAGCGGTACGCCTATTCCGGCGAGGTCTCGATGTCCAACGATCCGGTCCACAAGAGCAATTCGCCGGAGGACGAGTGGGAATACCAGCTGAAAAGCCCCTTCCGGGCCAACTTCGGCCTGGCCTACACCTTCGGAAGGGTGGCCGTGCTGAGCGTCGATTATGAGATGGCCTACTACGACCAGTGCCATTTCTATGACGCCGACGGCTACGAAAACGGCAGCTTCAACTATGCCAACCAGGATATCAAGAACCTGCTGCGCCGCAGCGAAGGCATCCGGGTGGGCTTTGAGCTCAAACCCACGGAACAGCTGGCTATCCGCGCAGGCTACAACTTCGCCTGTACCGGCATATACAACGACCTCTCCACCCTGCAACTGGCCTCCTTCGGCCTGGGTTATTCCTCCGCCGGTTCCTTCTACATCGACGGGGCGCTGCGCTTCCGCTTCCTGCCCCAGGAATACCTGATTCCTTACTATTATTACACCAGCGTGGACGGTCAGCCCTTCTACATCAAGGATGTGGACGATGCCGTCCTGACACCGGAAATCTCCGTCAAATCCATGACGGCAGAGGCCCTGGTGACCCTGGGCTGGCGCTTCTAGGCGCAAAAACCTGCCAAATTGTCAGCCAAGAGCGGCTGGCACGAAGTTCGATAATCTGAGGGCGTCGTCCGATTGGGCGGCGCCTGATTTTTAGCACTGCGTTTCACAGCCCGACTACCCGACTAAAGGAGGGTAAGTCCCTTCCCCGAGGGAAGGGATTTAGGGAAGGGGTAACGGAAGATATGTTGCGGGTGGGCTTGTGTGAAATGTGCTAAGGTTGAACGAAGTGATAAGTTAAGAATATTAATAACGTTTATACTATGGGTAAAATTATCGGCATCGACCTTGGAACAACCAATTCCTGCGTCGCAGTGATGGAAGGCAACCAGCCTACCGTCATCATCAACAATGAAGGACAGCGCACCACCCCCTCCGTGGTAGCATTCACGGAAGGCGGCGAGCGCAAGATCGGCTCGCCGGCCAAGCGGCAGGCCATCACCAACCCCCACAACACCGTGTTCTCCATCAAGCGTTTCATGGGTGAGACCTATGACCAGGTGACCACGGAAGTGAACCGCGTCCCCTACAAGGTGGTCCGCGGTGAGAACAACACTCCCCGTGTGGATATCAGCGGGAAGATGTACACCCCGCAGGAAATCTCCGCAATGATCCTGCAGAAGATGAAGAAGACGGCTGAGGAATACCTCCGCCAGGAAGTGACCGAGGCGGTCATCACCGTCCCCGCCTACTTCTCCGACTCCCAGCGCCAGGCCACCAAGGAGGCCGGCCGCATTGCGGGTCTGGATGTGAAGCGTATCATCAACGAGCCCACCGCCGCAGCCCTGGCTTATGGCCTGGACAAGAAGGACAAGGACATGAAAGTGGCCGTGTACGACCTCGGTGGCGGTACCTTCGATATCTCCATCCTGCAGCTGGGTGACGGCGTTTTCGAGGTGCTGAGCACCAACGGTGACACCCACCTGGGCGGTGACGACTTCGACCAGGTCATCATCGACTGGCTGGCTGCGGAGTTCGCCGCCGAGAACGGCGGCATCGACCTGAAGAAGGACCCGATGGCCCTCCAGCGTCTGAAGGAAGCGGCCGAAAAGGCCAAGATCGAGCTCTCCAGCCAGACCTCCACGGAGATCAACCTCCCGTACATCATGCCGGTGGACGGCGTGCCCAAGCACCTGGCCAAGACGCTCACCCGCGCCAAGTTCGAGCAGCTCTCGGATGCCCTGTTCCAGCGCAGCATCGCCCCTTGCCGCCAGGCCCTGGCCGATGCGCACCTCAATCCTTCCGACATTGACGAGGTCCTCCTCGTGGGCGGTTCCACCCGTATCCCTTACGTGCAGGAACTGGTGAAGAACTTCTTCGGCAAGGAACCCAACAAGAGCGTGAATCCGGACGAGGTCGTGGCCATCGGCGCCTCCATCCAGGGCGGCGTGCTGGCCGGTGACGTGAAGGACGTGCTGCTGCTGGATGTCACTCCGCTGAGCCTGGGTATCGAGACCCTGGGCGGCGTGATGACCAAGCTCATCGAGTCCAACACCACCATCCCGGCCAAGAAGAGCCAGATCTTCTCCACCGCGGCCGACAACCAGCCCGGCGTGGAAATCCGCGTGCTGCAGGGCGAACGCCCCATGGCCAAGGACAACAAGCAGATCGGCATCTTCCACCTGGACGGCATCGCCCCTGCCCCCCGTGGCGTGCCCCAGATCGAGGTGACCTTCGACATCGATGCCAACGGCATCCTCAACGTGAGCGCCGTGGACAAGGCTACCGGTAAGGAGCAGCACATCCGCATCGAGGCCTCCAGCGGCCTGTCCGACGCCGAAATCCAGCGCATGCGGGACGAGGCCAAGGCCAACGAGGCCGCCGACAAGGCCGAAAAGGAGCGCATCGACAAGATCAACAGCGCCGACGCCCTCACCTTCCAGGCGGAGAAGTTCCTGAAGGAGAACGGCGACAAGGTGCCCGCCGACATCAAGGGCGAGGTAGAGTCCAACTGCAACCTCCTGAAGGAAGCCGTCAAGGCCCAGAACCTGGCCGACATCGACCGTTACTCCGAGGCCCTGAACAAAGCCTTCGAGAAGATGTACCAGGCCGGCCAGCAGGCCGGTGCCCAGGGCGGCCCGCAGGGCCCGTTCCAGGGTGGTCCCCAGGGACCTTTCCAGGGCGGTCCGCAGCCCGGCCCGCAGGACCAGGGTCCCGATGAACAGTAATGCAAAAAAAAGCGACGCTTTTGGGCGTCGCTTTTTTTTGTCCTGGCTCAGAAGAGCATCAGGAAGAGGTCGATGAAGCTCATGGGACCGGTCTGGTGGTGGGTGCGGTTGTTGTCCCTGAAGTAAATGATCCGGTGGAAAGGGGCCCGGAGTTGTTTCACCAGGCGGTCTGAGCAGATGACCGGGACAATCTCGTCATCCTTCGAATGGCGGATAATCACGCGGGTGGTGGATGGCAGGGGACTGTTTCCGTCTTGGAGGACGGAGAGCCCTGCCAGGGCTGCTTTCAGTTGGCGGATGTCATCATTTTCCTTCTCCGTAAAGAAATCGGGATGCAGGTAGTCGTGTACGTCGCTGCCGTATTCTTCCGCCAGGGCTTTGGGATTCTGGCTGCCATCGGCAATCTTCTCAAAATCATGCAGGACGCGCCCCTTGAAAAGATGCTCCGGATGAAGACTGGTGCCCGCCCAGGCATTAAGGCTGCGGACGAAGCCGGGATAGATCATATAGTCCATTTCCCCGGTGGCCACGCTGTGCTCCAGGACCAGGGAAGGGTCATAGGCTCCGCTGCCGATGCACAGCCCTTTCAGGCGGATGCCGGGCATTTTTGCATAGCGATAGGCCAGCGTCAGCGCGCCGGGCGCCCCCAGGGAGTATCCGAAGATGTAGGTGTTGGCAGGCAGTTTCCGATCCCGGCACTGCGCGAAATACTCCCCGGCCGCTTCCTGGAGATGGGAAGCGACGACCGCACTGTTCTCGCACATCTGATAGGCTATTGCCAGGGAATCGGAACTGCCATAGCCGATGTCATCGGGAATGAGCGTGACATAGCCCAGGATAGAGGCCATCACTTCCGGAGAATAGAGACGCAGGCTTCCGCAAAGGCTTTTTTCCCGGCTGTAAGGAAGCATCAGGACCGTTCCGCGGATCCTTCCATGCTCCGGGAAGGCAATGAGCCCGGACGCGGTGGTTTCCCGTCCAAGGGGATCGACGGTTTGGTAGGAAACAGCCACGCAGTGAACGTCCCGGCCCAGCGTCTTGAGGATCCGGAAGGCTTTCCCCAGGTCTTCTTGCCGGGTGACCAGGCCGAACTCCTGGAGGACGGAGTCGATTTGCTGGTCCAGCGACAGCGTCTGCTCCTGCAAGGTGGAAACGAGCCTTCCCTGGCCCCAGGCAGAGGCCAGGGCCAGGAGGGAAAGCGCGCATACAAACAGGATCCTTTTCATGGCGTCAAAAATGGTTAATCTGCAGAGGAAGGTCAAGTCCTATTTGCGCCAATGGGGGTTTTGTGCAAAGATTTATTGAATTGTCACCTTGATTTTTGGAAAAGTGCACCTTTTTCGGTGATTTTGTCACCTGAAGAACATATCTTTGTGGGAGTAAACAAGATTGAGATGAGAGCCGTCCGTTTGCTTCTTCTGCTTCCCCTGGTGGTGGCCTGCAGTTCGGGTGCCCCCGGGGAACCCATCCGGCAGGATGGACTCACCTATGCATTCATGGAAGCGGAAGCGCTTCCGCCGATGACCCGTCCGCGGGCCGGCCATGCGCTTGTGGAAGTGGCGGGTTCTCCGCTGGTAATCGGCGGGCATACCACCGGCTTTCTGAGCACGGCGACGGCGGAGTATTATCACAAAGGCAGATGGCAGGAACGGCCCACCCTCTATCCCCATGATACCCCTTTCTGCCTGTCGCTGCAAGACGGGTCCGTGCTCGTGGGCGGAGGTTACGAAAGCGGTTTTGGGATCGGTCAGACCTGGGGCGTGGAGCAATACGATCCCTCTACGCGCTCTTTTTCGCCCATGCCCATCCTGGACCGCAAGCGGGCGCATGCCAGTGCGCTGGAATTATCGGACGGCAGCCTGGTAATCAGCGGGAACTGGTTCTCTCCCGATGCCGTGGAACGCTATGGACCCGATGGGCCGGGGGAGCATTGGCAGCCGGTGAGTGAAGAGAGAAGTTTCCCTTATATTCTTCCCATGGGCACGGAGCAGATCTGGCTCTTCGGCGGCAATTGCAACGCCCGGATGGAACCCTTGCAAGGGGTGGTGGATGTGATTGGAGGAGAACCGTTTACGCCTGAGCTTTTTCAAGAATGGTCGCCCCTTTCCGCCTATGAACGGAATGTGCCGGCCGGCGTCTATACCATCGGTCCGTGGACCTATCTGCTGCCGGCCCGGGATACGCTGGGCCATCTCGCTCCCATGGTGGTTTCGCCGGAAGGATTCGCCCTGCTGGAGATGGAGCACCCGCTGCCCGTTGAGGGCCCGTGGGGGCGCATCGCCTACGAAGGGACTTTCTGGGTGGACCAGACTGCCAGGACGGCCTGGCTGGCGGGAGCGGATGCCGAAAGGCATTACTTCCTGGCGGCCGTGGAGTACGGCGCTGCCCTTGAGGGGGGAAAAGCCGGCCTCCGGATGTATTATTCCCATCCGGTGGATCAGCAGGGTGCGCGGACGGAACTCCGCTTGCACGACGGCCGCTTTGTCCTGGCGGGCGGATTTTCCATCTCCAACTACGAACCTTCAGCCGCCGCTTATATGCTCTATCCGCTGGGCCGTTCCCCGAAGAGGGCCTTGTTGCCCTTCGCCCTTGTCGCCCTGTTCCTGGCTGCCGGCATGGTGGCGGGACTGCTGCTTCTGAAGGACCGGACCGTGAAGACGGCACTGCCGGATTCCATTGCCGACAACGGCCTCTGCAACAGGCTGGTAGCCCTTATGGAAGAGCGGCAGCTGTACCGGAAGAAAGGCTTGAAGATTGCCGATGTCGCCACGGAACTGGGCACCAATACCACCTATATCTCGGCCTGCCTGAGCGGGCAGTTGGGTACCTCTTTCCGCGTCTTTGTGAACAAGTACCGGCTGGAGCACGCCAAGCGGCTGATGAAGGAGCATCCGCAGATGCGTCTCTCACAAGTGGGGGATGATTCCGGGTTCTCCAACGAGAAAACTTTCCTTCGTACTTTTAAGGCCGCTACGGGCGTGACGCCGACGGAGTGGAAGAAGTCCATCTGACCCTCCCAACCCCTTTTTTTTGTCGAAAAATCTGCTTATTTTTGTAAATATTATTTACAAAGCAGCATGGTTAGTCGGCGCGATAAGTGGTTCGCTGTCCTCGTCGTGGGTTTGATCCTGGCGGGCTGTGCCACTAATCGGAAGATTGCCAAGCTGGGCTCGGAACAGGTCGATATCTACAAAAAAGACCTGGCGGATTTTCTCCCGGATGAAACACAGGGCGTGTTTGAACCGCCCCAGGAAATCGTCACCACGGACGAGGCCGGCAACCGCGTAATCCTGATGGCGGCCCGGATGGATGAGGAAACCGGCGAGATGCAAGCTACCGATGTCCTCAAGGCGGCCGTCGTGACGGCCCGTTTCCAGAACCGCGCGGAGCGCGCCGGTAAGATCGACCTGGAATTCCGCATCTGGGTACCCTATCAAATGCTGGACAAGGACTGGGAAATGACCCTGGTCCCGCGCATGACCCTCCTGGGGGAAACCACGGACATGGATCCCGTGGTGATCACCGGAGAGGCCTTCCGCCGCAGGCAGGAGCGTGGCTATGAGCGCTACCGCCGCTTCCTGGAAAGCCTCGTGGCAGACTCCCTGGACCTTACCTGGCGCTGGCAGCTGGAGGAATTCATCGAAAGGAACATCCCGGAACTGTACGCCATGCGGACGGACTCTTCCTACGTGACGGAGGAAGCCTTCTGGGGCGTCAACGGCATGGATGCCGTGCGCCATTACATGAACCAGTGCCGCCGCCGGCAGAACCAGCGCAAGATCGACCACAAGGAGGATTATTTCCACAGCTTCGTCCCTTCCCCCTATCAGGAAGGCGTCCGGAGCGACACCGTCCTGACGGACCTGACCCATCCCTATATCTACGACTACTTTGAGACGGTAGAAACGCGTCCCCGGCTGCGCAAGATCGACGTGACGCTGGTGGGCGACATCCGCCGGGACGGCAGGCTGATCTATGTGATTCCCTGCACGGATACGCTTACGTTCTACGTGAGCAGCCTGTCCGGCTTCGCCAAGGACATTGTCCGCTACAAGAAGGAAATCGTGTACCGACAGCAGGACGCCAGCGTTTCCCGCAACATCATCTTCCCGCTGGGCAAGGCCGCCCTCCGTCCGGAACTGGGGAACAATGCGGAGGAAATCCGTCAGACGGAAGCGTCCCTGCGCATGCTCATGGTGCACGACCTGCTGGTGCTGGACAGCCTGGTGATCCGGGCCAACAGCTCGCCGGACGGCCCTTACAAGCGGAATCTGGAGCTCTCCGCCCAGCGTTCTGCCTCCGTATCGTCCTATTTCTCTTCCTTCATGCATCATCTGAGGGATTCCCTGATGTATGCCCAGGGGTATATCATGGATTCAACCGGGGTCATGCACGCCGCGGCGGAAGTCCCGCTGCCCAGCATCCTGTCCATCGCCACGCCGGAAAACTGGGAAGGCCTGGACGAACTGGTGGCTGAGGACTCCCTCTTCACGCAGGCCGACCGGGAACGCTATGCCCGCCTCCGGAAGGAGATGCCGGAGGACCGGCGCGATTATCTCATGAGCCGGGAACGCTTCGGCACCCATATGCGGGAGGTCCTGTATCCCCGTCTGCGCCAGGTCCGCTTCGACTTCTACATGCACCGCAAGGGAATGGTGAAGGACACCGTGGAGACCACCGTGGAGGATACCGTCTATCGCCGCGGCCTGGACGCCCTCCGGGACCGGGATTACAGTACCGCCATCGACCTCCTGGCGCCCTACAAGGACTACAATACGGCCGTGGCCTACCTGGCCATGGACCGCAACCAGAGCGCCCTGGACATCCTCAAGAAGCAGGAACAGACCCCGGCCGTCAAGTACATGATGGCCATCCTGCTCTCCCGCCTGGGAGAGGTGGAGGCTGCGGTCAACAGCTATCTGGAGGCCTGCCGGGCCGACCATTCCTACATCTCCCGGGGCAACCTGGACCCGGAGATTTCCACCCTGATCAAACGATACCGGCTCAACCGCCAGCCGGATGAGGAGGACCCGTTCCTATGAGAAACCGCATCCTCCTTCTCTTGACCTTGTTGCTGCTGGGAACGGCTCCTGCGGGCTGGGCCCAGCGGGACAGCCTGGCGGTGAGCAGCCCCGGCCAGCACTGGGAAATCCAGGCCGTCGGCGGCATGCACGGTATGTGGAAGATTCCCCGCAAAGGGAAGATCACCGTGGCGCCCATGGTGACCCCGGCCTTCGACATCACCCTCTCCAAGTGGTTCAGCCCGCAGATTGGCGCCGGGATGGGCTGGCAAGGCTCGCAAATGGAGCATGCCGGCGCCGACCGCTTCAGCTTTGCCTATATCCACGCCGATCTCCTGTGGAACGCCACGAATTCTTTTGGCGCTTACGACCCTTCCCGCCGCTTCGATATCATCCCGTACGGTCACTTCGGCTATCTGCAGGAATGGCGCGGGGAGCGGGTCATTGAACGGGAATATGCGTCTGGCATCGGCGTGATGGGCCGCTATGCGTTGAATGACCATTTCCGGCTCACGCTGGATACGCGTTCCACCCTTCTCAACGGGGCTTCGTCGCAGGGACTGGGCATCGCCCTCCTGCAAACAGCCCAGGTGGGCGTCACGTATCTGATGGGCACGCCGCACTGGAACAGGGTCGGCGCAGGGGACTACCTGTCCGGCGATCTCCTGGACCACTGGTTCTTCTCCGTGGGTGGCGGCGTCAATTCCATTTCGCAGCTTTCCCTCACGCGTCCCCGCTTCACGGGAGACGCCGCGTCCGCCCTGGATCTCGCCGTGGGCAAGTGGGTGCATCCGGCCATCGGGGTCCGGGTGGGCCTGCAGGGCCTCGCGTATGCCGGCCACGGGAACAGCCCCCGCCCCGGCGTCACGGCCACGCCCATGGAAAAGGGTATGTGGGCCTATCGGGAGCAGTTCAGCTTCCTGTATCCGCACATCGACCTCCTCTGGAACTTCGTCCACACCTTCCGGGGATACGCCCCGGAGCGGAAAGTGGTCTTTGCCCCCTATGCGCATTTCGGTGCCATCTGGGAGCACAACAACAACGGCCGCACCATTGAACGGGAGTATGCCGCCGGCGCCGGTCTGCTGGTGCAGGGGCCTGTTTATGGACCGGTGGGCTGGCACGTGGACCTGCGCGGGACGGCCTTCACGGCCGCCGCTACCGGCGACGCCCGGGCGCCCCATTCGGTGGGTATCACCGTCCTGGGCGGCCTGCAGTACCATCTGGGCCGCCAGACGTGGGATCGGAAGCCCGGCGGAGCGCCGGCGTATGCCGCCGTCCTGCCCTGGTTTGACGCTGGACAAGGCTGGTTCTTCCAAACCTCCCTGGGGGTGAGGGACCTCTTCGATATCGGCCAGCGTTTTGTCATCCGCAACGTGCAGGAGCCCTCGGCCGACGGGGAAATCGCCGTCGGGAAGTGGCTCACGCCGGTTTCCGGTATCCGCGTGGGCCTCTCCGGCCTGTCGGCCTATATGATTGGCGACCGCGCCGGGCAGCTGGGCCTGCACCTGGACTACCTGATGAATGTCCTGCAGTGGATCTGGCCCAGTGAACGCCGTTTCTGGAATCCGGTTCCCTATGCGTTCGGCGGGTACCTGGCCTCTTATGGCTTCGGGAATCCTACGCGAGAGTGGGGTGCCGCCGGCTGGGTCTTCGGTGGCGGTCTGCTCAGCAGTTTCCGCCTGACGGACCATCTGGACCTCACCCTGGACTTCCGCGGCACGCTGCTCTCGCCCAAGGCCGTCATCAATCCTAAATTTGGCTATATCGTGCAGGCGGAAGGACTGCTGGGCCTCCAGTACCGGCCCGGGGACAAGCCCTGGTACGGGCCTGCCCGGCCGGAGCCCCGCAATGGCCGGCATCTGTGGGCGCTGTCCACCAATCTGGCGGATTGGGCGGACTTCGCCACGATGAACGCCGAACTCCTTTACGGCGTATCCCGCCACTTTACGCTGGATGCGCAGGTACAATACGGTTTCCTGGATACTTCCGTCTATGACCAGCGCGAGCGGTACGCCATCGGCGCCCGCTGGTGGCCCTGGTACACCTATTCCGGCTGGTGGGTGCGGAGTATGCTCCAGGCCGAGATTTACAACCGCCAGGGCATGCCCGTCTGGCAGGACGGGGCCGGCCAGGCCTGGGGAATGTCCCTGGGCGCCGGTTATGCGCTGATGCTTACCAAGTGGCTGAACCTGGACCTGGGTGCCGGTGTCTGGGGCGGCCGCCGGGGATTGCCCGGGGAGGAGCAAAACTGGTTCTGGGAGCCGGAGATGCTCACGCTGGGCCTGATGTTCGTCTTTTAAACTAAAAACTATAACTTAACACTAGATTCGTTATGAAGAAAAATGCTTTATGGATGACGCTGGTTGCCGCGTGTATGCTTTCGTTCACGGCCCAGGCCCAGACCAACAAGGAAGCCATTGAAGGTGCCCGCCAGCAGGTGGACCAGAGCAAGCAGGACCTGGCCAGCGTCCAGCAGAAGGCCGAACAGGCCTCCCGCGACGCCGACCGGGAGATCGCCCTTTACAAGAAGGAGCAGGCGCAGTTCCAGGAACAGTTCGACCAGAACCGTCAGGCCATCAAACTGAAGAAAGACGCCATCAAGGCCAAGGACAAGGTGATCAAGGCCAAAAAGGAAGCCATGAAGATTGAGAAGAAGACCCGCAAGGCCGATGACGGCCGCTACGGGGCCGAGGACAAGCTGGCCGTCGAGCGCCTGAACGACGAGATCAAGGACCTGGAAAGGGACCTGGCCCAGGAGAAGCAGGAACTCAAGGAAATGGAGGCCGGCCAGAAGCAGACCAAGAAGGACCTGGACGCCGCCAAGAAGCGCATCCAGAACTCCAAGAAGTCGGTTGCCGACGCCAAGAAGGATGTGAACGCCGCCAAGAAGAAGGTGAAGAAGTCGGAGAAAGACCTGAAGGACCAGGAGAACATCGCCGCCAAGCAGGGCGAGCTGCTCAAGGCCCAGAAGGCGGCGGAAGAAGCCCAGAAAGCCGCGGATAAGGCCAGCAAGAAGGCCGATGACGCCGCCGAGAAAGCGGCCCAGACCGCCGACCAGGCCCAGCAGACCGTTCTGGAGAATGAGCAAATTTTGAAGCAGGAGTAAAGATAAAAACAGTATGGGAAGAATTATCCTTACCGGTGACCGCCCCACCGGAAAGTTGCATTTGGGCCATTATGTGGGCTCGCTGCGCAACAGGGTGGCCTTACAGAACGAAGGGAATTATGACCGGATGTTCGTCTTCATCGCCGACGTGCAGGCCCTGACGGACAACGCCGACAATCCGGAGAAAGTCCGCCAGAACATCATCGAAGTGGCCCTGGACTACCTGTCCTGCGGCCTGGACCCGGAGAAGGTGACCCTGTTCATCCAGAGCCAGGTCCCCCAGCTCCATGAGATGACGCAGTTCTTCTCCAACCTGGTGACGGTGCAGCGCCTGCAGCGCAACCCCACCGTAAAGGCGGAGATGGCCCTGCGCGGCTTCAATGGGGATACGGAGGACAATAACCTTCGCGGCGTGCCCGTGAGCTTCTTCGCCTATCCCATCTCCCAGGCGGCCGATATCTGCTTCTGCAAGGCCACCACGGTGCCCGTGGGGGAGGACCAGGAGCCCATGATCGAGCAGTGCCGGGAAATCGTGCGCAGCTTCAACGGCACGTACAAATGCGATGTCCTGGTGGAGCCGGATATCCTGCTGCCCACCAACCTGGCTTGCCGCCGCCTCCCCGGTACGGACGGCAAGGCCAAGATGTCCAAGTCCCTGGGCAACTGCATCTATCTCTCGGACGATCCCAAGGAAGTGGAGCGGAAGGTGAAAGGCATGTTCACGGATCCCGGACACCTGCGTGTGGAAGACCCCGGCAAGGTGGAGGGCAACCCTGTGTTTACGTACCTGGACGCCTTTGTGGAGCCCGGTGACTTTGAGGCCTTCTGGCCGGATTATGCCAACCTGGAGGAGCTCAAGGACCACTACCGTCGTGGCGGCCTGGGCGACATGAAGTGCAAGAAGTTCCTGTTGAACGTCCTGAACAACCGGCTGGCTCCCATCCGGGAGCGCCGTGCGGAATATGAGCAGGATATCCCCGGGGTGTATGAAATCCTGCGGAAAGGCTCCCTGGAGGCCTGCGAGGTAGCGGCCAAGACGCTGCACGAGATGAAGGATGCCATGGGAATCAATTATTTCGGATAGTCATGCACATCAAACCTGGATTCATGCTGCGCAGCATGGGCGAGGACCACATCGTGATAGGGGAGGGCCTCGCCCAGGTGAACTTTAACAGCATCCTGAGCCTGAACGAGTCGGCCGCCTTCCTGTGGGAGCGGCTGGTGGGGCAGGAATTCACCGTTGAGGATATGGTGAGGTTGCTGATGGAGGAGTACGAGGTGGATGAGGAACTGGCAACGAAGGATGCTGTCAGCCTCGCCGAGACCTGGAAGGACCAGGGGGTGCTGGAATAGCTCTTTGCGTGACACGGCGGCCTGTTTGGGCCGCCGTGTCCGTGTTTTGGGCGTTATTTGCGGATAGGGAGGCCTTTTGGGACGATGTGTCCGTGAAATGGGGGTGTTTTTGCGGATAGGGAGGCCGATTTGGCGCCTGTGTCCGTGAAATGGGGCGTATTTGCGGATAGGGAGGCTATTTTGGCCGTTGTGTCCGTGTTTTTGGCGTTTATTGCGGATAGGGAGGCCGTTTTGGCCGTTGTGTCCGTGAAATGGGGCGTATTTGCGGATAGGTTGGCATGTCTCTTCGCCGATGGGGCAAAGACCTTCGTAGCATAGTCTGCAAGCGTTTTTTACGCCGCAAAATCCGAAAAGAACCTACTGGTGGCAAATGTCCATTGGATAGAATCGATTGCAATGGCAATGGATCCATCTGATGCATCACAATACATTTTGAATGAGACAATCGCTATGTCTTCTATTTCGTAGGTATAGGTTCCCCAATTGGGCCGAACCTCATATTCAGCATTTGTAAGATTCTGGAAACCTTTCAGCAGTCTGGATATGAATAGCGCCACCAAGGTGGGCTTGTCAAGATTGCGGTCGATAACCTGGTCAATTTCCTCAACAACACTCTTGGCGTACTTCAATAGTACACCGTCTTTGGTAATTGGTGAGATCACGGCTACAGGTGCTTGGACAGGTGTTCAACTAGCTCTTCGTGGGAGATATAGCCCCGGGCGCGAAGGACCTCTTCCATATGTTCCATCGGCTCCGGCACAATCTCTCCAATCTTCACCTTCCTGCCATAGGTGGCGGCTGGTTCTTCCAGATAATGGTCCTTATTGCTCATAACAATCTATTATTTCTGTGCAAGGTAACAATTAATCGGCAAGAATACAAACAAGTTGGACGTCCGTGGCCACGTTAACGCGCGCAGCGATGTCTACAGGCGTTTTCCCAGTAAGCATCCGAGCAACTGCATATTGTAGCGGGGAGTGATCCTCGCTACTTTTGCAAAAAGTTATCGCTATGCTTACAAGAGAACAAGTACTGGGAGTCCAATCTTATTGCGCTGAGCACGGGGTATCGCAGAAAGCCCGGCTCGAGGAACTGAACATAAACGTCTCCCAGTTCTACAGGTGGCAGCAGAAGTACCGTCAGGAAGATGAGCAATCATCTTCAGATCCCGGAGCTTTTGTTCAATTGCGTCCTGGAGGAGAGTTCGTCTCACCTATGATGCCTCCGGCAAAGACTCCGGGGAAAGCGAAGGGTAAGACTAGTCCCTTGGACAATGCGGAAAGCTTTCTTACGGTCGAGATCC
>Ga0310696_10006713_pt1 | contig 13619 bp, 10 predicted proteins | sample AusTroGonzalo_MG_4_FD_203885 | JGI IMG/M metagenome (GOLD analysis project Ga0310696, IMG submission 203885) | Bovine rumen microbial communities from tropical cattle in Woodstock, Queensland, Australia - Gonzalo_02 (v2) (version 2) | ecosystem: Host-associated > Mammals > Digestive system >... | reverse complement strand
GCTCGCCACCCAGAGAGACCACCAGAAGGCCAATGAGGGTGCAGGCCACCACATTGTAGAACCAGATGCGGGTAAGGGCGCCCATATCGGTGAGAACGCCAGCCTTTCCGGTATACAGGTTGGAGCCGGAAATAACAACGCCAATAAGGCCGAAGCCAAAAATAACCGCCCCGGGGATACCGCCGAGGGCCAGGAATCCATAGGCACCCAGGCCAATCATAAGGCCTGCCATCAGAGAGAGCCGATTGTCTTTATTCATGGGTCATTAGTTTATTTGCGTTAAGGAGGGAATCCAGCCGGTGGGAGCGCTGCTTGTACAGGGAATCCAGGGCCGAAAGATACTGCTGCTGAATGGGTTCTCCGGACGGGGAATCCATCTTGAGCGGGTTGATGGGCGAGCCATTTTTCCATACACGGAAATCGAGGTGCGGGCCAGTGGCCGTGCCCGTCATGCCCACATAACCGATCACCTGTCCCTGGTGCACGCGGTCCCCTACCTTGAGGCCCGAAGCGTACTTGGAAAGGTGCATGTAACCGGTGGTATACACGGAATTGTGGCGGATCTTGACGGTGTTGCCACCGCCGCCGCCCCAGCCCTTGCTGATAACGGTACCGTCACCGATACTCATCACAGGCGTGCCGGTGGGAGCGGCATAGTCTACGCCCGTATGGGGCCTGACCACGCCATGCACAGGGTGCAGGCGGTGATAGGAGAAGCCGGAAGAGATGCGGGTGAACTTGAGCGGAGCCTTGAGGAAAGCCTTGCGCATGCTCTCACCCTTCTCGTTCCAGTATTTGTTGCCGCCGTCCTGCTGGTCAAAGAACAGCGCCGGGAAATCTTTATCGGCCCTGCTGAAGACGGCATATTCTACGTCGTTGATGCGGAAAACCTCTCCTTCACAGACATCCTGGTGATACAGAACGCGGAAGCGGTCCCCTTCCTGCAGGCCGAAGAAATCCACCGTCCAGGCATAAATATCGGCCAGCTCTACTATGAGCAGCGGCGAAGCCCCGGCGTCCAGCATATCGTTCCAAAGGGAGGAGTGGATGGTGACATCGGCCACCTTTTCCTGCCTCTCAACGGGTTTGTCGTACGTCCAGGCCGACAGGCTGTCTGCGCACTGGAAGATAATGCTGCGCACCCGGCCTTCTTCATAGACCAGATACTTGAGCTGAGTGGAATCCTGGTAATAGGCCTGCCAGGCCGCTCCGGCGCGGAACTTACGGACATCAAAGATGCTGTCGGAAACCTGAATGAGCCTGTACGTTTCATCCCCGGTCATACCCAGGGAAGACATGAGCCCGGAGAAAGTGGCACCATTGGCCACAACGCCTTCCACTACCCGGAAAGAATCCGTGCAGAAGCCCAGCGGATACACCGTGTCCTGTTTAACCTCGGGCACCTCCTGCACGGGCACAGCAGAACGCTGCCTCCAGTTACAGGAAAGCGTGAATATAAACAAGATGGCTACAGCGACAAGGCTTCTTCTCATAAGGCACTACGGTTTTTGCAAAGATAGCAAAGAATTGGTTTAATGCGAAAGATTTCTTATCTTGCAGAGAATTAATAACACTATGGACCCCGTTAAAGTCATCGAGATCAAAAAAAGCATCTTCGAGGATAATGAGGTTGATGCTGACAATTTAAGGAAAGAGCTCAAAACCAAGGGCGTTTTCCTGCTCAATCTTATGTCTTCGCCGGGCAGTGGAAAAACCACCACGCTCATTCAGACCATCAACCTGCTTAAGGAAAAACTTCGCATCGCCGTCATGGAGGCCGATATAGACTCCAACGTAGATGCCGTCAAGATCAAGGAAGCCACCGGCATCCCGTCTATCCAGCTGCATACCGGCGGCATGTGCCACCTGGACGCAGAGATGACCCGCCAGGGCCTGGACAACGTGGACCTGGAAGGGCTGGACCTGGTGATCCTGGAAAATGTGGGCAACCTGGTCTGCCCCGCCGAGTTTGATACCGGCAGCTGCAAGAACGCCATGATCCTGAGCGTACCGGAAGGGCACGACAAGCCCCTCAAGTACCCGCTCATGTTCTCCATCTGTGACGTTGTGGTCATTAACAAGATGGACGTTCTCCCCTACTTTGACTTTGACCTGGAAAAATGCAAGGAGTACGTGCACATGCGCAATCCCAAGGCAAAGGTGATTCCCATCTGCGCCAAAACCGGAGAGGGCGTGGAAAACTTTGCCGGCTGGCTCCTGCAGGAAGTAAAAAACTGGAAAAACTGATAGCCTATGCCTGAGATGTCCAACAAGTTTGTCCCCAAACACAAAGGAGACAAGAATCCCAATCCCAAGTTGCTCAAATTTGTCCGCCACGTAACCGACCGCGTTCCGGGCAAGATCAAGATGGACACCGACGCCCCCGAATACTGGGGCCTCGCCTGCATCTTTGAAGACGAGATGGACGCCGTAACCCGCGAAGCCTCGCTGGACCTGCTGCTGGATATGCTCCCGGGCAATTTCTTCAAGGTCCGTGAGCATCATACGTACCAGGAGCTCCACGAGTGGAACGCCAAGAAGCATTACACCCCTGACGACAAGAGTTTTGACGACCTCCTGGACAAACTGGCGTACTTTGGCATGCTGGAATACGACTATGGAGACAAGTACACCAAGGACGGCCCCGTCCCTGGCACATCTTTCGAGCGCGAGGCCCGTATCTACTGGGTCCCCATGTTCGTTCCCGGCAGCGCGGAATACACCAACATGAATACGGAGCTCATGGACAAGCATCCGGAACTGGCCATGTTCTTTGAACGCATGACCTTCCTGCCGCTGGAGAAGATTACCCCTATGGTACCCATGGGCGGCAGCGGCATTGGCATGCACGTAATTCCCGTAGAGAAGGCCATCTCCATGGAGAACGAATCCATTGACATAGAGCACATTTCCTACTGGCTCAAGCGCTACGAGGGCCACCTGGGCGTGGGTATCTGCAGCTGCCGCTATGGCCGCAAAAAGCTGGACGAAGGCTGCGCAGACGATTACCGCGACTGGTGCATAGGCGTAGGAGACATGGCCGATTACCTGGCAGAAACGGGCCGAGGCCACTACATCACCTACGAAGAAGCCATGGCCATCCTCAAGAAGGCCGAAGACCACGGCTTCGTGCATCAAGTCACCAACATCGACGGCGAGGGCAAGATCTTCGCCATCTGCAACTGCAACGTCAAAATCTGCAACGCCCTTCGTACCAGCCAGCTCTTCAATACGCCCAACATGTCCCGCAGCGCCTATGTGGCAGAGGTAGATCCCAAGAACTGCGTGGCCTGCGGCCGCTGTGTGGAGTACTGCCCCGCCGGCGCCGTGAAACTGGGCCAGAAACTCTGCACCAAGAGCGGTCCCCAGACGTATCCCAAGCAGGAACTGCCGGATGCATCGGCCTGGGGTCCCCACAAATGGAACGAAGACTACAGAGACCGCAACCGCATCAACTGCTACCCCACCGGTACGTCTCCCTGCAAGACCGCCTGCCCGGCCCATATTGCCGTTCAGGGCTATCTGAAGAAAGCGGCCGAAGGAAAATACACCGAGGCCCTGGAGCTTATCAAACGGGAGAATCCCCTGCCCGCCGTGTGCGGACGCGTCTGTAACCGCCGCTGCGAGGATGCCTGTACCCGCGGCACCATCGACCGCGCCGTAGCCATTGACGCCGTCAAGAAGTTCATTGCCGAGCAGGACCTCAACGCAGAAACCCGCTTTATCCCTGAGGTAAACATCTGCTCCAACGTAGAAGAACGCTGGCCCCAGAAGATCGCCGTCATCGGCGGTGGCCCGGCCGGTCTGTCCTGCGCCTATTATCTGGCCACCATGGGTTACAAGCCCACGGTCTTCGAGCGCAACCCGGAACCCGGCGGCATGCTCCGCTACGGCATTCCTTCCTACAAGCTGGACAAGGAGGTCTTAAAGGCCGAAATCGACATCATGAAGGAGATTGGCGTAGAGATCCGCTGCGGCGTGGAAGTGGGTAAGGACGTTACCATCGAGAGCCTCCGTAAAGAAGGATACAAGGGTTTCTACGTTGCCATCGGCTGCCAGGGCGGCAAACTGCCCGGCATCCCCGGAGAAACGCTGGAAGGCACCACCACCGCCATCGACTTCCTGCGAGAAGCCAACTGCGGAGACAAGAAGATCAAGGGCAAAGTGGTTGTAGTGGGCGGCGGTAACGTTGCCATTGACGCAGCCCGTGTAGCCAAACGCAGCGGAGCCTCCGAGGTGACCATGCTGTCCCTGGAAACGGAAGACATCATGCCCGCCAGCCTGGAAGAAAGGGCCGAAGCCCGCGAAGACGGCGTGATCCTCAACCCCGGTTGGGGTCCCAAGGAAGTCCTGGGAGAAGGAAAAGTCACCGGCATCGTCTTCAAGAAATGCACCTCGGTCTTCAACGCAGAACATAAGTTCGCCCCCGAATACGATGAGAATGAACTCATTACCATAGAGGCCGATAAGATCATCTTCGCCATTGGCCAGACGGTGCTCCTTAAGGACCTCCTCAAAGACACCAAGGTAGAGTTCTTCCGCGGCGTATACCCGGTGGCCGACAAACTGACCTACCAGACGGCCGAACCTGACATCTTCGTGGGAGGAGACGTATACACCGGTCCCAAGTTCGCCATCGACGCCATAGCCGCCGGCAAGGAAGCCGCCGAGAGCCTGCATCGCTTTGTACAGGGCGGTCACATGACCATAGGCCGAAACCGCCGCGACTTCATAGAGCTCAACAAGGAGGACATCCTGGTAGAACAGTACGACAACAGCTCCCGCCAGGATCCCGGCGTTTACGAAGACAAGAAGCCGTTCCAGGAGTACGCCAAGACCCTCACGGAAGAGCAGGTCCGCAAAGAGACCGCCCGCTGCCTCAGCTGCGGCGCCTCCGTGGTGGACGAGAACCGCTGCATAGGCTGCGGCATCTGCACCACCAAGTGCGGTTTTGACGCCATCCACCTCCACCGTGTACACCCGGAAGCCTCCGTCATGAGAACCTCCGAAGACAAGTTCTCCGGAATCCTTCCGTACATGATTAAGAGAACTGGCAAGATTTTGTTTAAGAAGAAATAATGCATGAACTGGGAATTGTGTTTTACATTATCCGGGACGTCAAGAAAGCGGCCCTGGAGAATGCAGTAGAACACGTTTCCGGGGTTGTAATGAACATTGGAGAAGTTTCCACCATTGTTCCGGAGTATCTGACCGATTGCTGGCGCTGGGCGGCCGACAAAGAAGACCTGCTCAAAGGCTGCGAACTAAAGATCAACATCATTCCTGCAGTTACCCATTGCGACGGCTGCGGAAAGGAATTCGGAACGGTGGAACACGGAAAAATCTGTCCGTACTGCGACAGTGAAAATACCTGGTTGCTAAGAGGTAACGAGGTAGAGATAAAAGAGATAGAAGTACCTAACAGTTAAAGAATATGGCTTGTTTTGTTGCACCGCTGGTTCAGGCCATCGCCACCAGCGCCCTCAGGAAATGGGGCAAGAAAGACGGTTTTGTGGGACGTAACCTGGCTTCCCTGGAGCTCATGCTCTGGGGCGGCAGCGTGATGCTCATCGTAGACCACATCATCAACGGCGAACTCACCTGGCGCTTCCCCTTCTTTACGGCCTTGGGCACATCCGGCGGAGGCGCCGTGGTCCTGCGGGAAATCCTTACCGTGGGCGTTCCCATGTGTGTCATCATTACCCTGGTATGGGCCGTGTGGGCATACTACAAAGAACAACGCACCGTGTACAGTCAATCCTAGCTAATCCCCTACAGATATGAAAATCACTTCTGCAGCTCAACTGGAAGACCTCAGAAGGAAAGCCGCCCAGGAACTCGCCTTCAGAGAGGAGAGCAACAAGGCCTTGCAGACAACCGCCTGCGGGCTGGAGAAGGGCACGCCTCACATGCAGATTCTCTGCTGCGGCGGTACCGGTTGCAAAGCCTCGGAGAGTGCCCGGATAGTGGAAAACTTCCTCAGCAGCCTCGCCGCCCATGGCGTGGCCGACAAAGTGGAAGTCATTGTCCCCGGCTGCTTTGGTTTCTGTGAGAAAGGTCCCATTGTCAAGATTATCCCGGACAACACCTTCTATACCTCCGTCCGTCCGGACGATGTGGAGGAAATTGTCACCACCCACATTCTGGGCGGTAACAAGGTAGAACGCCTGCTGTACAAGGATCCGGGCAGCGGAGAGCACATCAGCGACTCCAAGCACATGAACTTTTACCGCAAACAGCTGCGAATCGCCCTTCGCAACTGCGGCTTCATAGATCCCGAGAACATCCTCGAGTACATTGCCCGTGACGGTTACAAGGCCCTTGCCCAGAGCCTGGAGCGGGACAGTCTGGACGTGCTCAGCGATATCAAGTCCAGCGGTCTGCGCGGCCGTGGCGGCGCAGGCTTCCCCACCGGAGTCAAGTGGGAGATAGCCCGCAAGTTCGAAGCCCCGGACAAGTACGTGGTCTGTAATGCAGACGAAGGAGACCCCGGTGCCTTCATGGACCGTTCCATCATGGAAGGAGACCCCAACTCGGTGGTGGAAGCCATGATGATCTGCGGCTACTGCATCAACGCCAATCACGGTCTCATCTATATCAGGGCCGAGTATCCTCTGGCTGTACACCGCCTGCAGGTAGCCATTGCCCAGGCCCGTGAATACGGTCTGCTGGGAGAAAACATCCTGGGCTCGGGTTTCAGCTTTGACATTGAAATCCGCTACGGTGCCGGCGCCTTTGTGTGCGGCGAGGAAACCGCCCTCATCCATTCCATGGAAGGCAAGCGCGGTGAGCCCACCCTGAAGCCCCCGTTCCCGGCCGAGTCCGGTTACATGGGCCGTCCCACCAACGTAAACAACGTGGAAACCCTGGCCAACGTGCCCGTCATCCTTACCAAGGGTCCCCAGTGGTTCTCTTCCATCGGCACGGAGAAATCCAAAGGCACCAAGGTATTTGCCCTGGCCGGTAAGATCAACAACGTGGGCCTCATTGAAGTGCCCATGGGAACCACCCTCCGCGAGATTATCTACGACATTGGCGGCGGCGTCAAGAACGGAAAGAAATTCAAGGCCGTCCAGACCGGCGGTCCGTCCGGCGGCTGCCTCACGGAAAAGCACCTGGACATTCCCATCGACTACGAATCCCTGGCTGCAGCCGGCTCCATGATGGGTTCCGGCGGTATGATAGTTATGGACGAGGACGACTGCATGGTCTCCGTGGCCAAGTTCTTCCTGGAATTCACCGTGGATGAATCCTGCGGAAAGTGCACCCCTTGCCGCATTGGCAACCGGCGCCTGCTGGAAATCCTGACCCGCATCACGGACGGACGCGGTACCCCGGCAGACATTGACAAGCTGGAGAACCTGGCCCACGTGATCAAGGATACCGCCCTGTGCGGTCTGGGTCAGACCTCCCCCAACCCGGTTCTGAGCACCCTGGCCAACTTCCGCAACGAGTACGAAGAACACGTGAACAATCACGTTTGCCGTGCCCACCGTTGCAAGGCCCTGCTCACCTACTCCATCGATCCGGTCCTGTGTAAGGGCTGCAGTTCCTGCGCCCGCGGCTGCCCGGCCGAAGCCATTGCCGGCGAAGTCCGCAAGCCGTTTGTCATCAATCCGGAAAAGTGCATCCGCTGCGGCATGTGTATGAGCCGATGCAAGTTCGGAGCCATTAACGTTATATAAGAAGAGCGCTATGGAAAATATGATCCGACTCACTATAGATAACCGGCCGGTGTGCGTGCCCCAGGGCACTACCGTGCTGGATGCTGCCGCAACCGTGGGTATCGATATCCCCGCCCTTTGCCATATAGACCTCAAAGGAACCTGCGTCAAGAGTTCTCCGGCCGCCTGCCGCATCTGCGTAGTAGAGATTGACGGCCGCCGCAATCTGGCACCCTCCTGCGCCACAATGGTGGCCGAAGGTATGGTGGTCCGTACCAATTCGGCCCGTGTAGTGCGTGCCCGCAAGACGGTGGCCGAGCTCATCCTCTCCGACCACCCCAACGACTGCCTTACCTGCGCCAAGTGCAACCACTGCGAACTGCAGAAGCTGGTTACCCGCTTCAACATCCGCGAAATGCCGTACAAGGGCGAGCAGTCGGAGCGTAAGAAGGAGCAGACCGTGGCCATCACCCGCAACATGGACAAGTGCATCCTGTGCCGCCGCTGCGAAAGCATCTGCAACAATGTGCAGACGGTAGGCGTGCTGGGAGCCATCCGCCGCGGTTTCGAGGCCACCATCGCCCCCACCTTTGACAAGATGTTCTCCGAGAGCAACTGCACATACTGCGGTCAGTGCGTGGCCGTGTGCCCCACCGGAGCCCTCACGGAAAGAGACAATACCGACCGTCTGCTGGAAGACCTCTGCAATCCCGACAAGATTGTCATCGCCCAGCCTGCACCGGCCGTTCGCGTAGCCCTGGGAGAAGAATTCGGCCTTCAGCCCGGCACCATCGTTACCGGCAAACTGGCCGCTTCCCTGCGCGCCCTGGGCTTTGACTATGTGTTTGACACGGACTTTGGCGCCGACCTGACCATCATGGAAGAAGGGGCCGAAATTCTGTCCCGCCTCAAGGCTTTCCTGGGCGGAGACAAGAGTGTCAAGCTCCCCATCATGACTTCCTGCTGCCCGGCCTGGGTCAACTTCTACGAGCACAATTATCCGGACCTGCTGGAGTATCCTTCTTCGGCCAAGTCCCCCGCCCAGATGTTCGGCGCCATTGCCAAGACTTATTGGGCCAACAAGATGAACATCCCCAGAGAGAAACTGGTGGTGGTGTCCGTTATGCCCTGCCTGGCCAAGAAGTACGAATGCGAACGGGAAGAATTCAAGGTGGACGGCAATCCCGATGTGGACTACAGCATTTCTACGCGTGAACTGGCCCGCCTCATCAAGCGTTCCAACATAGATTTCAACAAGCTCCAGGACGAAGACTTTGACAAGCCCATGGGAGAAAGCTCCGGTGCAGCCGCCATCTTTGGCGCCACCGGCGGCGTTATGGAAGCGGCCCTGCGTACCGTCTACGAGGTTTACACCGGCAAGACCCTGCCCAAGCTGGAATTCCAGGAGGTACGCGGTCTGGACGGCATCAAGGAAGCCACTGTCGACCTGGCCGGCTTCCCGCTCAAGGTCTGCGTAGCCCACACCCTGGGCAACGCCCGCATCATCATGGACAAGCTCCGTGCAGGACAGCTGGATTACCACGTGGTGGAAATCATGGCCTGCCCCGGCGGCTGTATTGACGGTGCCGGTCAGCCTTACCATCACGGAGACGTGGAGATTATCAAGGCTCGCGCCAAGGCCATCTATGCCGAAGATGCCGGCAAACCCATCCGCAAGAGCCACGAGAATCCGGACATCCAGAAACTGTACAAGGAATTCCTGGGTGAGCCCATGAGCACCCGTGCCCACCACCTCCTTCACACCCATTATTTTGACAAAAGCAACCTGTAGCCATGAGTGCATTTAAAGTATCCGCAAAGGCGCTCCGCGCCACCGAAGAGATTTGCCACAAGTTCCACAACGACCCCGGCGAACTCATCAGCATTCTGCACGAGACGCAGAACACTCTGGGCTATATCCCGGAACCCGTACAGCACGTGATTGCCCAGCAGCTGGGCATTCCGGACCAGAAGGTGTATGGCGTGGTAACGTTCTACTCCTTCTTCTCCATGGTCCCCAAAGGCAAATACCCCGTATCCGTATGCCTGGGAACAGCCTGCTATGTACGAGGCTCGGATAAGGTGCTGGAGGAATTCAAACGCGTGCTGGGAATTGAAGTGGGAGAAACCACTCCGGACGGAAAGTTCTCGCTGGACTGCCTCCGCTGCGTGGGTGCCTGTGGCCTGGCTCCTGTAGCCACCATTGGAGAAAAGGTCTACGGCCGCCTCAACCCCTCTGACATCCGAAAAATTATATCCGAATTCGAAGGTTAAGGAATCTCGATCCTGTCCAGGATCCCCTGGAGTTTAGCTATCGCTATTCCGTAGTTTGTAATGGGCACTCCCTCGCGGAGTGCCTTTTTGATGCGGGCCTGCACCAGCGTACGCGTAGCTACACAGGCGCCGCAATGAATGATAAGACTGTATGGGCTAAGATCCTCCGGGAAGTCGTTCCCGGCGGCAATCTCGATAGTCAACGAGGGGTTGTCATGGCCAACTTGATCGGCCATCCTTTTCCTTAGAAGAGCCGGAATCTTTACCCGGCCAACATCTTCAGTATCAGGCACATGCGTACAGGCTTCCGCAATCAGCACGCAATCTCCGGGCTTAAGCTTATCAATGGCCTCGGCCCCTTCCACAAAAGTGCGGATGTCTCCCTTAGCCCCTGCCAGCAGAACGGAGAAGGAAGTCAGCGGCATCTCAGGAGGCAGCGCCCGGTTCACCAGCCCGAACACCTGGGAATCGGTAATCACCAGATCCGGCGTAACCTTTGAAAGGGCCGATGAAAGGGACTCCGGAGTGCAACAAATAGGGTTGCACCCCCGGTCCAGCAGTTCCCGCAGTACCTGCACCTGAGGCAGAATCAGCCGCCCTTTGGGGGCCTCACTGTCCTGCGGCATCACCAGCAGAACGCAGTCCCCTGCCTTTACCAGGTCTCCGGTCAGGAACCTTTCTTCCTGTTTGGGAGCTACGGCCCGCAGCCGCTCCAACAAGGAATCAATGGATTCTCCCCGCTTGTACACAACTACCGGGAGATCCCCGATCAGGTCGGGGATGACGGAGGGGGCGTCGGGGATGACGGAGGGGGCGTCGGGGATGACGTCCGTTCCCAGAACAACCGCTATATCGGTTTCATCTAAAACCGCGAGGGTGCGGCGGCGACGCTCCGGGCCCAGGAGGCTGGCATCGTCCAGACCGGCCGTATCTATGAGCACACAGGCCCCCAGGCCGGGCAATTCCACGGCCTTGCGGACGGGATCCGTGGTAGTACCCGGAACGGGACTCACCAGGGATACCTCCTGGCCGCAGAGGGCGTTGACCAGGGTGGACTTGCCGCTGTTGGCAGGGCCAAAGAAGGCTATGTGCAATCGATCCATAACTAGAACCTGAAATCTCTCTTACCTTCCTCTATCTCTTTCAGATGCTTCCGGGTAATCTCCCTTGTACGCTCCAAGGGAATATCGGCCAGAGAAGCTTCTATCATTTCCTCTCCCAAGGCGCGGGTGGCGGGCGAAGCATAATCCACCAGGTACTCCTTAAGCGTCATAAGCGCGTTAGGCGTGCAGCAGAGGCTTATTTTCCCGCTCTTGCAGAGGCTCATGAAGCGGTCTCCCGTTCGGCCCTCCCTATAACAGGCCGTGCAAAAACTGGGAATGTGCCGGGTCTCCAGCAGCCAGCGGACCACATCGTCCAGCGGGCGGGTGTCCGACACGTCAAACTGAGCCGTCTCGTTGTGTCTCTCCTCGGTGGTATAACCGCCCACGCTGGTACGGGAACCGCCGCTGATCTGAGACACGCCGCACTCCAGCAGCTGGGCCCGCATGGAGGCACTCTCACGGGTGGAGATAATCATTCCGGTATAAGGGACGGCCACGCGAAGCACGGCCACCAGTTTTCGGAAAACAGCATCCGGCAGGGCATCCGGGAAATCACCGGTGTCAATGTCATCGGCCGGACAGATGCGCGGAACGCTGATGGTATGCGGTCCCACGCCCCAGCGGGCTTCCAGATGCTCGGCATGCATGAGGAGCCCCACCAGCTCGTACATATAGTTTTCCAGGCCGAAGAGAACGCCAATGCCTACATCGTCGCAGCCTCCTTCCTGAGCCCGGTCCATGGCCTCGGTATGCCAGGCATAATTGCTCTTGGGACCGGTGGGATGCAGCAGCTGGTAGCGTTCCTTGTTATACGTTTCCTGGAAGAGGATATAAGTGCCGATACCCGCCGCCTTAAGCTTGCGGTAAGAATCCACATCCGTAGCGGCGATATTCACGTTTACGCGGCGGATAGAGTTACCGCCTTCCTGCACGGAATAGATGGTACGGATAGAGTCCAGGATGTATTCCAGCGGATTATTCACCGGGTCCTCCCCCGCCTCCACAGCCAGGCGCTTATGGCCGGTACGGATGAGCGCCCGTACTTCATTGGCTATCTCTTCCTGCGAGAGCTTCTTGCGGGGAATGGTCTTGTTCTTATAATGGTAAGGGCAATAGACACAGCCGTTTACGCAGTAGTTGGAAAGATACAGCGGAGCAAAGAGCACAATACGGTTGCCGTAGAATTGCTGCTTAATCCGAGCGGCCAGGGCATAGATCTTCTCTTCCAGCTCCGGGTCCCGGCATTCCATCAGGATGGCGGCTTCCCGGTGCGTGATTCCCTTGCACAGGGCGGCCTTCTCCAGAATCTGGAGCACCCGCTGCGGGTTGGCGCTCTCGCGACGAGCCTCTTCCAGGCTCTCCAGCACCTCCCGGTGGTCTATGAATTCTTCGGCCTTTACCGACTTGGGATTATACATGATATCTCCGTCTATTCACAATAGCAAAAATACAAAAAAAGTCGTATCTTTGTAGATAACCGGAGACATATTAATAACCACATAACTAACCAAACCTAGAATTATGTTCTTCCAAGTTTACGGAGCAAATGCCCTGGCACAATGGGGTATGCTCATCGTCGTTCTCTTAGGCCTCATTCTCTGTAATGAGTTTGCCCGCCGCACCAAGTTTGGTGGCATCATTACGTTCTTTGTGATTCCCGTAGCCCTCACGGCTTACTTCCTGGCCATCTGGCTGGGCGTCAGAAGCGGTCAGCAGTGGGCCCTGGAAAACCAGACCCATGTATACATGCAGGGCTGGTTCCACTATGCCAAGCTCTACGCGGCAACCGCCGGCTGTATCGGCTTCATGATGATCAAGTACAAATGGGGCATCGGTGCCAAACACTGGTTCAAGCCCTTCCCGTTCATCATCGTGGCCATCAACATCCTCATAGCCTGCGCCTCCGACTTTGAAAGCGCAGCCATGGGTTGGAACAAATGGTGGCTCACCTCCGAAGGCGTATGGCAGTACGGTGGCTGGCACAACGTATTCAACGGCGTGGCCGGTATCATCAACATCTTCTGTATGACCGCCTGGTGGAGCGTATGGCCCTCCAAGGACAAGAAGGATATGATTTGGGCCGATATGACCTGGGTCTACATTGTCATCTACGACATCTGGAACTTCGCCTACACCTACAACTGCCTGCCCACGCACAGCTGGTACTGCGGCGTAGCCCTTCTGCTGGCCCCCACCGTGGCTGCCCTCCTGTGGAACCGCGGCGGCTGGATCCAGAACCGCGCCAACACCCTGGCCATCTGGTGCATGTTTGCCCAGGTATTCCCCCTGTTCCAGGAGACCTTCAAGAACGGCCAGCAGTGGTACCCTTGGGCCACCCTGCCCGTGCTCTATCCCAACGGCACCGCTACCATTGAGCAGCTTTATGCCGCCGCCGGCGGAGAAGCCGCTGCAGTGGGCGCCACCGTGGATCCTTCCGTGGTAGCCGCCAATCCTTCCATGATGCTGTTTATCAGCGCCTTGGCCCTGGTTACCAACATCGCAGCCCTCTGCTGGATCATCAGCATCTCCAAAAAGCGCCACATCAATCCTTACAGACAGGATGTCTTTGTGGACCAGA
>Ga0310696_10006711_pt1 | contig 13620 bp, 10 predicted proteins | sample AusTroGonzalo_MG_4_FD_203885 | JGI IMG/M metagenome (GOLD analysis project Ga0310696, IMG submission 203885) | Bovine rumen microbial communities from tropical cattle in Woodstock, Queensland, Australia - Gonzalo_02 (v2) (version 2) | ecosystem: Host-associated > Mammals > Digestive system >... | reverse complement strand
TCTCCGCAGATATGCCAGCCATAGTTGTCGGTGATGTGTTCTATGATGAAAGGTCCTGCATCGAATTCCTCCTTCTCCGCAGCCGATATGGATTGGGAGAAAAATGTCATCAACAAAGCCACACAAAAGCCCGCCAGAATCCATTTATAGTTTTTGCAAATCATACAATATCAATTAGATACAACCCAAAACCCGCTCTTTTCCATCTTCACAAAAAAGTGGCGCAATATACGAAAAAAAGATAAGGGTTGGTTGGGGTCAGATTCAACAAACTTTAGGCCAATTTTTCTCTTATAAAATCCAAGAATCCCTGGCATCCTTCTATCACATCACGCCAGGTGGCCTCAAAATCGCCTGTGTACCATGGGTCAGCCACATCACCTGGACGTGAGGTATAATCCATCAGAAGAGAGATTTTCCCTTCCGAGTCATCCCCAAGCAAGCGATGGAGGTTTCGCAAGTTGTTATGGTCCATGGCAATGACGTAATCATAATGCCGATAGTCGGCACGAGTGATCTGGCGGGCGGTTTTGCCGGCACAGCCAATGCCGTGCTCGGCCAGCTTGCGCCGCGCAGGCGGATATACAGGATTGCCAATCTCCTCTGTGGAGGTGGCGGCGGAGGCGATTTCAAACTGCTCGGCCATTCCTGCCTCATCCACCAGCCGTTTCATCACGAACTCGGCCATCGGGCTGCGGCAAATGTTGCCGTGGCAAATAAAAAGTATCTTCTGAATCTTCATTTCGTTAACAAAGGAACAATTAATTCCAGCAAATATTCGGCCTTGACCTCGTTCTCCCCTACTGTCAGCTGCGCCATGCGGTAAAAGGGCAGCCGGTGTTCCAGCCTTTCATGCACATACGCGGTCAGCTGATCTTCGGTGAGCGGTGCCGTCAGCGGGCGCTCCTTTTTGCTGTCTTTCAGTCGCTGAACGAGAGTTTTCTCCGACAGGTCAAGGTACACGGTCACGGCGTTCGCATTCATCATCTGCATGGCATCGCCATTGGCAGGCGTGCCTCCTCCGGCGGCCAGCACCATTCCCTGCCCTTGCAGCATCTCTTTCAGCGTCTGGTACTCGCACTGCCGGAAAACAGATTCCCCATACTTCTGGAAAATATGGGGAATCGTAGCATGGTATTTTTCTTCGATAGCATCGTCCAGATCGACGAACTCAAGGTCCAGGCGGCGGGCGAGTTCACGTCCTATTGTGGTTTTGCCTGCGCCGGAGAAGCCGACCAAAACGACATTGCGCGCCATTACTGCATGTTTTCCAAAATGGCGTCAATGAGGTTCTGTGCGCAGTCTGCGATGTCGGAGATGCGGGCGGGCAGCATGTAGCACGGCGTGGTGAACACCATGTTCTGCTTGTCGGCAATCACACCCTTCTGCTGGGTGTTGATATGCTGGGAACCGAAGCTGAGCACATTCTGGATTGTGCCCTCATCGTTGCCCACGGTGATGGTGACATCGCCCAACACCTTGGCGATCATAACCGGAGCGATGCACAAAGCGCCGATAGGCTTATGCTGGGCATGAAACGCTTTGATGAGCTTGGACACGTCCTCGCGCACGGTGCAGTTCTTGCCGTCAAACGCGTAGGTAAAGAGGTTTTTAGCCGCACCATTCCCGCCAGGGAACACTAATGCGTCAAAATCTTCCACACGGCACTCTTCGATGGGGCGGATGTCGCCACGCGCGATGCGCGCGGCCTCCACCATCATATTGCGTTTTTCATCCGTGGCCTGCTTGGTATAATGATTGACCACATGGTATTGATTGTCATTGGGTGCAAAGATGCTGTAGGTACATTCATTGCGGTCGATGGCCAACAGGGTCATCACGGACTCGTGGATTTCACTTCCGTCCAGAGAACCACAGCCACATAATATCACAGCAAATTTTTTCATATTCTCAGAATTTTTATTGGTTTGTGTCTTGTTGGGCCATCATCCTTGAACGTCCCAAACTGTTGTAGAAATTACGGTAAGCATTGCCCATCTCCGGAGAGATGCCATCCAGTGCCTTCAATTGGGTTTCTGCCATATCCTGCAACTTCTTGGCCGTGGCATTGTCTCCCGCCATCTCAGCAATATCTATCAACTGATGCAGCTCTTGGAAATTATTGGCCACTGCCTGCTGGTCGAAATCGGGCTGACGTACCTGACGGATGATGTTATTGGTTATACCCTGGGCATAATAGGATGCCACCTTGTCAAACTTCAAGTCTTTGAATTTGGAAAGCATAGACTGATCCGGATATCTGATATTTGTCATCATGTAATGCATGAACATGATGTCATAACGGATGTTGTCCTCATGAATAGCCAAGGTGTTGTCATCGCACTGGTTATACCAGGCAAACAGTTCCACCATCTGATCCCAGATAGTTTTGGCCATTTCCATACCCTTCTGATTTCCGCTGGGTGTGTTCAGTTTGAAATAATCCTGCATGTAGAAAACACAATTCTGCGTGTAGCCATACACGTTGGACATTACGGACACATACGGGAAAACTTCGTTCGGAAGAACATTGTTACCCTGATCAAAGGCCTTTTCAGCTCTTTCCCTATCACCTTCAGCCAAAAGTTGGTTACCCAAGCGGTTATACAGACGGCGGATGAGGGAAACCAATCGGGTATTATCCTCGTTATGATACACACGGGTGTCATTGAAACCACCCCATGCGTACGGGTAAGCTTCGTGTTTGGGTGCATCAGGATGATTGAGGAAATCTTCGCGACTGTGGTCATTGAAGACATCCATCAGGTTGTGATACAGAACCTCCGTATCGATTCTACCCACTTCATTATTGCGCGGAGTTTTGATGGGGACGAGTCTGTAAGCGAATCCTTCCAGTTGGAAATAATCCTCCAATCCGAGATACGCTTCAGAACCGGTAGTTGAGGCATAATAGATAGGGCGTTCCCAATTGTTGGTGGCCAAAATATCCATCATAATGATATAAGCCTTTGCCAGCGGGGTAACACCCGACTTGCCCACATTCCATTCCAGACGATCCACGATAAGCGCGGAATCCTTAGGATTGACAGTTCCGTTGGCAATCACCTTGGACTTGTCAACCGGCAGGGAGAAGCTGGCTGGAATAGCGCGACCGTTAGAGCGGTAGCCTTTGTTCTGCGACAGCAGGAACAGATGGCGACTATGGTCAAATTGCGGATCTTTGATGTAATTCACCACCGCATTCAAATCCACAAACTGGTTTTCACCGGGTTCGAGGTAGAGAACATCGCGCGTGCCGTCCTTGTACTGGTCCCATGTCATGGATATGGGCAGAGCATCCGATGAGTATGCCTTGCGTTTCATCTGATCCACGTACCAGCTGGTACTGAGCAGCGACAGGTTACACACGCGCACGTCTGTACGGTAGCCTTCTACCTCCTGGGCGTACCACAACGGGAAGGTATCGTTATCGCCCAACGTAAACAGAATGGCGTTGGGAGCACACGAGTCAAGGTAGTTCTTGGCAATAGCCAAAGCAGTATAACGGTTAGAGCGATCGTGGTCATTCCAGTTCTGGTTAGCCATCACGCAAGGCACCAAAGCAAAGCATACCACTGTGGTGAGCACTGCGCCAGTGATCTGAACCGGTTTGCTCTTGATTTTCTCGAAAAGTTCGTAGATACCCAACACACCGAATCCAATCCAAATTGCAAAAGCGTAGAAGGAAGCGGCAAAAGCATAGTCACGCTCACGCGGCTGGAACGCATACATATTGAGGTAGAACGCAATAGCCAGACCTGTCATGATGAACAGCATAAACACCACGAAAGCGTTCTTGGTATCTTTTCTGGTTTGATAAATGACTCCAATCAAACCCAACAACAGGGGCAGCAAATAGTATGTATTATGGCCCGGACGCTGCATAGCCAGCGGCTGGTTGCGTTGTTCGCCCACCATAGCCTTGTCAATGAAAGGTATTCCCGTAATCCAATTGCCGTTCATGTTGTCGCCACGGCCCTGAAGGTCATTCTGACGACCGGAGAAGTTCCACATGAAATATCTCCAGTACATGTATCCGAACTGATAGGTTTGCAGGAATTTGATGTTTTGCTTCCAGCTCGGTGTGTCGCCACGCGCCAGCTCACGGCGGGCCTCACGGTCTGCAGAACTGTCGCTGTTATAGTGATTGTTCAGCCAGTTGATGTATTCGCCCTGTTTTTCGGACGACCACATTCTCGGGAAGAGCATACAACCGGACGGGTCATATTGCAGTTTCTCGCCCTGACGATCGTTGGATATCACATAACGTTTGGCATTTTTGTCTTTCACATATACAGCTTTGCCGTTTTCGGCGTTGATCACCTTCGTATTATAGCTTTGTCCGTAGAACAACGGATTGGAGCCATATTGTTCACGGTTCAGATAAGCCAACAGAGCCACAGCATCTTCCGGATTGTTCTCATCGATAGTCGGATTGGCGTTGGAGCGGATGACCAGCGTAAAGAACGTGGAGTAGCCTATCAACAACATCATAAAGCAGAAAGTGCCTGTCAGCAATACCGGTTTGTTCTTTTTGTAACCCGCCACAATTCCCCATGCAATCAAGGCGATAAGAATCAGGAAGAAGAAGATGGTACCGGAATTGAACGGCAGGTGCAGGGAGTTGACAAAGAACAGGTCGAACTTGCCAGCCATGTTCACCACCTGCGGGATGATGCCCCACAGGATGAGGCCGAGCAGCACCACGGAACCGCAGAGTGACAGGAACACGCCCCATTCCGCCTTCGATTTCAGAGTACCCTTCTTCGCACACATCACAAACAACGGGATGGTGATGAAAATCCAAATCAGGAACATCCACAAAGTGGAGCAGAAGAAAGCGAAGAAGAATGAAATGATGGCCATAGTGAGCACTGCGCCCATGCCTGTGGCATTCTTGGAAAGTTTATAGTAAACGATAAGCACGATGGCCGGCAGGGTCAGCAAGTTCAGCAAGTGCACACCAATGGAGAGACCCACCAGATAAGCGATGAGGACAATCCAGCGGTTGGGATTGACATTTGCCTTGGGGTTGTCGTACTCCTCATCCCACTTCAAAATGCACCAGAAAACCAGTGCGGTGAAGAAGGAGGACATGGCGTAAACCTCACCTTCCACAGCGGAGAACCAGAATGTGTCGCTGAATGCGTAAGCCATGGCACCCACAAGGGCAGCACCCATCACGGCGATGGTGCGCGGCAGGGTCATCTCACCATACTTGGCCACCAGCTTGCGGGCCAACCGCACGATGGTAAAGTAGAGCAACATGATGGTGAGGCCGCTACACACGGCGGACATACAGTTCACGCAGAACGCCATCTTGGTCGGATCACCACCGGCAAACAACGTGCAGATGCGCCCGATGATCTGGAAAGTGGGTGCTCCAGGGGGGTGACCCACTAACATTTTCGAAGTTGTGGCGATATACTCACCGCAGTCCCACCAGGACACTGTCGGCTCGGCAGTCATGATATAGACAGCAGAAGCCACTATTCCAATGACCAAACCAATGATCGTGTTAATCAATTTTTGCGTTTTATTCATTATTTTTGGATTTTATAGTTTTCTTGTTTGTCTATTGGCCGTTGGCTGTTGGCCTTCTCATTTTTTCATCGATAATCTCTAATCGTTCATCGATAATCGTTTATCTCGTGGCTGACTTGAACTGTTGCAGGAAGCGGACATCGTTTTCAAAATAGAGACGGATATCGTTGGTTCTGTATTTGAGCATCGTCATACGCTCGATGCCGAGACCGAAAGCGAAACCGCTGTACTTCTCACTGTCGATACCGCAGTTTTCAAGCACGTTGGGGTCCACCATGCCGCAGCCGAGAATCTCCACCCAGCCGGTGTGTTTGCAAAGGTTACATCCCTCGCCACCGCAGATGTAGCAGGAAACGTCCATCTCAGCAGACGGTTCCGTGAACGGGAAATAGGAGGGACGCAGGCGGATGCGCACGTCCGGACCGAACATGCGCTGTGCGAAGTAGAGCAGCGTCTGTTTCATATCAGCAAAAGAGACTTTCTCCGCCACGTAGAGACCTTCCACCTGATGGAAGATGCAGTGGGCACGGGAAGTGATGGCTTCGTTGCGGAACACACGACCCGGGCAAATCACACGGATCGGCGGCTGCTGTTTCTCCATAGTGCGCACCTGCAACGAAGAGGTGTGCGTGCGCAGCAGCACGTCCGGATGCAATTCCACGAAGAAGGTGTCCTGCATATCGCGGGCGGGATGCTCCTCAGCAAAGTTGAGCGCGGTGAACACGTGCCAGTCGTCCTCGATGTCAGGACCCGTGACAGCCGTGAAACCGATGTCCTCGAATATACGGCGCACCTGATTCATCATGATGGAGATGGGGTGCATGGAGCCCAAGGTGATGTTGGACGATGGACGGGTGACGTCCGCGATGGTGTTGAGAGAACACACTGCGGCTTCCATCTTGGATTTCTGCTCCTCAAAACGCTGCTGAGCCTTGTCTTTCAGCTCGTTGAGCATCTGACCGAAGCTCTTGCGCTCCTCCGGCGCAATATTCTTGATTTCGCCGAACATGGACTGCAATTCACTTTTCTTGCTCAAAAAATTGAGACGGAACTGTTCCAGCGCATCCGCATTTTCAATTTTGAAATTTTCTATTTCCGATTTTATTTCTTCAATGGATTTCATACGATGAAAAGGTAAATGGGGTGAAAGGGGTAAATGAGGTGAATGGGGTGAAGTTGGGGATTTAAGATTTAAGACTTAAGACTTGAGACTTGAAACTTGAAACTTGAGACTATTTTAAAATTGTCACACTTATGATTTTAATGTCTTCCGTCGGGCGGTCAAACTGGTCCTTGGGTTGGGCGGCGATTTTATCGACCACTTCCATGCCGCTGAGCACCTGTCCGAAGACGGTATAGTCGCCATCAAGGAAGGGTGCGCCACCGAGGGTGGTATATACCTCGCGCTGCTCTGGGGTGAACACCTTGCCCGTGCGTTGTTGCAACATGTCAAGATAGGCATTGTCGTAAGGTTTGCCATCCACAATGTAAAACTGTGAGGCGGACGAGGACTTGGCCGGGTTGTTGTCGCGGGCCGCGGCCACGGCACCTCTGCGGTGATAGAGCGTGGGCACGAACTCCGCCGGGATGCGGTAGTCGGGACCGCCGGCACCCAGACGCTGACCAGGTTTCGCAGTCTTGGAATCCGGATCTCCCGTCTGGATCATAAATCCTTGAATGATACGATGGAACAATACTCCATCATAGTATTTCTCATTCACCAGCTTGATGAAGTTGTCGCGGTGTTGCGGGGTTTCGTTGTAAAGCGCAATCTTGATATTGCCTTTGGTTGTTTTGATAAGTACTTCTGTCATTTTTTCCGGTTTTGTTTCTGCCTTCGCCTCCGGAGCAGATTCCATTTTTTTAGGTTCCGATTCTATCTTCTTTTGAGACGAACAAGAATATAACAATGTAATACTCAATAAAATAAGCAAAACTGATATTTTTTTCATATCCGTATGATTTAAGCGGCAAAGATACAAAAAAAACGGGTATGCGCAGAAAACTCCCCACTTCTTTCAACTTTCACTTCTCTCCCTCTTTAAAAACTTTCCAACATTGGTAACTTTTCAACTCTTTTTGTATCTTTGCACCCTCAAAAAATGAGTGAGTAAAATTCAAAAAAATGCGTCCAGATTTTAGCAACGTAGATTTTAAGAAAATTCCTGAAAATCAAGAAGATTTTCAAAAATGGGAAAAAGAACACAATATCTCGGCCGATTGGATGACCGCCGAACAGATACCCGTCAAACAGGTATATGGTGTGGATGATTTGGCCGGCATGGAACACCTCAACTACACGGCCGGTATCCCGCCCTACCTGCGCGGACCCTACTCCATGATGTACGCTTTCCGTCCATGGACCATCCGCCAGTACGCGGGTTTCTCCACCGCCGAAGAATCCAACGCCTTCTATCGCAGAAACTTGGCTGCCGGTCAGAAGGGCTTGTCCATCGCTTTCGACTTGGCCACGCACCGTGGTTACGACTCCGACCACCCGCGTGTGGTGGGTGACGTGGGCAAAGCCGGTGTTGCCGTGGATTCCATCCTTGACATGAAAATCCTTTTCGACCAGATTCCGTTGGACAAGATGTCCGTCTCCATGACCATGAACGGTGCCGTGCTTCCGATTCTGGCGTTCTACATCGTGGCCGCCGAGGAGCAGGGTGTGAGCATGGACCAGTTGTCAGGTACCATCCAGAATGATATTTTGAAAGAGTTCATGGTGCGTAACACGTATATCTACCCGCCGTTGCACTCTATGAAGATCATCGCCGACATCTTCGAGTTCACCTCCAAGAACATGCCGAAGTTCAACTCCATCTCCATTTCCGGCTATCACATGCAGGAGGCCGGTGCCACGAGCGACATCGAGCTGGCCTACACGCTGGCCGACGGTCTGGAGTATCTTCGCGCCGGTGTGAACGCAGGCATGAGCGTGGACGACTTCGCCCCGCGTTTGTCCTTCTTCTGGGCTGTGGGCATGAACCACTTCATGGAGATTGCCAAGATGCGCGCTGCGCGTATGCTGTGGGCTAAGATCGTGAAACAGTTCAACCCGCAGAACCCGAAATCACTGGCGTTGCGTACGCACTGCCAAACCTCAGGCTGGTCGCTCACCGAACAAGACCCGTTCAACAACGTGTGCCGCACCTGCGTGGAAGCCATGGGCGCCGCCCTGGGCCACACACAGTCACTGCACACCAATGCTTTGGACGAGGCCATCGCCCTGCCGACCGACTTCTCGGCACGTATCGCGCGTAACACCCAGATTTACATCCAAGAGGAAACCAAAATCTGCAAGTCCATCGACCCGTGGGCAGGTTCCTACTATGTGGAGAGCCTGACACATCAGATTGCCCACCGCGCGTGGAAGCACATCCAGGAGATTGAGTCTTTGGGCGGTATGGCCAAGGCTATTGAAACCGGCATTCCGAAGATGCGTATCGAGGAGGCCTCTGCCCGCAAGCAGGCCCGTATCGACTCCGGCAAGGAGGCCATCATCGGTGTGAGCAAATACAAACTGGACAAGGAGTCTCCAATTGAGACATTGGAGGTTGATAACACCACCGTGCGCGAGGCCCAGATCAAGCGTTTGGCCGAGCTCCGCGCCAACCGCAACGAGGACGAGGTGAAAGCCGCTTTGGCTGCCCTGACCGAATGTGCCAAGACTGGCAACGGCAACCTTCTGGACCTCTCCATCAAGGCCGCCCGCGTGCGCGCCTCCCTCGGCGAGATTTCCGATGCCCTTGAAGAAATTTACGGACGTTACAAAGCAAAAATAAATCTGATTTCCGGCGTGTATAGTGCAGAACAACAAGACAACGCAAGCTTCAAGAAAGCTTGTGCCATGTGCGACGAATTCGCAAAGAAGGAGGGCCGTCGTCCTCGTATCATGATTGCCAAGATGGGCCAGGACGGCCATGACCGCGGCGCCAAAGTGGTGGCCACCGGCTATGCAGACATCGGCTTCGACGTGGATATGGGACCGTTGTTCCAGACTCCCGAAGAAGCTGCCAAGCAAGCCGTGGAAAACGACGTGCACATTTTAGGCGTCTCCTCCCTTGCTGCTGGTCACAAGACGTTAGTGCCCCAGGTGATTGCAGAACTCAAGAAGCTGGGCCGCGAGGACATCATGGTCATCGTGGGCGGTGTCATCCCGCCGCAAGACTACGACTTCCTCTACAAAGCGGGGGCAGCCTGCATCTTCGGACCCGGCACTGTCATCAGCGACAGCGCCATCAAGATGCTGGAAATCCTGATGCAAGAATAATTCCGGATTGACAAAATTGAAATTCGGGAAACAAACACGAGGGGCGGAGCTGTTATGCTTTGCCCCTTTTTACTTTTGAGGGATTTTGATTTTCTGCCCTATCTGGATAGCGTTGATGTTACTGAGGTGATTGTACGATGCCAAGGCCGCAGCCGTGGTGCCGTACTGACGGGCAATGGAAGACAATGTCTCACCCTTTTTCACGATGTGCGTGCGGATAATCGGGGCGGCAGGCGTGACAGCTGTCGTGTCTTTGTTCACCACTATCGGCTCACGCACCTCATTGCTGTTGAGTGAGTCTGTCGGGTTCACTGTAGAGGTGCTGTCAGTGGGCACAGTGGCAGCTTTCACCACCACCGTAGAGCCTTTTCTGATCAACAACTTCTGCCCAATTTTCAAGCTGTTGCTGCGCAACCTGTTCAGCGACTTGATCTGGCTGACGCTGACCCCATATTTGCGGGATATCGATGAAATAGTTTCACCTTTACGCACTGTATGGTATTTACTGGGCGTGGTTTTCACAATATCGCCATTGGCATTGGTGGTCAAATTCTCCTTGTTGAGGTCGCGGGCCGGATTGAAAAAATCATTGTAACGATGCTTCTCAATCGTGTCCTTCATTGCGATGAAACGGAGAATATCGTTAGAGCGCAGGCGGAGGGGATACCGCTCATTGAACGCCGGGATTATGTCACGTTTATATTGCGGATTCAAAATCTTGATTTCATCCATGCCGATACCCAGCATCTCGGAGATTTGCCCGAAGTGCAGTTCCTTGTCCACCATCACTGTGTCCACGTCCGTAGGGATGGACAGGTGGGCAGGCGTGATGCCATAAAGGTTATGGTAAGTCATCATGTAATACGCCCCGATGAAGGCGGGAAAGTAGTTCTGGGTTTCTTTGGGAAGATACGGCGACACGCCCCAGAAGTCGGTCTTGCCTCCGGAACGCTGGATAGCCTTGCGCACATTGCCCGCGCCGCAGTTGTAAGCGGAAATGGCCAACCCCCAGTCGTTGAATATGTTGTACAGGTCGCGGAGGTGACGCGCGGCGGCATCCGTGGCCTTGTACGGGTCTCGGCGGTCGTCCACGTAGGTGCTGACCTGCAAACCATAAATCTTGCCCGTGTTATACATGAACTGCCAAATGCCAGTCGCACCGGCGGGCGACACAGCCGTAGGGTTCAAAGCCGATTCAATGATGGTTATATACACCAACTCTTCAGGCACATTGTACTTGTCGAAAATCTCCCGCATCCAGGGATAATAATACTGCGCCAACCCCAAAATCACGGACGACGACCGTTGCCTTTGCACGGAATAGAGCTCAATATAGCGTTTCACCTTGTCATTGTACGCCATGGGCACTGCCGTGACAATCTGCGACAGACGCTTGAAAATCATCGTGTCGTTGTTGTCGTAGGCTGTAGTGTCGTCTTTGTATTTGGACAATACGGAGTTTTTCTTGGATAGCTCGTTGCGTACGTACAACAGATTCAGCATGGAATCCATCTTCCGAATCTCCTGGCGGGTGAAAATATCGGAATCCACGGTTGAAATCGAATCCGCATTTGCCGTACCCTGACCTCCATCACCAACATTTTGCGCATAGGTGATGTTGAAGAAAATGATACAGCATAATATAGTCAGAATCCGATATTTCATATAAAAAAGCCGTAGTTCTTACGAAAAAAAATCTATTTTATTGTGTAATTATTCCATTTTATTTCCCTTCCCTCACTAAACAAGGTAGTTAGAACCACTATTCCTTCCTCGTTATAATAAGTCCACGGGCCGTCTTGCAGGCCTTTGACGTATTTTCCGGTGGTTTTGATATTGCCGTTCTCCCAATAAGCAGTGTATTTGCCGTGGCGCACGCCCTCATCGTAGCGGATTTCAAAGGCTGTGCGGCCGTTTTCGTAAGTGGTCTTCCACAATCCCTCCGGCTTGCCGCCTTCGTAGCGCCCCTGCTCCACGGCATCTCCGTTACGATAGAGCCAAACACCCTCTTCATAGCCAGCCACATAGTTTCCTTTCACCAACGGTGTCCCGTCTTCATCATATTCCACATACATTCCTTCCGCATCGCCATCTTCATAATGGGCCACTGTCATTGTATCTCCTGTTGGATAAAACCAAATCCATTCACCCGTCTTCTCTCCTTTGTTGTTGTATTCGCCGGTTATTTCCACCGTCTTATCAATAAAGTAGAAATTCCATTCACCAACGGGCTTGGAATTCTTGTACTTGCCCTTGGATCGCAATTCGCCGGTCGGATAATACTCCTTCCAGAGCCCCTGTCGCAGGCCGTTCATGTCAGTGATGCCCTCATAGCGCATCCAACCCTCTTCAAACACATAACCTTTGACAATCTTGCCTTCGGCGTCGAACTCACGGCGAATGCCTTCCTGCTTTCCCTTGTAGTATGTAGTAATGACAGATGGTTGCCCATTGCTGTGGTAAGCCATGCGCTTCTCTAACTGCTTGGTCTCTTTGGCGTCCGTGACAAGCTGGTCGTTCTCATATTTCTCCACATAGAGGAAGTTGCCGCCCTCATCATAGAACTTGAAGAAACCATGCTTCTTGCCATTGAGGAAACTGCCTTCCATCTTCAGCTGGCCGTTGTCCCAGAAAAACTTCCAGCTACCCTGCTTGAGCCCGGATTCGTCGGTGCGGTTGATACGCTCCCTCCGGCTCATCACACCTCGATAGTAGTTGGCAACCGCCACCACCAGCCCGGTTTTGTCAAACTCCTTGGCCATGCCATGAGGCTTGCCCTCAAAATAGGGCACGGTCTTCTTGAGCCAGCCGGCAGTGTCATACGTACGCACAGCTCCGACGATAGTATCTTGCCTCCATTGCGAAACCGTATATTCCCGCGGAAAGTACTGAATCTGTTCACCGTGCTTCTTTCCTTCCTGGTAATGGATGATGAAACTTTTGCGCCCATCCGCATAGAAGGTCCAAAGACTATCCAGCAGGAGATTCTTGCGATTGCCCTCGGACACCAATTTGCCGTTCTCGTCATACGACTTCCACCAGCCATCGGGTTGGCCGTTCACCAGATAACCCTCACTGGACTTGACGCCAGAAGGATAATAATAGGTCTTATACTGACGCAAAGAAGCGGAATCTTGCGCCATGCCGAAGGTGTATGCCAACAGCACAAAGAACAAAAGATTCCACTTCTTCATTTCCTGAAATCTGAGTTAAATCAGACAGATAGAGTGATGGTTTTTACTTAGCACCCGTAAACTTGATGATTTCCACGCGCGTTTGCAACAAATCGCTCAATAGGGCGATTGTATAGTACACTGTCATATTCAATGTGGAACCGGAGAAATCACATTCCACCGTAATATCCTTTACAACTTCTGTAGTGGTGTCAATGTAGTTGTTATCACCAATGATGGAAGACAAAACTTGGGCTATGTATTCCACATTCTCACTACGGGTTTGATAAACACCTGTGGAGACATTTTCCAATGGAAGACAATAATAAAGCAAAATACCATTTTGTGACAACGGGTTGTTTTTGATGACCACCGTACCTTCTTTGGTTTTGCCATTCTGTTTAATAAAGGTGAAAATCCCTTTGTATTTTCCAGCATATTGGGCACCCTCGCCATTTGTACAAGCGGCAAAACTAAAAACTAAAAGCAAAAAGATGGGAAATAATTTTTTCATTGCAGTAGATTTTATTGATTCAGGCGGCAAATATACAAAAAAGAATTTTGGCTGGGAGAGCGTTTGTCTTTTTTGTAATTTTGCACGTTTTATGAAAAAGGGAATCTCATATATCA
>Ga0310696_10006709_pt1 | contig 13622 bp, 9 predicted proteins | sample AusTroGonzalo_MG_4_FD_203885 | JGI IMG/M metagenome (GOLD analysis project Ga0310696, IMG submission 203885) | Bovine rumen microbial communities from tropical cattle in Woodstock, Queensland, Australia - Gonzalo_02 (v2) (version 2) | ecosystem: Host-associated > Mammals > Digestive system >... | reverse complement strand
GGGCATGTAACCTGCGAATATTTGCCTCACTATAGCATTGAAAAAGATTTTTTTGTTTATTATGATATCTCTTAGTGATACTTTAAAAGATTTTCCCGCCTTTGTCTCATGATGCTTAAAAGACGGGAAAAACCGATTCGGGGTTCAAAACAAGAGTCAAAAAATCAGTTCACTCCGCCGATTCCGGCTCCGGCTTCGCTTTGGCCCCGCACCAGGGACACGCCTGAGGCTCCGTCGACATATGCGACAGGAACACTTTACCCTTGCAGGACGGGCAGACGCAGATGCTGGCAACCGGACGCACAAGTTCCGGATCTTTCGTAAAGGCGCGGGACATTCCCTGATAGCTCAGTTCATATCTGTCGGCGGCAAGGGTCCTCACGGGATTGAGGACCGGATCCTGTCCCTCAAGCCACAGCAGAGGCACTGCAAGATCATCAGCACAGAGCAGACGGAATTTCGTTGTTGCTCCCGCTTCCATCTGCCGCAGATCGGATTCCCTCACACGGACAAACCACTGCCATGCGGCATTGAAGGCATCAAAGCCGAAGATCGCCTCGCGCTCCTCGTCACGTTCATCCTTGATGCCAAGGTACAGAAGCGAGAGAAGCGTCAGCTGGGCAGTGAGAAGCTTCTGCTCGGTGAGAACATGCAGCCTCGTTCTCGTTGACTTCCACTCGTCCCCATTATCCTTTCCCCGCTTGTCCGCCATGGCCCAGGACTTGTACCCCGACAGATAGGACGAAAGACCGGTGCTGAGACCGCTCGCAATAAGCCCGTCGAGCATGACGCGCATCTCTCGGTTTTCAGAATTCCTGCCCAGAAGAAGCCGATTGGCATTCAGGATCCATTCGCTGAAGGCACGCGTCTTGTTGAACTCCTCCATTGGAAGCAGCTCGCCAGCTACAGGGACTTCATCAGCAAATGCGCGAAGCAGTTCGGCATAGGCAATTTCCTCCTGGCCCCGCACAAGCATTCCGATCAACCCAGGGTTCAGACGCAGCCCGACTGCCGGCGGCGTTGTCCGCATCTTCAGGCGCAGATCCATGGGATTGATTTCAAGAAGCTTGTCGATGTCCGCAGAACACAATCCATACAGGAAGCCGCACAGGGTCCGGCTCCCGCGTGCACAGACCGCGGCATTGAGCAGGATGTCAATTTCAAGTTCCTGAACTCTGGTGATCAGAGTCTTTCCGCCGGCCAGCTTGACTCCCCTCATCTGGGACTTGGCCTTGCGCAGATCCTCTGGATCAATCTCGACCCGAATGAGGCTCAGCGCGCTGATTCCGGCGTTTCGCTTGCAGCATTCAACCAGTTGGCCCCGCAGCAGAGCGGCGTCCAAATTCTTGTCACGAAAAAGATTCTTCAGATCATCATCGGATGCCTCGGCGGCGATTTGACAGAAGGCAAGATTGGTCCTGGCAATCTGCCCGAGCACCTCATTCATAAATGCTGAAGCCTTGGCGGCACTATCTTCTGAAATATAATTAGATGAGTTTGCCATAGAAATTTTTCCGACCAAATACTCTTGAGAGAGACACCTTCGACAGGCATCCGCTGCTCTGTCATCACTGCTTCATATTTTTGACGCACTGCGTCTGTAAATCATTGAAGCACGGCTTTCGGCATCGGCATCCGGAAGACGCTCCGCCTTGTTCCAGTTCATGCGCAATATACCGCTATTTGCACATGAAAACCCCTATTTTTCGCATATAGCTTTTGGAATGCATTGCCGAATGCCGGAAAAACTGAAATTAGAACGAACTTCCTCGCTGCGGACTGCTCCTGATCGTCAGTCTGTCTCCCTTCCCCTGCAACCTCTTTCGCATTTCGTTCGGTGGAACAGAATGCCCATCAGGCCCGCTGGAGCAATTCGAACCCCCTCGCTCACTTCTCAAAACGGAGTGCATTCAAGCGCAACAGATCATCGCGTGATACAGCAAAAGCACGACCAGAAATTCACTGTTTCTATATTAAAAAAATATCAAACTTACCTGTCAAACGCGTCTCAAACGGACCCTTCTGAAGACCTGACAGTTGCTGACAACTTCCGCTTATCCTCAGACAGACAAATCTTCAAGAACCCAATGATTACAGGCATTCTTGGAACATCATATGCACAGATGTTGTTTTCATCATTTGTACATTTTCTGGCATTCTTGAGTGAGAACTTGAGGGAGTTCTGCAATGAGCTCTTGAGATCGTTCTCATCCCCTCAAATGAGAACACAAGAACTAGCTCATTTAAAGATCTTCTTGAGTGAGGTTTTGAGAAACGTCTCATCTGATCAAAGCTTCAGGGTTTTATATGAATTGCTCTGCCCCGTGTCGCAACAGCCGCTTCGACGGCGCAACGGTCGGTTGAGGCCGTTCATCCATCGTTCAAGGAGTTTTCTGTCACGGTCTTTCCATTGTTTCCATTGGAGAAAAAGACCTGTTAACCGATAAGAAGGCGCAAACAAAAGGCATCAAGCAAGGATCAGCGCATCTCCGCATGCTTGACGCGAATGAATCAGCCCTTCCAATGGTGACAGGCATCGATCAATTTTTAGGGACGGAAATGCGTATTTCCTTTCACTATGGTTTTGAACTATGAAAATCACAGATCCAAAGGATTTTTCTATCGTTGATGCAGAGAGCGTCACGGACGCTCCCGTCGTGCTCGAACCCTCCCGACAGAAGATCAACCCGGCCATCCTGTATCTGCTCACGCTCGGCACGAAGCAGTCCAGGGCGAAAATGCGCCAGACGCTCAACCGCTTCTGCCGGCTTTTCGGATATGCCTCCCTTGAGGACTTCCCCTGGGAGCGGCTGCAGCCCGTTCATCTCACCACTGTGAAAAGCCGGATGGAACTGCAGGGCCGCTCCCCCGCGACCATCAATCACATGCTCTGCGCCCTGAGAGGCGTTGCGCATCAGGCATGGGGCGAGGAACTGATTTCCGACCACGATGACAAGGTCATCAGCGCCGTGAAGGGATCACGCGGCCTTCGAATCGGCAAAGGCAGGGCATTGAGTTCGCTTGAAACCTCTCGGCTTGTCTCCGGCTGCGACAGCCAGATGACGGCTGCCGGCATACGGGACGCTGCGATCCTGGCGGTTGGGATCGGCTGCGGCCTGCGCCGCAACGAGATCGCCTCGCTCCGTCTTGACAACCTCCGGAACGATGACACGTTCTGCGTCCTCGGCAAGGGCAACCGCGAGCGAAAGGTCTTCCCGCCCGAAGCAGTCCGGGCAAGGCTTCAGGAGTGGCTGAGAATCAGGGGGACCGACGGATGCCCGTTCGTGTTCGTCGCCGTCCTGAAGGGCGATCATGTCTGTCCGGATTCCCCCTTGAGCTCAATGGCTGTCTGGAAAGTCATCGAGCGCAGGGCAAGGCAGATCAACATCGCCCACTTCAGCCCCCATGACTTGAGGAGAACATTCGCCACACGGATGCTCGACCTCGGGGCTGATCTGGACACGATCAAGGAGGCCATGGGCCACAGTTCCGTGACCACCACGCAGCGCTACGTCAAGAACACCGACGAGCGGGTGCGGAGGTACGCTACGCGCATCTCCATTTGACCAAAAGTCCATCTGCGCAGTACAAGATGCCAAAGAAAAGTCTGGCGGGGCTTCAATCCGCCTTGATCGCAACCGTACGCCTGTCCTCCGCCATGGACTTGAGCGAATGTCTGAGCCGGGTCGCTGACAACTTCTCGGCCAAATTCAATCCGGAATCCTCAAATTCCGTTATATTTTGAAATTACCATGTCTACATATCATCTTAGAACTGACTGTGTCAGGTTCTAACATACCAAAGCGATATAAATGACACAGTTACACATGAATGTGTAAGGAAGGCCTTCCGCCCTTCTCTATTGCGGAGCGCACGCCGCCCTGCCTTTCAGTCAGGATGCGGGGTGCTGTTGACAATTCTCTAGCTGTCACAGAGGTGCTTATGAAACTGAAAAGCCTGTCCATCCTGGCCTTGAGTGCGCTTCTTCTCGCAGGGTGCAAAACGACCGTCTCAACGGCCGTGAACTACTCCGACTTCTTTGCTCCGGCCGCCTATGTAAATTCCAGCCTGAGCATCGAAATCCCCGCCTGCAAGGACCATGAAAGCGGTTTTGACTCCAGCTCCCTGCTTGAGGTCAAGAACAGGGTTCCGGCCGTGTTCCCGAAAGCAAAATTCATGAGGTGCCGAAAGATCGAATTCAATTCCTACGCGGAATTCTCCATTCCCGTCCGGGTCGGGGCAACGGAAGAACCATGCGGGAACTCGGACATCTGCATCATGCCTGAGGCAAAGGATTCCACGACCATCGTTGCCACGACCTCCCCGGAATTCAGAGACGGCTACAGACGGCTTCAATCAAGCATGTCGCAGACGATGGAAACTGAGATTCAGATGAATGTGACGAACAACACGTCCGCGGACATCCCGCTTGCCATCATCAGCATGATGATCAACGGGAATCCCTATCACTACAGCGTGTTCCAGCTGGGCAAAGGCCAGTCCGCCGACTTCACGCTGTCGGATGTCTGCACGGAGTCGATTCTCAAAGGCCGCAATACGGTCCTGTTTTTCAAAAATGGCGAAAAGGAGTAGCCGAAAATGCTTGTCAAAAAACTCGTTGCATCCGCCCTTTACCTGGCTGCCATCTCTTCGGCTTCGGCGTTCTCGCTTGGGGACAGTTCAGAAGGTCAACGTTTTCTGATTCTGATGATTCAAGACGGCTCCATGCCCATCAGCAGCGTGAAAGAAATCAAGCTGGCACTTAATTATGGCGGCAGAATCAATATTGATTTTGAAACTGCTAGGAAAGCAGATCCTAACTTTAGAAAAGACCTAGTAGGAAGTGTGTTCTGCGACTCACAGCGCAAAGCAAAAGACTTTGACCCAGACAAAGCGGAGCCCAACTGCATACCGTCCAACGCCGCATTGCTTAACTGGGCTGGGAAGCACGGATGGTCATTGTCTCAAGGTTTCATGGGCAATTTCATCATGACCAAGCCTTGGGCGAAATTCAAGTAGCTCTCTGACCGCCCTTGGAACATCCCACATGCCGCCAGCCCTTATCGGCCTGGCGGCATTTCTTTCCCTAGCCGTATGCCTCGACGTTTTCCTCTGTGAGCTAGAGCTCGATCCGGTCACCCGGCAGGAATGGCCCCATTCATGAGCCACCATCCCTGCCCTGCAAGCGTCTCAGTCGCCTACCTTCACTCTCAATTCTCAACGCTCATGCGAATATGGTTCGCCCGTCCGAGCAGTTCGGCGCTGCGCCTGCTTCTGTCATGGCTGACCACTTGGGCGGGAGCAATCCGCGTCACGATCTCCTCAAGCCGCACGAGCCGCGCCTGCAGGTCATCGTTTCTCTTTTCAAGATTCGCGTTGCGCAGCTCCAGAGCCCTGTTGCGGGATTCCATCGCCCTGATCTGAGTTTCCTGAAGCGACACCTTTGCCGCCATCGACTCGGAGCGGGGCTTCGGAGCGCCGCCCAGCTTGATCGACAGGCCGGCGTTGACGACGTAGCTCTTCTGCGCAGCGGACACACCAAGGGAGAACATGAAGTCCTCTCTCGGGCGGTAGAACGCGCCGACAGCAATCGCCTGCTCGGCCTTGTAGTGGCCAAGGCCGACCGCGAGCGTCCACGGATGTTCCTCGTCATAGTCGTGCGGATGCAGAGCGGCGAGCGCAGCGGTTCCCGCAATGCCCCGCTGCAGGGACTTGCGTTCCTCATAGATCTGAGCGCCGTTGATGGCGTCGGTGGAATCAGGACTGATCGAGCCTCTGCCCACGCCGCTGATCACGCCGCTCTCACCGTCAATGTGAACCCGTCCGAACTGTCCTCCGCCTGCCGTGGTCAATGATCCGTTGAGCACGAGCCTTCCGTTCATCGCATCGGGATTGCCGATCACAACAGTGCCGCCCTGCCCGGACGCGCCAAACGAGGCGTCTCCGTTCACAGTCAGCCTGCCGTTGCCCCGCGCTGCGCTGCCGAGCGTAAGTTCGGCTCCGTGATCGTTGTCCCCAATCCGAGTGTCGCCGGAAATCCGCGCCGTACCATTGACGACAAGGGAACCGTTCTCCCTTGCGGCATTTCCGATGACAACCCTGCCGCCCGCGCCTGACGATCCCGTACCGAAGGAGGCGTTGCCCGTGACATCAAGATTCGCAGGAGCGGATTCCGTGCCAACGCGGGTGCTGCCGTCCAGCTGGCTGGTTCCCCTGACATGCAGATTCCTGCCGACGGTGGCGTTGCTTTCCATCGTCACATCGCCCTTCAAGGTGGAAGTTCCCGCCACCGTGAGGTTCTGTCCGACATCCGCATTGCCGCCGATGCTGGCATTTTTCTCAACGGCAAGGTTGTCCTTGAGCGTGGTTCTCCCAGTGACTTCCAGCGTTCCGCCAACGGTCTGGCTGCCCGAAACAGCAAGATCCTTGCTCATCGAGACAACCTCTTTGAACTGAGCCTCCTGCTCAACCGCAAGCCTGCCCCAGAGCCGGGTATCTCCCCAGACGTCCACGCTGTCCTGAAAGCCAGCCTTGCCTGCGACATCAAGTGTTCCGTCCAGAGCAGTATTGCCCTTGACGCGGGCATTTTTCTCAACCGTGAGATTGTCCTTGAGCGTCGCGCCTCCCCCAACCTCAAGCGTTCCGCCGACAGTTTGACCGCCCGTGACAGTGCTGTTGCCCTGAATCGTGGAATTGCCTTCCACGGTGAGGTTCTTGCCGACTTCAACATCGTCCGCGAAAGCCGCTTTGCCCGTGACGCCGAGCGTCCCGCCAACCGTCTGATTGCCCGTGACGGAACTGTCGCCATTCACGCTGAGATTCCGCTCAACGATGACATTGGCCTTGAAGGTGGAGTCCCTGGCAACGGTCAGCGTGTCGTTCAGCTGAGTCGCCCCGTCAACATTCAGGTTTCCGCCGATGCTCTGGCCGCCCGTGACGGTACTGCTGCCCTGGACGGCGGAATTGCCCGCCACAGTGAGATTCTTGCCGACCTCAACATCATCTGCGAAGGTTCCCTTGCCCGTAACGTCAAGCGTGCCTCCAACAGACTGATTCCCGGTCACAGACGCATTGCCGCCGACCGTTGAGCTGCCGGCCACTTCCGAATTGCCCGTCACCTTAAGACTGCCGAGCGTGCTCTTGCCCTCAACCGTCAGCGTACCGTTCACGGTCTGATTGCCCCCGATGGCGGCATCCTTCTCGACCGTGAGATTCTTTCCGACAGTGACATTGCCCTTCAAATCGGAATCCTTCTCAACGGTCACACCATTGTTCAGCGTTGCCGCGCCATCGACATTGAGTTTGCCGCCGAGATTCGCATCGCCGTCAACCGTCAGCTTGTCGTGGACAGTGGCTGAGCCCGCGATCTCAGCCGTACCCGAAAGCGTACTGTCGCCAGTGATCGAAAGATTCCCGTGAATACCGGCATTGCCGTTCACAGAGAGGTCGTCCGAGAGCGTAGTCTTGCCTGCGACATTCAGCGTTCCGCCGACCGTCTCGTTGCCGGTCACCGTGGAATTTCCGCCCGTAGTTGAATTTCCCGTCACGGAGAACTTGCCGCCCACGTCAAGATCCCCCGAAACGGATTCGCTGCCGGTGACGGTTGAACTTCCCGTCTGAACGGCATCCGCTGTGATCGTGCCGGCGACATCCAGTGAGCCGATAACGGACTCGTCTCCCTTGACGGTCAGATTCTTGTCAAAGGTTGCGTCCTTTGTCGCCTCAAGAGTGCCGACAGTGGTCTTTCCCGTCACATCAAGCGTTCCCGCGACGGATTCATTGCCTGTAATCGTCGTGTTCCCCGCCTGCAGGGTTCCGGTGGTGGTTTTGCCCGTCGTGGTGGTATTGCCCTGAACGGTTTCATTGCCCTTGACCGTCATATCCTTGTCGACGGTGGCGTCGTTCTTGACTTCAAGAGAACCTGTCGTGCTCTTGCCCGTCACCGTTTCATTGCCGGTCGTTGTCGTGTCGCCCGTATAGGACTTGATCAGATTCTTGACGAGATTCTTCTGGTCTTCGGTCAGCGACTCTGTGGTGGACGAGGTCTGCTTCCACTTGCCGATGGCCATCCAGTTGATGGTTCCGTTGCCGCCGCACGTCTGCGTAAACCCATTCGCGGCCTTGTCGTACGTCTGCATGTTCCAGGTTCCGGATTCCTCCGTGTCGGCGGCTGCGGACACCACCTTGTAGTTGGCGTCAACGAAGCTCACGGGCAGCGTCACTCTCGAATCCTGGTTGCGGTTGAGATAGCCCCACACAATCTGAATGCCGTTGTCAAAGCGCACATAGTTGTCTCCAACGACATCCGCCCGGGCGGGCTGACTCATGAGAGCCAGCCCGACGGCGAGGGTCTGGACAACGGCAAGGCATCCCGCCTGCACGCGTCTGCCGGCCGATTCGCTGACGGCGACATAAGACTTGCGGGCGGCGTTCCAAATGGTTTTGAATGTATGGTTCATTTTTCTGATACTCCTTAAGCAAACTAGCGGGCAGCAACGTTTCTGGCCTGCGTTCTCACGGTGCGGACAGGCCTGCGCCCGGCGCGGTTCGACCTTGCGACACGCGGCGCCTCCATTTCAGTCATCCGCTGCTCAAGGGCTTCAAGCCGAGCCTTGAGCTCTTCGTTTTCGTTCCTGATCAGGGCGGTCTGGCGGCGCATCTGCTGGTTCTGCAGGTACAGCGCGCGGTTCTGAGCCTCGAGCGAGGTCATCTGCCGCTCGGCCCGTATGACTTTGGCGGCCGAATCCGACTGAAGCCTGTGCCGGCTGCCTCCGAGCTTGAATGTGATGCCCGCGTTGACGGCGTAGGACTTTTTCGCCATAGAGGCGCCAAGGCTGATGAGGAAATCGTCCCTGGGCTGCCAGAACGCGCCCACGGCGAGCGCCTGCTCGCCCTTGTAGTGGCCAAGGCCCGCCGCAAGCGACCATTGGCTGTCCTCGTCGGACGAAGCCGGGTGCAGCGCGGCAAGAGCCGCCGCATTGGCGATGCCGCGGTGCAGAGCCTTGCGCTCCCTGTAGATCTGCGCACCATTCACGGCATCCGTGGAATTCGGTCCAATCGTCCCCTCTCCCACGCCGCTGACAACGCCTGTACGGGAATTGACATGCACCCTGCCGATGCCGACGTCGCCGTTGACTTGAGTTGAGCCGTTGACGATGAGCCGGCCGTTCTGGGCATCGGGACTGCCGATCACAACCGTTCCGCCCCTGCCGGACGCACCAAACGCTGCGTTGCCGGTGACCTCAAGATCGGCGGGGGTTTGCGCCGTGCCGATCCGCGTATTGCCGTCCAGCTGGCTCGTCCCTTTGACATGCAGATTCCTGCCGACGGTGGCACTGCTTTCCATCACAACGTCGCCCCTCAGGGTGGTCGTTCCAGCGACCGCGAGATTTCGGCCGACGGACACATTGCCCCGAAGGTCGGAATCCCTGGCAACTGTGAGCGAATCGTTGAACCTGGCAGCGCCCGCAACCGTGAGCGAGTCGTTCAGAGCGGCTGCGCCTACAACAGAAAGAGTCCCGCCGAGCGCGGTATTTCCGGCTACCGAGAGATCGTCGGCAAAGGTTGCCCTGCCCGCGACGTCAAGTGTTCCATCAAGCGCAGTTCCGCCCCTGACGCGGGCATCCCCCTCGACCGTCAGACTGTCCCTGAGCGTTGTTGCTCCGGCGACTTCCAGCGTTCCGCCGATGGTCTGGCTGCCGGCTACATCGACATTGCCCCCGACCGAAAGATTCTTTTGCATCGCAACATCATCGGCAAAGGTGCTCCTGCCCGAGACGGCAAGCGTTCCGCCAACGGTCTGATTGCCCGCGACGGAACTGTCGCCATCTACGCTGAGATTCCTCTCGACGATGACATTGGCCTTGAAGGTTGAATCCCTGGCAACGGTCAGCGTGCCGTTCAGCTGAGCCGCTCCGTCAACCGTAAGCATCCCGCCAACCGACTGATTGCCTGCAACGGAACTGTTGCCCTGGACCGTCGCATTGCCTGCCACGGTGAGGTTCTTGGCAACCTCAACATCGTCTGCGAAGGTACCCTTGCCCGTGACGTCCAGCGTTCCGCCGACCGACTGGCTGCCGGTTACAGAGGCATTGCCGTCAACCGTGAGACTTCCGCCCACATGAGCGTTGGCCTGCAGGTCGGCATCCCCGGCAACGGTGAGCGTGTCGTTCAGCTGGGTCGCGCCGCCGACGGTGAGCGTTCCGCCCACCGTCTGATTGCCCGCAACGGCACTGTCGCCCTGAACCGTCGCATTGCCTGCCACGGCGAGGTTCTTGCCAACCTCGACATCGTCTGCGAATGTTGCCTTGCCAGTGACACCCAGCGTCCCGCCAACGGAAACGTTCCCGGCAACATCAAGATCGTCCGAGAGCGTCGCCTTGCCTGCGACGTCCAGTTTTCCGCCGAAAGAGGCATCCCCGGAAACGGAGGCGCCGCCTGCGACGGTCAAGTCCTGCCCGACATCCACGCTGCCCTGCAGGGTGGAGTTTCTGGCAACGGTGAGATCGCTGCCGAAGGCTGCGGCCTTGCCAACTGTGAGCGTGCCGTTGACATCCGCGTCTTTGGCAACCGAAAGGCCATCCTTGAGCGTTGTCTTCCCGATGACGTCCAGCTTGCCGCCGATGCTGGCGTCGCCCAAAGCGGAAACATTGCCGTTTGACTTGATGTCGCCGTTGACGGTCAGCTTGTCGTTGAGCGTGGCTGCTCCCGCGACGTTGAGCGTGCCGCCGACAGTCTGATTGCCGTCAATGCTGGCATTGCCCTTGACGCGGGAAGAGCCGTCCACGGTCTGATTGCCGTTCACGGTCTGGGTTCCCTTGACCGTCTCGCTGCCGTTCACCGTCAGATTGCGCTCGGCGACGACATTGTCGTGGAACGTGGCCTTGCCGTCGACATTGAGCAGGCCTCCCACATCGGCATTGCCGCCAATGTCGGCGTTGTTCGCAACCTCGATGTCGCTCTTGAACTTACCGGTTCCCTGTACCGTGAGGTCGCTTCCCAGCGTCTGGGATTGGGTGAACAGCGTCTCGCCGACGATGGTCTGGGATCCCTTGACGGTGATGCTGCCCTCGACGACGAGATCTCCGCCCACCTTGGCGTTCTTGTCAACCTGCAGATCATCGTGAAGGGATGTTTTGCCACTGACATCCAGCGTGCCGGAGACGGTCTCATTGCCGCTTACGACGGAATTGCCGTTCACGGTCTGATTGCCTGTCGCGATCGAACCGGAAACGGTCATGTCGCCTGCGACTGCCGCATCCTTGTCGATCTGCAAGTCGTCGCGCAGGGTTGTCCTGTCGGACACTTCGAGCGTCCCGTTCACGCTTTGCGCACCGTTGATCTGCGCTCCGCCCGTGACGTCAAGTCCCCCGAGAATGGTTTCATGGCCCTTGACGAGCGAATTGCCGTTGACGGTTGAGCTGCCGGCGACATTGAGGTTGCCGCCCTCTCGCATCTGACCGCCTTCGCCATCATCGATCATCTGACCCGTGACGTTCAGATCGCCCGTAATGTCGGCATTGCCCTTGATCGAGGCATCCTTTTCAACCGTGAGGTCATCCATGACGGCGGCTGCGCCGGCAACTTCCAGATCGCCTCCGATGTTTCCATTGCCCTGAATGTCGGCATCACCCTTGACCGTTGCGTCATGATCTACAGTGAGGTCATTCCTGAGCGTTGTCTCGCCTGCAACCGTGAGCGTTCCGCCGACGGACGAGTTGCCCGTGGTCGTCGAATTGCCCTGGACCGTCAGGTTCTTGTCGATGGCGGCGTCGTTCTGAACTTCAAGCGAACCAGCCGTGATCTTTCCAGATACGGACTCATTGCCCGTAATCGTCGTGTCGCCGGCCTGCAGCGTGCCGGTGGTCGTCTTGCCCGTCGTGGTGGTGTTCCCGGCAACCGTGAGGTTCGTGCCGACCGACGCGGTGCTGTTCACAACGAGAGAGCCGGTCGTGGATTTACCAGTCACCGTTTCATCGCCAGTCGTCTTGGTGCTGCCGGTGTAGTTGGCGATGATGCCCTTGACGATGTCCTGCTGTTCGGTTGTGAGGCTTGTCGAGGATGAGGACGAGGACGTCGGCTCCTTCCAGTAGCCGATTTCCAGCACATACCGATACTCGCTGCTGCACGCATCTCCGCCGGTACACCAATCTCCCCATACCGTTGTCTTCGTCAGCCAGTTTTTCCCGTTAACCGATTCGTTCGTCCAGGTATACGCGTCGCCCCATCGCATCATGAGGCCGTTGTCAAAGATGGCGTAGTTGTAAGGCACCCCCTGACTGTAACCATGGGACTCCATATGCAATTCGTCCGCCCTTGCTTGCGGAATCGCTGCCAGCAAACTAAGCACTGCGACTGAGGCGACAGCGCTTCGTACCGCACCGTGACTGCTCTGTGTTTCGGAAACCACCACACGCACTTGCCTGACGGCGTTCCACACGCTTTTGAAAACTCTGTTCATAAATGTGACTGGGATGCGCAAAGCACCCCCATGCTCCTGTTCTGAAACCCTTGATTGATGTGTTCATTGACAGGCTGGATCCCGATCCATCGGTCGAGCGACAGGCCGATTCCTTCGTCAGCAGCTTTGAACCGAAAGGCAAAGAGCGGCTCCGGCGCTGCAGAGGTAGACCCGATCGCGTCCTCCCGTCGGGAACAGTTCGTTCCGTATGGAAATGCCGATGGAATGCCGAGAATCAGCCTATGCGAAATTGACTCGATAACCAAAAGATCGCGCGTCCTTTGCGCATTGAATTGCCGGATAGCCGGACACACTTCTGAAAACGTCAGAGCCCGGGTGGACGGCGGCGATCGGATTGTCTCTGAGCCCGTTGGTCCGGCCGGAAAAAGACTGTTTCGTCAGGACAGGCGGAAGCGATGATCCGCACTGCACAGCCGATACGACTGGAGACCGCAGAACATTGCTGTTCCGCGCATTGGAGACCCGGACTCTGGATGTGGCCCGCATTGATTCAGACATGCTGCATTCCTTTGGTTTGCTTTTGAGTCAACGAACCAGGGAATGGTCAGGAAGACGCAGGAATTGTTCCGGCATCGACGAGAAAAACGTCTCAGGATGAGAAGTAAGAGAGAAAAGGACGGGCAGGAATTTTAATCAATTTTCTTCATTTGTCTATGTCAATACGCAAAGGTTACAGCAGAAATCAAACGGAATTTAGACGTCCAACCGTTCGATGCAAAGCGAAATGCATCCGAAAGAAGCGTCGGCTGGCAGAGCGGTAGCGGGACACGAACGATACCGATCCGCATTGTGATGTCTGATATAACAGACTGGAGGTTGCGAAGTTCAAGGGCGGCTTCCCTTTTTTAATCCTCTAGATCAGGTTTATAGATCACGCTGCTGTCGGCATAGGTCTGTACAGGCAGCAGAGAGAGAAGAATTTCAAGAAACCGAGATACCTTATCTAAATATCAGAATATAGGAAGAAAACAATGGAAGGAAACCACAACTCTTTTCGTTTGTTGATGAACAAGGACATTTATGCAATATTGGATGGCGATTCAAAATATGATGATTACGAATTTATTGATGATCATTCCACGATACCAGTATCCATGCCATACTTGAGCGGCCCTGCCCTGTGCAACATTTCCTCAACATT
>Ga0310696_10006708_pt1 | contig 13622 bp, 7 predicted proteins | sample AusTroGonzalo_MG_4_FD_203885 | JGI IMG/M metagenome (GOLD analysis project Ga0310696, IMG submission 203885) | Bovine rumen microbial communities from tropical cattle in Woodstock, Queensland, Australia - Gonzalo_02 (v2) (version 2) | ecosystem: Host-associated > Mammals > Digestive system >... | reverse complement strand
TCGCTCAGCCATTTGGCAAAGGGTTGCTTAGCCTCCTCGCTGAAAGCACGCGGCTCGTTGCCTATCTGCCAGGCCATAATAGCCGTGTCGTCCTTATAATAAAGAGAGGTGTAGCGGTTCTGCCGACTCACGATGAAACGCACATAGTCATAGAATAGTTCGTGAGCTCGCTCGTTCAAGGCATACTGGCTCATTGCCTCCATAAATGCCGGGTATCCAGCTTCGTCGGGGCGCGGCTGTGGGCCAGCACCCGCCTGCTCCAGATAGTAGCCATAGCCTCCACTCCATTCCCATGAGTTGTTCAGGTAGAGCACGGCCTTCATTCCACGCTTGCCCATTTCTGCCAGCATATAGTCAAGACCAGCCAGCAGCGTGTCGTTATACACACCAGGTTGTTCCTGGAGTGTGGGTTCTACTTTCGTCTTTACCCCACGCTCGCCATCACTCCCTACCAGTATGCGCAGGTTGTCGAGTCCGAGCGCATGTAATTGGTCGAGTTCGCGGCAAAGGCGCTGGCGGTCGCCTCCCTGTCCTTCTGACCCCAGAATGGGACCATACCAGAAGTTTGTACCCACGAAAGAGTAAGGCTGTCCGTTGAGTATGAATTCAGTACCCTCGCGGCTTACGAACGAGTCCTTCTGCAGCGTTTGCCGTCCACAGCCTATCATCAGCGACAAGGCTGTCAGTAGCATTGTTAATAGTGTTCCGTTAGTTTTCATACAGGTTCTTAATTATGGTTACTTTTTACCCACTCAGAGTTTGCTCCGGGTAAAGTCAGAGTTTGCTCCGGGTAAAGTCGGAGTTTACTCCGGGGGAACTCCAGGTTTATTCTGGGCAAACTTTTAGGGGGAAATCTGTTACTTTTGCTGTTCCTTCATGAGATAGACAACGGTGGGCAGGTGATCGCTATAACCATCGAGCCAAGCACCGCCAGCATGCGTACGCAGCGTATTACCCTTGTAACGTCCCTCTTTCTGGAACAGGTAGTCGCGACGGAATATCTGATGCCTTCTGAGTTTCAACGTACCATAATCATTAGCACCTTCCTGATGGAGCAGGTTCTGACTTAGGATAATCTGGTCGAAGAGGTTCCACTTGCCGTCGTACTGCAAGGTTCCCGTACCCGTTGCAAGTACATCCCACCAAGGATTGTACAGACCGTTCTTCGGCACATCCTTAATTTTCCGCTTAGCACCGAGAGATACAGCCATTGACTTGTCCTGAGGGTCATCGTTCATATCGCCCATGATGATAATCTTCACATTGGGGTTTTCTTTTTGCAGCCGCTCCTTCAGTTCTCTGACCTGCCGGCCTCCTTCCTCACGATAGAACGATTCGGAACCGCGTGAAGGCAAATGGCAGACGATGAAAGAAATATTCTCACCACCCAGCGAACCGTTCACTACCAAGAAGCCACGGGTGGCCCGCCCAGCATCCTTGGACAGTTTATATACATAAGGTACGAGTTCCTGGCTATGAACCCTGAAGAATGATGGATTGTAGAGCAGTGCACAATCTACGCCACGCTTGTCGGGACCCTCAATGTGTACGAATCTGAAGTTACGCTTCTTCAACGGAGCCTGGTTGCATAGGTCTGTCAGGCACTTGGCATTTTCCACCTCGCTGACACCAATTACGGCACACCCCACTTCGGGCAACCAGTCGGTACCCATTTCTGAGAGCACCTTTGCCATGTTGCGCAGCTTGTGCGAGTATTTCAGCCCCGTCCACTTGTTTGTACCGTCAGGCAGATACTCATAATCATTCTTGCCAGCATCGTGACAGGTATCGAACAGGTTCTCCAGATTATAGAACCCTACTCCATACACCGAATATTTCTTCTGTGCATGGGATGCGCTGAAACTCATTATGAGAGCAAGCGCCAAGAATGCCATGTATTTTTTCATAAGCGGTCAGTAATAATTTGTGCAAAGATAATACTTTTTTTTGAAAGCATAGCAGTTTTTTTGAAAAAGTTTTTGCTGTATCGCTCTTTTTTCGTATCTTTGCCCCAACAAAAAAATATTAACCTCTAAAACGATTTCCTATGAGAAAGACGCTAAAATTAGCAGTGATGGCCTTATGCTGTTCGACGGCTGCTGTGGCACAGGAACCTATAGATACTGTTGCCATCGAGTTACAGGACGAAACGGCGTTTACCTTCACTGAGGCGCAATTGGAGGATGATGAGAGTTCGACGCAGAACATCACCATCATATCGTCCAACAGGAACGTGTATGCGAACGATGTTGGCTACAGATTTAGTCCCGTCCGATTCAAATACCGTGCCTACAATTCGAAGTACAACGAGATGTACATTAACGGCAACCCCGTAAATGACATCGAGCGTGGACAATTCGGTTTTTCCTTCGTCGGAGGACTGAATAACCAGACGCGAGGACGTGAGTCGTCAATGCCGTTCGAGGACAACAACTATTCGATGAGCGCACTTGGCGGTTCGAGCAATTACAATTTCCGCCCGTCATCGTTTGCTACAGGACAGCGTGCATCGTTAGCCTTTGCCAACCGCAGCTACAACTTACGCGCCATGTACACCTATAACTCAGGTGTCAGAGAAGATGGTTGGGCCTTCACTGGCAACTTGACCTACCGTTGGGGAAACGGCATTGGAACCATCGAGGGAACATCGTATAATTCGCTGAGTTACTTCTTTGGAGCGGAAAAGCTCATCAATGAACAGCACAGCTTGAGCCTCGTCACTTGGGGCAATCCGACACAGCGTGGTGCACAGCGTGGAGCTACCGACGAGATGTACTGGATAGCCGGCACCCACAACTATAATCCCAACTGGGGCTGGCAGGATGGCAAGAAGCGTAACTCCCGTATCGTGAAGGACTTTTCTCCTGCAGCTCTGCTGACATGGGACTGGAAAATTGACGACCAGACAAAGTTAGTCACCTCATTGTTGGGAAAATACGCCATGTACAGCAATAGCCGATTGGCCTACAATGGTGGCACAAACCCGGATCCCGACTATTACTCGTTAATGCCGAGCTTCAACTATAATGTTTGGAACCCTGAAGCAACGCTTTTCCGCGACGATGCTGCCTATGAGAACTGGCAGGCCGCCTACGACTACCTGAGTGCATCGGAGAACAACCGCCAGGTGAACTGGGAACGCATGTACTACGCCAACAGCCTGATGGCTGCTGCAGGACAGGACGCTATGTACTATGTACAGCGTGCCCACGACGACCAGCTGACCTTCTCGCTCGCTACCAAACTTGAAAAGCAGCTGACGCAGAACTCATCGCTGAACGTTGGTCTTCAGTTAGCCAACAACACGGGCATGCATTATCAGACGATGGACGACCTGCTGGGCAATGCCAAATTCCACAACATCAACACATACGCAGTAAAGGACTACGGTTCGTCATCGCCTTACGTCTTCTATGATTTGAACGATGGCAGTGAGCCTAAAGAGGTAAAGGTAGGCGACAAGTTTGCCTACGATTACAACCTGCTGGTGAACAAGGCTCAGCTTTGGGCATCCTGCGCCACTGACTTGCAGTTCACCCACCTCTTTGTTTCGGGACGTGTGGCAGGCACTACTATGCAGCGCGATGGTAAGATGCGCAATGGTATGGCTGCTGACAATAGTTACGGCAAGAGCGGTACTGCAAAATTCCTTGACGGAGGTGCCAAGGCCGGTGCTAACATCAACTTGGGACAGGGTCACGCTATCGCCCTCGGCGTAGGCTATGAGTGGAAAACACCTGCTCCACGCACAGCCTTTGCTGCCGCACAGATTAACAACGACTTCGTAAAAGACCTGAAGCAGGAGAAGATTCTTTCAGCAGAAGCTGGATACCAATGGAAGAACTCTCTGTTGAGTCTGAACATCAACGGATACTATGCCAAGCTGAAGGATGTTACCGAGCAGAGCCTGTTTTACTCCGATATTGAGAGCTCGTTTGCTTACGTGTCGCTTTCCGGCATTAAGAAGGAATACTATGGCGTGGAACTCGGTCTTAATGTCAAAGCTACCGAATGGTTAGACGTAAAGACACTGGGTACCGTCAGTGAAGCCAAATACACCAACAATGCCAATATGCGCATGCTGTTGTCGAACAGCGGCAACTATGTTGACGAGCTGTGTATTATAGAAGGTATGCGCGAGGGCAGTACACCACTCACAGCAGGAAGCATCGACCTGAGCTTTCACAAGAATTTCTGGTACATCGACCTCATCGGCAACTACTACGACAACATCTATATGTACTTCGCCCCTATCTCACGACGAGAGACAGAGGTTCCCAAGACTGTCGTCAATGATGAGAAGACCTACAATTCGCCTGACCAGAACAAGGGCGATGGCGGCTTCATGCTCGATGCTTCTATCGGCAAGACGTTCCGCTTAAAGAATGGTCGGCGCATTGGCTTCAACCTGATGATAACAAACCTGCTGAACAACATCAAAATTTGTACAGGTGGTATGGAGCAGAACCGACTCGACACCAAACAGGAGGAAGAACGCACCAACAATGCCTACCGTTTCCAGCAGAGCCCTCGCAAGTTCTATGCTAACGGCATCAACGGCATGCTGCTGATTAACTATCAATTCTAAAGAAAGGAGGAACGTATGAAAGCATTAAGATATTTAACCATCGCTGCCGCCTGCTTGTTGAGCATGGCTTGCCAAAAGACTGAATGGGATGTGATAACACCCAATCCTACCGAACTTTACGGCAACAATAGCATAACCGATGACAACATCATCACCATTGCCCAGCTGAAGAATGATTATCCCAACGTGTTTGCCAGTACCGATCAGAATGCGTATGTTGAGAAGGATATCAAGATCAAAGCCCGTGTCACGGGCAACGACATCCGCGGCAACATCTACAAGCAGTTCATGGTACAGGACGAGACAGGTGCCCTTATCGTTGCTGTCAATGAGAGCGGTATCAGCGGCTATCTGGCTGAGGGGCAGGAAATAGTCATCTCCCTGAAGGGACTGTATGTAGGCGGCTATCGTCAACAGCCCGAGATTGGATCGCCCTATAACGGCAATAGTATTGGACGTATGCAGAAGGACGTGTTCCAGAAGCATTTCAAGTTCACGGGTGGTGCTATCCAGCCTGTGCAGCCTATGCAGATCGACAATATCAACCAGTTGAACTTGAATGATGACTGTGGCAAGTTAGTAACCCTGAAAAACGTTTCCTTCAGCGAGGCTGACGGCACAGCTACCTTTGCGCCTGGCGATGGCAGCGCTGCGATTGTCGGTGGATGCGTCAACCGTTCCATATCGGGTTATTCTACTTCAAAACTGGTCATTCGCACCAGTACATACGCCAAGTTTGCTGCCAACAAGTTGCCTTACGACGAGGTGAACAAAAAGCCTCATGTGGTCAACATCACGGGTATCGCCACTCGCTTCAGCAGCACCTGGCAGATACTTATCCGTAAAGAGTCGGATATTGAGATTGTGAAGTGAAGAATTGAAAATGAAGAATAAAAAACATATAACTATGAAGAAAATACTTTACAGCGTCATGGCATTGGCCATTGCAGCCATGACATTCACTGCATGTGAAGATGTTCCTGAACCCTACCCCACACCAAACGGCGGAGGCGGAGGAAATGCAACAGGTGCATTGCCCTACACATCGGCCAACCTGAATACGGGTTGGACGCTACAGGAAGTAACTACTGGTGCACAGCCTTGGAGCAAAGGCAGCAGCTATGCACAGGCTACGGGCTACCAGGCATGGGACGGTGCCTCCAGCAAATCAAATAAAGCCGTTGAGGGTTGGCTCGTGTCTCCTGCCATCAACACCGTCGGCTACGAAAATGTCAAACTGTCGTTTAACCATACCATCCGTTATGCAAACAACGTAACGGGGTGGGAGGCTTATCACAAAGTGTATGCCTCTACCAGTTTCGATGGCACCAACGCCAGCACAGCTAACTGGAAGGAATTGAACTTTAAACCCGTAGCATCGCCCTATAGCGACTGGACGCTCTACACTTCGGGCGAGATACAGTTGCCTGCCGAGTTCGTAGGCAAGGAGACCGTCTACATCGGTTTCTGGTTCAAGGCTCCCGCCAATGCTTCAACAACCTGGGAGTTGCAGAACTTTAAGATGGAGGAAGGTACAGCCCAGAGCACACCAGAGCCCGAACCGACGCCGACAGAGGAATTGGGAACGGCTGAAGCTCCGCTTACCGTAACGAAGGCACTGGAAATCATCAATAGCTATGAAGCTGCAGGTGAGTCAAAGACCGATGCCTATGTAAAGGGTAAGATTGTGTCGGTAGACAACTACAACTCCACCTACAAAAGCATTACCTATTATATATCTGATGATGGTACAGCTGCCAAGCAGCTACAGGTTTACAGCGGAAAGGGTCTCAACGGTGCCGACTTCTCCTCGAAGAGTGACCTGAATCCTGGTGCTACAGTCGTGGTAAAAGGTAAGTTGAAGAAGTATGTCAAGAATGAAACCGTCACTCCTGAGATTAACCAAAGTAGTTCCATCATTTCTATTGAAGGAAATGAAGGTGGTGGCAACACACCCACGCCTCAACCCGGCGGTAATACCATTGAAGCAGGTAAGTATTTCTTTGTCTACTCAGCAAATGGTTCCACACAAGTAGGAACGCCTGTTGAAGCAGGAAAAGACTACGGCTATATGTACCTGACCGATGCCAAGATTTCTGACGGTACATTGGCTGAAGATCCTGACAACCTCTTTACCTTCACAGAGACCACTGGTGGATTCACCATTCAGGATGCCTCTGGCCGTTACTACTACATGGACGACACCCATAGCAGCTTCCAGGTGTCTGCTTCTATGCCTACATCCAACTACGTATGGACGGTATCCGTAGCCGATGACGGCAAGGCTACTGTGACAAATGCTGGCACAGGCAAGACTATTCAGTATCTTGCAAAATATAAGGAGTTCACACCTACCGCCAGTGGTGATGGTCTGCCTCAGCTTCTGAAGGTTGGTGACAAGGTCGAAAGTGGTAACCAAGGCGGTGGTGGAGACCAAGGCGGTGGAGGCGAAGCTAGCGGAAACACGCTGACTGTAGCTGTATCTAGTTTCGGATTGGATAACCAAACTAAATTAAGCACGCTCACACTTAGCGATGGCACCACGCTTACCTTTGACGGAGGCGGAAACAACAATTCACCTGCTTATTACACAGCAGGAAACGGAACCATCCGTATGTATCCGAAGAATTCTTTCGTTATAAATGCTGGTAGCAAAAAGATATCTGCCATTGAAATCGTATGCAACGAATACAACGGTACCCTCTACAACGCCAGTGGCAATGTTTCCGCAGGTGGCAATAACATGACCATTGATGGAACAAGCCTCAAGGCAAGCAACATTAATGCTTCTTCCGTAACAGTAAGCAATGTTGCTGAGGGTTCTGGTGCAGCCACCCAATTACGTATGGAGACTCTTAAAATCACTTACGTAGAATAATAAAAGGACATAAACAAAGGCGGGCTGCGACCTTAGCGTTTCAGCCTGCCTTTATTCCTAAACCGACATGAAACTATTTCTCAAATCATTACTGCCACTACTGCTCAGCTTGTTCTTCATCACCTCCTGTGGCGATGATGACGATGATAAGGGCAGCTCCAACGTTGAATACAATGCTAACCGCAATGATGCCTCGCAGGAACCTGCTCTGCAGCGGTTGGAATTCCCAAAGGTGAAGGGGGGTAGTAGTATTGTGATTATTCATACCACTAACGACAAATGGGGCATCAACTATTCCATAGAATGGGACTGCCAAAAGAAGTCACAGCGCTGGTCGTGCTATCAGATGCACAGCGGAAACTATGGCGGCGGCAACAGCCGTGTAGTAGACGGATACCTCTTCGATGAGGATTTGCCAAACCATACCACCAATTATGTCACCGACGATGACGGCTTCAACATTGACCCCTTTTGGTCTTCGGGCTACGATCACGGACACATCTGTCCCAATGCGGATAGAAAATACTCACGCGAAGCTAATCGCCAGACGTTCTTCCTCACCAACATGCAGCCGCAGCGCAATAGTTTTAACGCGGGAATATGGCTTAAAATGGAGAATAAACTGACAAACAGTTGGTGGCCCAAGACCAATGGCGACACGCTCTATGTCGTGAAAGGCGGCACCATTGATTCCGAGGACAACATCATCGAGTATATTTGTAACCGCCAAAAGTCAGCAACAAGCAAGAAGGGATATATCCCCGTGCCCAAATACTTCTTCATGGCGCTGCTGCGCAAAAATAGTATGGGTTACAAGGGGCTGGCTTTCTGGGTTGAGCACCTGAATGAGGATCGTTCGAGCGACCCGCTGGACAACTATGTCATCAACATTCGCGAACTGGAACGACGTACAGGTATCGACTTCTTCTGTAACCTGCCCGACAAGACAGAAGAAGAAGTCGAGACGATGTCCGTCGAGAACATCAAGTGGCTCTGGAACTTGTAAGAGAGTCGCTTATTGTCCTATCAGTTGTGCAATAATATTCAGGCATTTCTCACTGCTGACAGGCTTTGAGAGGAAATCGTTGCACCCAGCCTTCATCGCCTGGTGCCGGTCACTCTCAAAAGCGTTGGCAGTAAGGGCGACGATAGGCAGTTCCGGATGTTTCTCCCTGATTTTCGCCGTAGCCTCCAAACCGTCCATGATGGGCATCTTCATATCCATCAATACCAAGTCAATACCTCCCTTTTCAACCATTTCAACAGCTTCCTTTCCATTACTGGCCCTCAGAAACTGGTATGACCGCTTCAGGATGTAGGTCATCAGAATGTAGTTACTGTCGTTGTCTTCTGCAATTAATATTGTCTTCATCTCGTAGGAATTTGAGCCGTTAAATTATCTATTTTTAAATTATTACTGCAAAAGTACAAAATTTATACGAAAATCTTTGCATTTCCCCAACTTTTTAACTAATTTTGCACCATTGACTAATAACTTCATAAAACTATCATCCATGAGATTTAGACTTTTTTCCTGCGCCATAGCCCTTTCGGCTGCGCTTTCCGCCTCGGCTCAGAGCCATGTGTTGGACATCAAAACCGCCAAGTTAGGCGCTCCCGTACAGTCAACTATGTACGGCATTTTCTTCGAAGACATCAACTATGCTGCCGACGGTGGTCTCTATGCCGAGCTGGTAATGAACCGCTCGTTCGAGTTCCCCAATGCTTTTGCCGGATGGGACATCTCGGGCAAGGTGACACTAAAGGATGACGGTCCTTTCGACCGCAATCCACATTATGTACGTTTGGCTCCATCAGGACACAGCGACAAACACACGATGATCGAGAACCGCGGTTTCTTTGGTATGGGTGTCAAGGGCGGCGAAGAGTACCGCTTCTCCGTGTGGGCACGTGTCCCCAATGGTGGCAATGCCAAACTGTGGATAGACCTGGTAGACAATGCAACGATGAGTGATGACCAGAAACTCGGCAATGCCAGTGTCGATGTCAGCGGTAAGGAATGGAAGAAATATACGGCCATCATCAAGCCCAAGCGCACCTTTGCCAAGGCTCACCTCCGTGTGTGGGGCGACAGCAAGGCTACTACCGACGTGGAGCACGTCAGCCTCTTCCCCGTCAAGACCTGGAAGGGCCGCGAGAACGGCATGCGTCAGGACTTGGCACAGGCTCTGAACGATATGAAGCCCGGCGTGTTCCGCTTCCCCGGCGGCTGCATCGTCGAGGGTACAGACTTGGAGACTCGCTACCAGTGGAAGAATAGTGTAGGTCCCGTCGAGAACCGCCCCCTCAATGAGAACCGCTGGCACTACACCTTCACCAGCCGCTACTTCCCCGACTACTATCAGTCCTATGGTCTCGGCTTCTTCGAGTTCTTCCAGCTCTGCGAAGACTTCGGCTGTGAGGCCCTGCCCGTGATTTCTTGCGGACTGTCGTGCCAGTTCCAGAATCCTGACCCCACGAAGCCCGGCGTACATGTGCCCGTCGACCAGCTTGATGACTATATCCAAGATGCCCTCGACCTCGTTGAGTTTGCCAATGGCGACGTCACGACGAAGTGGGGTAAGGTGCGTGCCGACATGGGCCACCCCGAGCCTTTCAACCTGAAGTACCTCGGCGTGGGTAACGAGCAGTGGGACTACGACGAGCAGCACGGTGGCTACGGCCCCGTTTTCACCGAGCGTCTGAAGAAGTTCAATGCCGCCCTGCGTGCCAAATATCCTACGTTAAAGCTCATCGGTACTACTGGCCCCAATTCCGAGGGTTGGGACTTCGACCTCCTGCAGCCTCGCATGAAGGAGCTGAAAGTCGACCTCTATGATGAGCACTACTATCGCAATGAGCAGTGGTTCCTTTCCCACGGACTGCGTTACGACTCTTACGACCGCAAAGGCCCGAAGGTGTTTGCCGGCGAATATGCCTGCCACGGACGCGGCAAGAAGTGGAACCATTTCGAGACCTCGCTCTACGAGGCTGCCCACATGACAGGTATCGAGCGTAACGCCGATATCGTCCACATGGCCACCTACGCCCCGCTCTTCGCCCATGTCGAAGGCTGGCAATGGCGTCCCGATGCCATCTGGTACGACAACCTGCGTTCGTTTAAGTCGGTTAGCTACTACGTGCAACAGCTCTTCGCTATGAACAAGGGTACCAACGTGCTGTCGCTCACGATGAACGGCAAGCCCGTAGCCGGACAGGAGGGGCAAGACGGTCTGTTTGCCTCCTCGGTGTTCGACAAGCAGACGGGCGAGGTTATCATCAAGGTGGTGAACACCTCGAAGCAGGCACAGTCCGTCACCATGCAGTTGCAGGGTATCAAGGGTGAGCCTCTTGTTGACATCATCACCCTGAACCATAAAGGCTCGATGGACGATGAGAACACCCTCGACCAGCCTGAGAAGATTATCCCCGTCCTGAGTGGTATGAAGTGTACTGCTGGCAACAAATGCGCCCAGATTGTCGACAACGTGCCCGCTATGACATTCCGCATCTACAAAGTAAAAAAGTAAAAGAGTATGCGCCGCATCAAACTGATATTATTATCATTTGTTATTTGTCATCTGTCATTTAGCCCCGCAGGGGCGCAGAGTCTGCTCTATCCGAAGCATTTCGACCTGCAGGAGATTACGCTGCTCGATGGTCCGATGAAGACCGCTATGGACAAAAATATTGAGTTGCTGATGAAGTACGACGTCGACCGCCTGCTGACACCTTTCGTCAGGCAGGCAGGTCTGGCCTCGACCACCGATAAGAGCAGCAAGTACTACCAGTGGCTGACAAAGCACCCCAACTTCAAGAACTGGGGTGGTGATGCAGGTTTCGACCTGAGCGGCCACGTCGGCGGACACTACTTGACGGCCTTGGCTCTGGCCTATGCCGCCAGTCACGACGAGAGCCAGCGCAACGTCCTAAAAGAACGCTTGGACTATATGCTCCTGGTGATGAAGGACTGCCAGGATGCCTACGATGGTGATACCAGCGGACTCTATGGTTTCATAGGCGGACAGCCTATCAACGCCTCGTGGCAAGCACTCTACAAGGGCGACTTGTCGAAGATTCGCGACAACTGGGGATGGGTGCCTTTTTACTGTCAGCATAAGGTGTTGGCCGGACTTCGCGATGCCTACGTTTATGGCGGTAGCGAGGTAGCCAAGGAACTATTCCGCAAGCTCGCTGACTGGAGTGTCAATCTTGTAGCCAAAGTGTCAGAGAGCGACTTTCAGGGATTTCTTGGTTGCGAGCATGGCGGCATGAACGAGACGCTGCTCGACGCCTATCAGCTGTTTGGCGAGAAGAAATACCTGACGGCAGCCAAGAAGTACTCCCACAAGGACATGATCAACAATATGCAGACGCTGAACACCACGTTCCTTGACGGCAAGCACGCCAACACGCAGGTGCCTAAGTACATCGGCTTTGAGCGCATATTCGAGCTTGACCAGACGGCAACCACCTATCGCAAGGCTGCCGAGAACTTCTGGACCGACGTGGCTAAGAACCGTACCGTCTGCATTGGCGGCAACAGCGTGGGCGAACACTTCCTGTCGAAAGCCAACTCCAACCGTTATATTGACCAACTCGACGGACCAGAGTCGTGCAATACGAACAACATGCTGAAGCTTTCTGAGATGCTGGCCGACCGAACGGGCGATGCCAAGTATGCCGACTTCTATGAGCAGGCTACTTGGAACCACATTCTCTCGACCCAAGATCCCGAGACAGGCGGCTACGTTTATTTCACCACCCTGCGTCCTCAGGGCTACCGCATTTATTCGACGGTGAACCAGGGCATGTGGTGCTGCGTCGGCACGGGTATGGAGAACCACTCCAAATATGGTCACTTCATCTACAGCCACGACGGCAAGGAGACCCTCTACGTCAACCTTTTCATTCCCTCCCGTCTTGTAAGTGAAAACTTCGTTGTCACCCAAGAGACCAGTTTCCCTAACACCCAGACTACCGAACTCACCGTCGATAAGGCAGGCGACTATGCTATCGCCATCCGTCATCCGCAATGGGCCGGCGAGGCCTTTAACATCGTCATCAACGGTTCTCCCATTGACATCACCGTCGTGAAAGGTAAGGCCTCCTACGTCACCATCAACCGCCAGTGGTTGAAGGGTGACAAGATTACGGTCAACTTCGACATGCAGCTACGCTACGAGACGTGCCCCAACTATACCGACTATATCGCCTTTAAGTATGGTCCTATCCTGCTGGCTGCCCAGACATCGGAGGATGAGAAACTCCAGAATGAGTATGCCGGCGCTGGCCGTATGGATCACGCCCCGGGCTCTATGGCTTCGTCGATGAAACTTACCTCGGCTCCTATGCTTATCGGCAACCGTAGCGACGTGCTGAGCCGTATTGAGCGCCTGCGTAGTACAAACCTGAGCTTCAATATCGATGTCAGTCGTCCTGGCGTTGACAGCTATAAATGGACGACGCTGAAACTGGTGCCTTTCTATCAAATTCATCATGCCCGCTATGCCTGCTACTGGTACCAGCAGACTGAGGAGAATTTCAAGAAAAGCTCGATGGCGGCCGACGAGAACGCTGCTGCCGCATTGGCCGAGCGCACCCTCGACTTCGTGGCTCCCGGCGAACAGCAGAGTGAGGCTGGCCATGAGGCCAAATACTCCAGCGACTCCGGTACGGGCAACTACAACGGTGAACGCTATCGCGACGCACGTGCCAACGGCTATATCCAGTACTCACTCTTTAATAAGAAAGGTGTGAAGGAAGGCCTCAGCATCATGCTCCGCTTCACCACCGCCGACAAAGGCCGCAAGGGCTATCTGAGTGTCGACGGCAAGAAGATTGCCGACATCACCGTGCCTTCGTCAGTCAAGGATGCTGAGAACGGCTTCTACAACGTGGAATTCCCCATACCTTCTGAGCTGGCAGTCGACAAGAACGGCAATGCCAAGGAGAAGTTCGTTGTCCGCCTGACGGCTTCGTCCTCCACGCTCATCCCAGGCCTCTACTATATGCGCCTGATGAGTAGCGCCGAGGCTACGTCCCTACAGTCGGTCATACACCAATACGCTCCTGTTACCGACGGCAATTACTACACCCTTAGTGGCATAAAGACCAAACCCACCCACACGGGTATTTACCTCTATAACGGGCAAA
>Ga0310696_10006707_pt1 | contig 13624 bp, 12 predicted proteins | sample AusTroGonzalo_MG_4_FD_203885 | JGI IMG/M metagenome (GOLD analysis project Ga0310696, IMG submission 203885) | Bovine rumen microbial communities from tropical cattle in Woodstock, Queensland, Australia - Gonzalo_02 (v2) (version 2) | ecosystem: Host-associated > Mammals > Digestive system >... | reverse complement strand
AGAACGACTACGTCGAGACGACCAAGCCCCTGGTGGTGGTCACGGCCCCGGGCCCCGGCAGCGGCAAGATGGCCGTGTGCCTGAGCCAGCTGTACCAGGAGAACAAGCGCGGCATCAAGGCCGGCTACGCCAAGTTCGAGACCTTCCCCGTCTGGAACCTTCCGCTGACGCATCCGGTCAATATGGCTTACGAAGCGGCCACGGCCGATCTGGACGACGTCAACATGATCGACCCGTTCCACCTCGAAGCCTACGGGGAGACCGCTGTCAACTACAACCGCGACGTGGAGATCTTCCCGGTGATGAACGCCCTCTTCATGGACATCTACGGAGAGTCCCCCTACAAATCCCCCACCGACATGGGCGTGAACATGATCGGCTATTGCATCAGCGATGACGCTGTGTGCCAGGAGGCCTCCAAGCAGGAAATCATCCGGCGCTACTATACCTCCCTCGGCCGTTTCGCCGACGGCAAGGCCGCCGAGCATGAGGTCAACAAAATCGCCCTGCTGATGAAGCGTGCCCAGATCACCACGGCCGACCGCAAGACCACCGTGGCCGCCCACGAGCGCCTGGAGAAAACCGGCGGCAGCGCCACGGCCGCCCTCGAGCTGGAAGACGGCACCATCATCACGGCGGAGACCAGCTCCCTGCTCGGTCCCAGCGCCGCCCTGCTGCTAAGCTCGCTCAAGCATTTGGCGGGCATCGCGCACAACGTCAAACTCATCCCCCAGACCATGATCGCCCCCATCTCCAAGACCAAGGTGACCTATCTTGGCGGCCACAATCCCCAGCTCCATACGGACGAGGTACTGGTGGCCATCTCGATGATGAGCCTGATCGACGAGAACTGCAAACTGGCGATCGAGCAGCTGCCCAACCTCGCCGGGGCCCAGGTCCACTCCACGGTGATGCTGAGCGAGGTGGACCGCAAGACCTTCAAGAAACTGGGCATCGGCCTGACCTGCGATCCGGTCCGCAAAAACAACGGGGGTATTGCATAATTGAGACAAAAAGTCTTACCTTTGCCGTCACAAAGGTGGAGCGATCTGTCGCCCGCAAGGGAGGAAAGTCCGGACAGGACAGGGCATCCCGCTGTGGAAAGCGCAGGTAGGGGTAACCTTACGCCAGCCGTAACAGAGAATTACCGCCGTCTCCGGACGGTAAGGGTGAAAACGCGGGGTAAGAGCCCACGACGCAGGGCAGCGATGTCCTGCGGGTACGGCACCGGGACCTGCAAGACCAAATATACTGGCAGACGAGGACGGCCCGTCCGATGCCAGGGGGTAGGTTGCGAAGATAAATGACAGAGAATCCGTGAACAGAAACCGGCTTACGGCTCCACCTTTTCTTTTTTCCGTTTCCGTTGCACCTTCTCGCGAAGCCGCTTTTCGGCATCCTTCATCTGCTCCTTCTGCCGGGTCAGGAAGCGGTTGAAACGCTTCAGGCGATCCCCCTCCTTCTTGTCGGAGAGGCGCCGCGCCATCTCTTCCTCTTCCTGCCGCATTCCGGGGAAGCGCTTCCGGATCAACCGCGCCAGGTGCTGGAAATAAGGCTCCTTATGACGGTCGCGCTTGTCGGCGTACATCTCATCGAAACCGATCAGGATACCCGTCTCGATGGAATCGAAGAAGTCGTCGTTGATCGCACCGCCGAACATCTTCATCTTCGGGGAGGCGTTCATATAGGAATTGACCAGCGGAGGAATTCCGGTGCCGAGGCGACGGACCGCATCCTTGAGGTTGCGGTAGTCCGACTTGAAATCCTCATCCCGGAGGATCAGGTCCAGCAGATGGTCATCCACCCCGGTCGAAAACGGAGTCTTCGCGCGCACCAGGTCATCCGGGTCCGGGAAATGCTTCCACAGGAAGCGCAGGATCAGGGCGAGCGCTGACTTGTTGTACTCGGGATAGATGGTCATCTTCCCGAAGAAATACATCATACTGGAGTGCTGGAGTATCACGGCGGCCAGGCCATCCCAGAGGTTATCCAAGGCAAAAATGGCCTTCGCGCCAGCCTTGGAGCTCTGGTACTCCGGCGTCACGAAAGAACGCCCCAGTTCGATCGTGTGGGGCAGGTAATGCCGGATAAACTCCTCCGAGAAATGAAACAGGTGCGCAGAAGCCAAGATCGGTTGTCCCTCGGCGTCCAGGTTCACATCCGAGCCCAGAATATAACGGTAGCCGCCCAGAATGGCGTTGGCTTCCGGATCCCAGATCACGATCTGCTTGTACAGCCGGTCATCTTCGAAATCGAATTCATCCAGGTCCACGCTTTTCCCGGTCCCGCCGCCGCTGTCGCGGAAGGCGATCTCGCGCAGGCGTCCGATTTCCTGCAGCACATGGGGCGCATTGTGGCAGTCGACCACATAAATCTCGTTGCCGGCCTTGTTGGTATCGCACAGTTTCTTGTCCGGAGTGAGTTCCGCTTTCAGCAGGTCTACGCTCACCGGGTCGATGATCTTCTCCATATCGTGTTATAAGTGGTATACTTTTTCCCGGACCCAGGCCGCCCACTCGGTCGCCTTGCGGGTCTTGTCGAAGGTGGATGGCGGGATGGGTTCGCCCAAGGTGATCCGGAAGGTCTTGTGCCTGGCGTGGTAGAACGCGTCCGGCAGGAACAGCATCGGGATGTTGAACTTGATTTTCAACACCTTGCGGAACAACCAGTCCGCCCGGTAGAAACGGGCCGGATTGCGTCCCTCGAAGTGTACGGGGACGATGGCACGGTCCGTCGTGACGCTCTTGGTGATGAAGGTCTTGGTCCAGGGAAGATCCTGTACCTTGCCGTCCATCTTGCGGGAGCATACGCCCGCCGGGAAGATCAGGATCTGGTCGTCGGAGCGGAAGGCTTCGTCGAGCAGCTGCGGCAGGTTGCGCGCCTGGCCCCCGACCTTGTTGATCGGGACACAGAGCGGCGCCAGGGGCTGGATGAACAGCAGGAAATCGTTGACCGGCATCTTCATCGCCCCGAATTCGTGGGAGATCAGGCTGCAGAGTGCGATGCCGTCCGCCCCGCCAAGCGGGTGATTGGAAGCGAACGTGTAGCGCGTCCCGTCCTTCGGGACGTTCTCGAGTCCTTTCACCTCAATCTTGATGTCCATGTATTTCAGGGTGTCGTCACAGAACTCCACACCGTCATAACCCCGCGACAGGATTTCATTCAGGTAATCCTGGTGGATGAAACGCTTGAAGAAGCGTACGACGAAACCCGGGATCTTCTTTCCCTTGAACTTCTTGGCGATGATGCCGTCCAGATCGATCAGGACCGGCTTTTTGGGTTCAGAATCAGGCATCAGGTTTTAGCAGTTGAGACAAAGATAACAAAAACGCGGAAAAATCACAGCAACTCCGCCAATAAGTCATAATCCTCCGCCGCCACAATGCGCACGCGGGCCATCTCTCCCACCCGGACTGTTCCGGACGGATCCCGGACCAGGATTTCCCCGTCCACTTCGGGGCTTTCGAACTCGCTGCGGCAAACCAGCGAGCCATCCTCCAGCACCGCGTCCACCAGTACCAGCACCTCCGTCCCGATACGACTCCGGTTGTATTCCAGCGAAATATTGCGCTGCAGCTCCATCAGGCGCTCCAGCCGCTGCTGCTTGACTTCTTCCGGCACATCATCCGGGTAGTGTTCCGCGCCATAGGTCCCCTCCTCCTCGGAGTAGGCAAAGGCACCCAGGCGTTCGAAACGCGCTTCGCGCACGAAGTCCAGCAACTCTTCGAAATCGGCTTCCGTCTCGCCGGGATGTCCGACGATCATGGTGGTGCGCAGGGCCACGCCTGGCACCTCGCGACGCAGGCGCGCAATCAGTGCCCGCGTCCAGGCGCCGTCCACATGGCGCCGCATCCGTTTCAAGACCCCATCGGAAATGTGCTGCAGCGGTATGTCGAGATAACGGCAGACCTTGGGGTTGTGCGCCATTGCAGCCAGCACGTCTTCCGGGAAATCCGCCGGATAGGAATAATGGATCCGGATCCACGCGATCCCCGCTACGGCACTCAGGCGCTCCAGCAGTTCCGCCAGGGCGCGCCTGTGATACAGGTCCAGGCCGTAGTAAGTCGTGTCCTGGGCGATCAGGATCAGTTCCTTCACGCCTTTGGCTGCCAGCGCTTCCGCTTCCGCCACCAGATCCTCCATCGGGACGGACCGGTGCGCACCGCGGATCATCGGAATGGCGCAATAGGCGCAGTGCCGGTCGCAACCCTCCGAAATTTTCAGATAGGCATAGCCCGCAGCGACGCTCATCCGGCGCGACACGAAAGGCCCCGGCACCACGCCCAGATGGCGCAGCACCGGCGCGAGGTCGCGGGCACCGAACCAGGCATCGACCTCCGGGATCTCCACGGGCAGTTCTGCCGCATAGCGCTGGGACAGGCAGCCAAATACGACCACTTCCCCGGCCCTCCCCTGTTTCTTGGCTTCGACAGCCGCCAGGATGGCGTTCACCGACTCTTCCTTGGCATCGCCGATGAAGCCGCAGGTGTTCAGCATCAGGATATCCACGGGCTCGTCCGCTTCCACGACGGTATATGCCTCCGCCGGCAGCTGCGCCAGCAGATGCTCCGTGTCCACGGTGTTCTTCGAACAGCCGAGCGTCAGGACCCTAAGCCTCTTCGGGGGCATCCGCAGCGGCGTCTTCTTCCTTGACGAAATCGAACGAGGCGTACTTGGCGATCTGGTCGTACCAATCCACCACCTTGCGCATATGGGAGACGTAGAAACGGTCTGCGTCGTAGTCGGGAATCGCCTTGCGGAACAGGGCCACCAGCTCCTGCTCGGAAGCCTTGGGGGAAGGGGCATCCGCCCCGGCCAGGGCCTCTTTCAGGGCCAGGAACACCTGGTCAAGCTTCAGCTCGCCCTCACTGGTGTAGATGGCGATGTCAGCCAGCGAAGAAATGCGGCTGGACGTCGAAAAAACCTTGCGCTGCCCGGAGGCGAGATTCTCGCCGATGGCGCCGTTGCGGGCCTGGGCAATATAGCGGAACAGGCCGTGCTGGCCTGATACGGACAGGATCCGTGCTAAATCAGTTTGCATATCAATTGTCGAATTTGTAAGTATAATTCATTCAAAGTGCCGTCATTGAAGACCGTGTGGCCGATACGGGCCGGATCGAAGACCTGCAGGCTATCCCGCTGCGCGACCTTGGGATTCCGTTGGAGGCGGAGCTCCCGGGAAGCCGTGACCAGCACGGTCTCATCCCAAAGCGTATCGAACAAGGGTTTCTCCAGGGCGACGGCGGACTCTACGAAAACCAGCGGAGCCGTCTGGGCATCCCGCCAGGCCTTCAGATCCTCCAGCAGGTGGGGATACACCATCTCCTCGAGCGTCCGGAGTTTTTCCGGGCTGGAAAAGACCGTGCCGATCTGGGACCACGCCAGGCCCAGTCTCTCTTCGATGCTGCATTTCAATCCCGGCACGAGGCTGTACAGCATCTTCGTGCGCGAATCACAATCATAGACCGGGAAATCCAGCGACGACAGGTAGCGGCAGGCTTCCGATTTGCCGCTTCCGATGGGACCGGTGACCAGGATGGTTTTCATCGCTATTCCGCCCCCCGGACCAGACAGTCGAACACCTCGGGTTCCACCGAGTAATCAATGACATTGGAGGGTATGCCCTCGCTGCGGACAACGCAGCGTCCCGTGCGGGATCCGGCAAAATCCTGGTAGTCAATATAGAAAGAAGCCCGGGTCGTCGGATCCGTCGTCATCGGGAACACGCAGCGGTAGACCACCTTGGCCGTCGACGGCAGCACGGCGAGATTCACGCGGGCCGGCACGTTGCGCGTGCTCAGCTTCACCTCCGAGCGGATCTCCACGAAGCGGGTTACCTCCATGGAATAGATGGTCTCCTCGTGCGAGAGCCGGACGCCGGAAGGCGTCTCCAGACGCAGCTTCCCGTGGACGCTGCTCCGCAATTCCGAGAGCTCCAGCGGACGGGTGGGAACGGAGGAGATGTTCTCCAAACGGCTCGGTTCGCCGTATACCAGCACCGAATCAGGTTGCAGGCTCATCGGCTTGAGGGCCATATACTGGGGAGCATAGGAGATGGAGAGCACTGGCCGGACCGGCACCTTCCGGTAGGCTTCCTCGGGGAAGGAAAAAGCCAGGTCTTCGGAAATAAAACCTTCCACCGTCACCCCATCCCCGAACAACTGGGAGGTGTAACGCAGCAGGTTGGCGTTGGAAATGGTGTACCAATCCTCCCGGTCATACCGGAAATCCGCGGCATTGAACGTCACGCGAACCGGACGCTTGTGCTTGCGGCCCAGGAACACGTGCTGATAGCCCGTCGCCGCCACCTGGGCCGTGACGGTCGCATCCGAAGAGGACACGCCGCTACGACCCTCGATGTTGCTGACCGCGACCACGGGTACGCTCTCGATCGAGACATAATCCTTCGACAGATTGAGCGTAAGCCAGAGGGCGGCGGACAGGAGGACGCAGAGGAGGAATTGGACCCAGTTCTTCACTTATTTCTTCTCGTTCTGAGGCGCAGCGGGCGTGTCGGAGAGGTCGAGCTGGATGGAGCTCTTGTCAACGCGAAGCTTGACGTCGCCGTCCACCTTGACCAGAATCGTCCGCTCATCCACATCGGCGACGGTGCCATAGATGCCGCCGGAGGTGACCACCTTGTCCCCCTTCTTGAGCGCCTTGCGCATCTCTTCAAGTTTTTTCTGCTGCTGGCGCTGGGGACGGATCATAAAGAGCCACATCACCGCAAACATCAGGGCAAGCATCAGAAGGAAACTCCAGCTGCTGCCGCCGGCAGCGCCCTGCGGGCCCGCGCCCGCTGCTTGTAAAAGCATCATTTTCATATCTTTATTCGTGTTGGTTAATCAGTTTATCCAGCAAGCCGTTGACAAAACCGCTGCTCTCCGGCGTACTGTAGTACTTGGAGATCTCCACATACTCGTTGATGATGATCCGGGGCGAGACCTCCGGAGCCATCCGGGCCTCCGCCATACCGCAGGCAATCAATCCCAGGTCCGTGGTGCAAAGGCGGTCCAGCGTCCATTTCGGCGTCAGTGCGGCCACCTGTTCGCAAAAGCTGTCGTAGTTGACATACGCCGTCCGCAGCAGCTGGGTGACGAAACGCTTGTCGCTGTCGAAGCTTTCGTTACCGGGAAGTTCGCTCTGGTAGAGGGGCGGCAGCTCCCACCGCTCTCCCTGTCCGAGGGCACGAAGGGTCCGGCAGCACCAGCCCAGGGCATAGCCGAGGTCATCGTTCCAATGAATGGACAGATCTTCCAGGATCGCCGCGAGATCTTCATTGTCTTCCAGTTCCCGCTCGTAGATATGGACCCAGAGCCGGGCGTCTTCTTCCAGGGAATCCTCTCCGCTCTCCAGGTACTCCCGGAAATACTTCCGATTGCGGATCCGCTCGTAGAGACGGCGCAACAGCACGTCGTACTGGTCCCAGGAGAACTTCTTGCGACTGATCAACTTCGAGAAATCAGGATCCTGCGCCAGGAGCAGCGCAATGCGGTTGCCCACGAATTTCAGATTGGGATGGAGCTCTTCCTCGGTGGGATGGAACTTGGACCGGGCGGCCTCGATCCGGGTCCGGGCCTCTTCGGTCAACGGCCCCACAAGGGCGAGCAGGAAAAGATAGAGATCCCGGGTGGACTCACATGAGACATCCAGCAGGGCCTCCGCCTCCTTGAGGGTCATACCGTGATTTTCCGCGTAGCAGTAGATGGTCTTGAAGGCCTTGATACGGAGAATTCTTCGGTTGAGCATACTTTCAAACAAATTTACCCACAAAGATAACAAGTAATCGATAAAAAATCCTATTTTTGTAAACGATATACTAATAAAATTGACTATGTACAGAGACGATTACGATTCCTCCAGGTTTGACCGCAGGGACGAAGAGGACGTGTTCTCCAAGCCCGTCCGGGCCGGGAAGCGCACTTATTTCTTTGATGTCAAGGCAACCAAGGGCCGCAAGGATTTCTACTTGACCATCACGGAGAGCAAGCGCCGCAACAATCCCGACGGCACCTTCAATTACGACAAGCACAAGATCTTCCTCTACAAAGAAGACTTCGAGAAATTCGCCGAAGGACTGGACGAGGTAATCGCCTACATCAAAGATAACTGCTTCCACGGAGAGATCCCCCAGCGCACGGCCGACGGATTCGGCGAAGCCGATTTCGACGAGCGCTAATGGGAGCCATTCTGCTGCGGGACGTCACGATCAGCGACCAGCCGAAGGATTTGCTGATCGAACGGGGCCGGATCAGCAGAATCGGTCCCGCAGGTGACAGCAGGGCCTGGCAGTTGTCCGGAGACATCGAGATGATGGACTGTTCCGGCAAAGTCGCCCTTCCCGGTTTCATCAACATGCACACCCACTCGCCGATGACCCTGATGCGGGGTATCGGTGAGGATATGCTTTTTCACGAGTGGCTCGCGCGCATATGGAAAGCGGAAGAGAAGCTGGATCACGATTTCGTCTACTGGGGGACCAAGGTTGCCTGCCTGGAGATGATCCGGACCGGCACGACCACCTTCAACGACCAGTACTGGTTCTTTGACTCTTCCGTCAAGGCGGCCCGCGAGATGGGCATGCGCATCGCCACCGGCTACGACGTGATGGACAAGGGCAACCCGGACGAAGCCCGTCGCCAGCAGGAGCAGTGCATTGCCAAGAGCGAGGCTTACCTGAATGCCGGAGACCCCGGCCACATCTACGAGCTGGCCTTCCACGCCGTCTATTCCGTCAGCGAAGAAATGATCTGCTGGACCAACGAGCTCGCGGAGAAATACGATGTCAACCTCCACATCCACCTCAGCGAAACCCGCAAGGAAGTGGAGGACTGCAAAGCCGCCCACGGCGGACTCACCCCGGTCGAATACCTCGACCGCCTGGGCGTCCTCTCCCCCCGCCTCCTGGCCGCCCATACCCTTTGGTTGACGCCCCACGATATCGAACTGCTGGCCGCCCACGGCGTCCACTGCATCCACAATATCAATTCCAACACCAAACTTTCTTCCGGTTACCGCTTCCTCTACAACGAGATGCGCGACGCCGGGATCAACCTGTGCCTGGGCACGGACGGCTGCGCCTCGTCCAACAACCTCGATCTGCTCGAGGCGATGAAGACCGCTGCCATTTTCCAGAAAGCCTGGCGGGAGGATCCGGCCGCGTTGCCGCTCGGTGAGCTCCTCGACATGGCCACGGTGAACGGCGCCCGGGCGCTCCGCTTCGATGCCGGACGCATCGAGCCGGGCGCAGTCGCGGACCTGATCCTGATCGACACGGACAATACTTTCTTCCTCTCCCCCGGCCCGTTCCTCGCGAATCTGGTCTATTCGGCCCACTCCGACTGCATCGATTCCGTGATTTGCGACGGCCGTTTCCTGATGCGCCATCGGGAGATCCCCGGCGAGCGGGAGATTCTTACCGAGGCCCGGAAGGTTCTCACCAAACTCGCATAACAAACTAATACCCAACCCTATGGATAGCAGAATCCGAACCTATCAGATTGCCGCGGACTATATCCGCCAGAAGATCGGCGGACTCACGCCCGCCGTCGGGATCGTACTCGGCAGCGGCCTGGGCCGCCTCGCCGACCAGATTGAAGATCCTGTCGTGATCCCCTACAAAGATATCCCCGGCTTCCCGGTGTCCACCGCCGTCGGCCACAAGGGCAATTTCATCCTGGGGAGGCTCGGCGGCAAGGAAGTGATGGCCATGCAGGGCCGCTTCCATTACTATGAAGGCTATCCCATGGAGCTGGTGACCATCGGTGTCCGTACGATGGCCATGCTGGGCATCCAATTCCTGTTCGTCTCCAACGCAGCCGGCGCCGCCAACCCCGATTTCCGGATGGGGGACCTGGTGGTCATCCGCGACCACATCAGCTTCTTCCCCAACCCGCTGATCGGGCCGAACCTGGACGACATGGGGCCCCGCTTCCTTGATATGACCTGCGCTTATGACCAGCAGCTGCAGCAGCTGGCTGCGGACTGTGCGGCGAAGATGGGTGTTTCGTTGCGCAAGGGCGTCTATTTCGGCAGCACCGGGCCGACCTATGAGACTCCTGCCGAAGTCCGTTTCTACCGCACGATCGGCGCCGACCTGCTCGGGATGTCCACCATTCCGGAGGTGATCGTGGCCCGGCATTGCGGGATGCGCGTCTTCGGTATGTCCGTCGTCACCAACTGCGCCAATTTCGACAACGTCGTCGGCAAGGACAACGACGGCGACGATGTCGTCAAGCAGGCGGATGCCGCGGCAGAGAAGATGACTTCCCTCTTCGCAAAGATGATCTCTGAACTGTAGTTACGCGCTGCAGGCAGTACCCCGGCAAAACCGTAGCCGCCCGTGGCTCGTGAACGGGAGGGGCCCGCGGCGAAGCCGTGGGAGGGATAGCGCGCAGCGCGTAGTTTTGCGGGGATAGCTGCCTGCAGCGCTACAAAGCGGAGTCGAGGAAGGCGATGAAACCTTGGATGTCGAGGTTGTACGGGCGAGGACCGGCGATACGATGGCCGTCTGAATCGAGCAGGAAGTAGTTCGGTTGGGCATTGACGCCGAATTGCTTCAGGGCGATGTAGGAGTTGACCCGGCCGACGTCCTTCAGCAGCTGGCCATGATCGTTGGTGATCCATTCTGACTCGGGCAGACGCGTCTTGTCGTCGACGTGCAGCGCTACGATGACGAAACCCTCACGCAGGCGCCGCAGCACTTCGGGATCTGACCACACGCGCGCCTCCATCTCCCGGCAATTCACGCAGCCATAGCCCGTAAAATCCAGGAAAACCGGTTTTCCGGCCGTCTTCGCAGCAGCCAGGCCGTCTTCCAGATTGTCGTAGGCCACAAGGTCGTGCGCAATCCGGATGGTACCAGCGAGAGATTCACCGGTCATGCCGGTGAATGACGATGAAACGCCGGCATCCGCCGAATCCCGTCCAATCACGAAATCCTGCGTGTCCATGGGCGGCATATAGCCGGACAAGGCCTTGAGCGGCGCGCCCCACATCCCGGGAATCAGATAGACCACGAAGGCGAACACGGCTATGGCCAGGGTCAGGCGCGGAACCGACAGGTATTCCAGCGGTGTATCATGTTTGAAGCGAATCTTGCCGAGCAGATACAGTCCCAGCAGCGAGAAGACCACGATCCAGATGGCCAGGTACACTTCGCGGTCCAGCAGGTGCCAGTGGTAGGTCTGGTCCGCCGTGCTGAGGAACTTGAGGCCGAGGGCGATTTCGATGAAACCCAGCACTACTTTGACGGAGTTGAGCCAACCGCCGCTCTTGGGGAGCTTCTTCAGCAGCGCGGGGAACAGGGCCAGCAGCGTGAACGGCAGGGCGAAGGCGACACTGAATGCCAGCATCGTGACCATCGGGGTCCAGAATTCGCCCTGGGTACTCTTGATGAGCACGGTGCCGACGATCGGCCCGGTGCAGCTGAAACTGACCAGCACGAGGGTCAGGGCCAGGAAGAAAACACCGCCCAGGCCACCCCGGTCGCTGTTTTTGTCGGCACGGTTGGTCCATTTGGACGGCAGCGTGAGCTCGAAAGCGCCGAAGAAACTGGCGGCGAAGACCATGAAGACCAGGAAGAACAGGATATTGGGCAGCCAGTGGGTCGAGAGCCAGTTGAAGATGTCCGCCGTGACGCCGCTGCCACCGACCAGCCAGGTGATTCCGATGATCAGGCAGATCGGGACGGTATAGAGCAGGATGATGAAGAGTCCGTAGAGTGCGGCCTTGAAGCGGCCCTGATGGGCGTTTTCGCTGCCTTTCAGGAAGAACGACACCGTCATTGGGACCATCGGGAAGACGCAAGGCGTCAGCAGCATCGCAAAGCCCCACAGGATCGCCTCCAGGATTAATGCCCAAAGGCTTCCTGCCCCCGTCTGCGCAGAGTTCTCAGTCGGCATCAGCCGACCGGCCGGCCCCGGGACTTTGCCGTCGGCAAAGTCGGAAAGGGGTTTATGGCCGCTAGGGGTCGTAGGGGGCGGAGCCCCCTTCATAGATTGGCCGAGGGTGGCATGGTCGTTAGAGACACTACCCTTCTCGGATAACACAGGGGCGGATGAGTGCACCTGCGGAAATACCTCAAAGTCCCAGTCGACGGGCATATAGCAAGCCTCGCCGGCGCAGGGCATATACGTGACCGTGCCGGTCACGTGGTCGATTTCGGCATCCAGGTCGCCCGTCAGCACAATCTGGTTGCCCTCCGGCGACTCACGTACCTCAGATTTCCAGTGAATCTGCGGGACGAACTGCCAGATCAGGGCGACCAGGAACAGGAGCAGGCGGGACATAGGCGCGAAGGTCGGTTATTTGGCGATGGCGATGGAGCGGGTCTCGCGGATCACGGTGATCTTCACCTGACCCGGATAGGTCATCTCGTCCTGGATACGCTGGGCGATATCGGTAGACAGGCGTGCCGCCTGCTCGTCGGAGACTTCTTCGGCTCCCACGATCACGCGCAGCTCGCGTCCGGCCTGGATGGCGTAGGACTTCGTCACGCCGGGATAGGAAGCCGCCAGGTCTTCCATCCCCTTGAGCCGCTTGATGTAGGACTCGATCACCTCACGGCGGGCTCCCGGACGGGCCCCGGAGATGGCGTCACCGACCAGCACCAGCGGGGCATAGATGGAGGTCATCTCCATCTCCTCATGGTGGGCGCCGACAGCGTTGCAGATTTCCGGGCGCTCCTTGTACTGTTCGGCCAGTTTGGCACCCAGGATGGCGTGCGGAAGCTCCGGATCCAGGTCGCTCACCTTGCCGATATCATGCAGCAGACCGGCGCGACGGGCCACTTTCGGGTTCAGCCCCAGCTCAGAGGCCATGATGGCACAGATGTTCGCCACTTCGCGGGAATGCTGCAGCAGGTTCTGGCCATAGGAAGAACGGTATTTCATCCGGCCGATCAGCTTGACCAGCTCCAGATTCAGTCCGTGGATGCCCATATCGATGCACGTGCGCTTGCCGGTCTCCAGGATTTCGTCCTCGAGCTGCTTGCTGACCTTGGCAACCACCTCCTCGATGCGGGCGGGGTGGATGCGGCCGTCGATCACCAGCTGGTGCAGGGCCAGGCGGGCCACCTCGCGGCGGACCGGGTCGAAGGCGGACAGGAGGATGGCATCGGGCGTATCATCCACGACGATCTCCACCCCGGTCGCGGCCTCCAGGGCGCGGATATTACGGCCTTCACGGCCGATAATGCGTCCCTTGACCTCGTCGTTCTCGATCGGAAAGGTCGTCACGGCGTTTTCGATCGCGGTTTCCGTGGCGGTCCGCTGGATGGTGTTGATGACGATCCGCTTCGCTTCTTTCGCAGCGTTCAGGCGCGCCTCGTCCATCGTGTCGTTGATATAAGCCTGCGCTTCACTGCGCGCCTCGGCCTTCATATTTTCGACCAGCATCTTGCGGGCGTCTTCAGCCGTCATTCCGGCGATATTCTCCAGCTCCTTGTTGACCTGCGCCGTCACACGTTCACACTCCTCCATCTTGGCGTCCAACTTGTTCTTGAGGGCATTGACCTGGCCCTTCTGGGAGTCCAGGTCGTGCTGGCGGCGGTCCAGCTCGCCCTGCTGCTGTTTGAGCTGTCCTTCGCGCGACTTGATATTATTCTCGCGGTCGCGAAGCTCGT
>Ga0310696_10006706_pt1 | contig 13624 bp, 22 predicted proteins | sample AusTroGonzalo_MG_4_FD_203885 | JGI IMG/M metagenome (GOLD analysis project Ga0310696, IMG submission 203885) | Bovine rumen microbial communities from tropical cattle in Woodstock, Queensland, Australia - Gonzalo_02 (v2) (version 2) | ecosystem: Host-associated > Mammals > Digestive system >... | reverse complement strand
ATTCCGGTGATAGCAGCTCGGATCATTCCGGCCAGATCTGACAGCCGGCTCAGATCAAACTTCTCTTTTCGCTCCGGACCTTCCTGATCTCGGAGAACAAAAAAGGACCGCTCCGTAGAACGGCCCTGGCAAAAAGAGATTAACGAGTGCTCTCACTCGAATCTGAACACTTCCTATTATATGCGAAAAATTAAGCATATTCAATAGCAAAATATGCAATAAATAAAAGCAAAATATGCGTATCAATGTTATAACCTTGTTAGTACAATGAAGGCCTAAACTAAATATTTTTCTTAAGGAGGACAACATGATAGTAAGAGATCCTGAACTTATTAGGCTGTATGAATGTAGAAACCGCATAGCATGGCTTACAGAGAAACCTTTACTTTGTCTCCAGTGCGGTGAAAAATTTGAGCTTCATCTTGGCCATTCATGGTATGGATACAATGCATATTGCCATACATGTTTTGAAGCAGCCAGAAAAGAGCATGACATGAGCCCGAATGAGTATATCAATCAGATACGTAAGATTGGAAAAGCTACTAAAGAGTTTATAGAAGGGAAGGAGGAAGAATAATGTTTGAATGGGAAGATGCGACAGATGTCGCTATAAATATTATTAATGAGTATCGTAATCGGATTAGATATATGAATTGTGAAGAGGATGGATATATCTGCACTTGTTGCGGTGATTATTGTTTTCGTTCTGACTCATACTCGTATCAGGGTTATAATTGGCATTGTGCAGCTTGTTACTTTAAGTTAAGGAGAAAATTAGAGGACGATAATCCTGATAATATCAATAATGCACTTGATTCTATTCATGAAAGAGGGATAAGGATTAAGGCTCTTCTTGAAGATAATACTTATATGAAGGAGGAAGAATAAATGTTACATTTTTCGTTCGTATGTGAGAACTTACGTGATGCCGAAGTTTTGGCCGCAGTTGATATCTTATCAGCTAAGTGTGCCAGAGAGCAAAGAAAAGGCTGTTTTAATTGTCCGCTCTGGAGCATTGGAGAAGAAGATTGTATCCTTCATCTCGTAAAAGATCCGGAACATTGGAGCAGGGAGGTGAGAGATAATGCGACGAGATCTCACCAATAACTACAGGAAGCTTCACCATCTTCCGAAGTTTCATCGATCCTATGTCAGAACTAAATTTTATAAAAATGGATGGCTGCATCATGGCATCCGAAGACTCCGGACCGGAGAAGCTCAGCGTTTAATTATACGGATGGACGAAACAAACGCATTTGAGCCTTTCTATCAGGTAGTGCGAGAATGTTTTAGAATCGGAGAGACTCATGCAGATCCGGCCAAAAATCTGGCTAAGCATATTAAGTTTATCAATGAAAATAGTATCTATGGATTAGGAGGTAAATTATGAGCTACTTCGGAAACTTAGGGCCCGCTGTTGATGAAGATCCGGAGCTTGATGAAGTCTCGGAGATCGATGATCTTGAAACAATCTATCATCAATTTGAACTCGGAGAGAAGATCGCCAGGACTCTCAATCTTGAAGGAATCGAGTTAAGGTTCACATATGATGAGCTTTTACTGGGAATTAAGCTTCTCACTGAGCTTAGAGAATGGAGGAGGCGAGAATTCAGATGACAGATAAAGGAGAGGCAGAATGAACGAAAAGAACAAAATCCTTGAGGAAGTCCTCTATCGCTTAAATATGTCAATGCGTATCGCTGCGGTCCAGGGCGGAGATATAGAGCTTGAGTTATGTCCCTATGAGGCCGATATCATCCGGGAGACATTGCGGAAGGAAATGACAACAGTTGACGAGCTGTAACAATGTGAGTACAATTAAGGAGGTTGAAATGATTAGATCACCAACATAACAAAATAGGCTTATACAACTTAAGGAGGTTAAACATGATAGAACTTAAAGATCAGAGATGCAGCTTCCGATGTTCAACCGGCTTCCTGGAGGAGATGAGCAAGAAGTCATTAGGGACTCCATTATCACTCTCTTCCTTTATAATAGAGTCAGCTAAGATCGGTGCTCCTATCTTAGAAAAGAGGTTTAAAGATGGCGAAAAGTTATCTGATGAGATACAAATGTAATGATCATATGACGATCACTAAGCCTTTACAGGCGGACACTAAGACAGAAGCCAAGGCTGCGGCCAAGGAATATATTACTGAGTCTTTTCCGGAATGGATAGAGGACTTCAACAAAAAATGTGTGATTACGGAGGTAAGTACAAATGGCACTGAAGAAAACAACTGAAGCAAAGGCAGCAAAGAAGCAGGAAGAAGTTATCAATCATCAGATCGTTGTTAAACGTGCGAAGGAATTCGACGACGTGATTCTCATTGATCTCCAGGTCAATGGAGTGATGCTCTATGGATGTAAGTATGGCACTTATCAGGGGAAGAATGGAGAATTCTCTACAGTCAACTTCCCTTCCAGGCAGGGCAAGGACAATAAATGGTACAATCATTGCTATGTCAAATTTTCTCCCGATGATATCGAGAAGATTGAGGAGCAGATTGAGAGCCTCTTAGGTTAATGGCCTAAGCTTCATGAAGGGCGGAGCTTAATGCTCCGCCTATTCTTTTATGGCAACGATCTCGCTCAATCCTTGCTATGCAAGTTTTCGCTCGTGGCATCGTTGCTAAAATTCGGAGGTTTACAATGGCGCAAAGAAGCAAAAGAACATTTAAACATGCATATAAGACTCCGGCCCGATATGACTTTGAACAAAGAGCCGGAGAGACAGACCTTCAATATTATAAACGTATTGCCAAGGTCGCGGATCAGAGACTTGTAAGGTTAGAGCAGCTCGCGGAAAGTGATCCTTCTCACTTTGGCAAGAGCACCAACTTCGCATATGCCAGAGCAATGCAGGACATCTCCATGTACTCCAAAGGGAGCAGATTTAATGTTAAGCTTCCGGATGATCCCCGGAAAGTTAAAGAGGCTATCATGTCAGTAAGATACTTCCTGGAAGCCCCGACATCAACAAAGGGAGGCATCACGGAAGTGTATAAAAAGAGAGCCGATACTCTAAATCAAAAGTATGGAACAGATTTCACATGGGAAGATTTAGCCTCATATTTCGGGAAGGGACAGCATGACAGAGACTCCGGAAGATATGGAAGCAAGACTTCTCTCTATGCCATCGGACTGATTCACCAGGAGCAGAAACTTCTCCAAGGCATCAAGAACAACACTAATATAGAAATGTCCGGGCCTGTTAAAGATGCAGCCATCGAGATGCTCCGGGGCAGGTCACTTAATAAACTTCATCTTTCAGCAGCGGAGAAAAAAGCTATCCTTGCAAAACTGGAAGGAAAGAAAAAGGGAAGGAAATAGTTACCTATGCGAACGCGAATATCAAAGCGCCTGATAAACGCGATACAAAAAGAAGGTTATTCCTTAACATATTGGGAAGATTATGACTATACTCGTTTTCGTAAGATCATCATAAGGAAGAAGACGAACAAATCCGGCACACGGTACGCGGACCTTATCATCATGGCAGACACGGAGACAAGTAAGCGGATGGAGCATCCGGGCCCGAAGGATGAAGATCATTATAATCATGTTTGTGCATGGAGTATAGCCTTCCGGAGCTTGTCAATGAACATCGTCACTCTCTGGGGACGGAAGCCTTCAGATCTTCCGATATGTCTTCAAAAAGTTAAAGATAATCTTTCCGACTGTGAAGAGATGTATGTCTACTTTCACAATTTGCCATATGACTGGATTTTTGAACGGAAATATTTCTTCCAGAGCTTCGGACTTCCGGAAGCACAACTCAATGTTAAAAGCCTTTATCCTATAAATATTAAGTTTGAAAATGGGATTTTCCTCAAGGACTCCCTGATCTTTGCACAGCGAAGTCTGGAAAAGTGGGGAAAAGATATGCAGGTCGAACATGCGAAGGCTGTCGGGAAGTGGGACTATGATGCCATCCGGAACTATGACTCATGGACTCCGTCCCAGGATGAACTTTTATATATGGAGTGCGATGTTCTTTGCGGAGTTGAGTGCATTGATGCATCCATGAAGGCTCTTAAAAAGACAATAAGCTCATTGCCATTAACCGCGACCGGTATTCCCAGAGGAGAAGCCAGGAACATCGGAAGGAAGAACAAAGCACATGACTGGTTCTTGAGGCTCATGCCGGAGACTTATCTTGAGCAGATGATCCATGAGCTCACATTTGCAGGAGGCTATACTCATGCAAACCGTTTTATAAAAGACCTGATCTTTCCCGGAGCTTATCCGATGTGTAGTCCTTTTGTAAAATGTAAAGACTTCGCGAGCTCTTATCCTTTTGTGATCCTTGCGGAGATGTTTCCGGGAGAACGCTTCTGGAAGCTTCGGAAGGAAGTCGAGCCTTCCTATATTTTGGAGAACTCAAAGCAGTATGCCTTCATTTTTAAGATCGTGGGGAGAAATGTCCGCCTAAGAGATCCAAGAAGTCCGATGCCTTATCTTGCCATCTCTCACTGTATGGAGTCTATTAATGCCATATGTGACAATGGGCGAGTGCTCAAAGTCGATTATTTTGAGATGTATGTCACAGAGATAGACTTTGAGCTCATCTGGGAGCAGTATTCTTTTGAGTCGATAGAGCTCACGGATGTCACATGCTCCAGGAAGGAATATCTTCCGAAGTGGTTTACAGATTACGTTTTCTCAAGATTTGAAGGTAAGACTCAATTAAAGGGCGGTGATCCTGTTCTCTATGCAATATATAAAGCAATGCTCAATGCTCTTTATGGCATGTGTGCGCAGCGCCCGGTAAAAGAGGACATTGAAGAGGATTATGAGACCGGAGAATTCCTTCCCAGAACGGACTTTAACTATGAGGATGCATATCAAAAACATCTTAAGAATCGGAACAGCTTCCTTCCTTATTGTATTGGGATATATGTCACAGCTTATGCGAGAAGGAATCTCTTTACTCTTGGGAAGTGTGTTCCTGCGGAAGAGATATGGTTATATTCCGATACGGACTCGGTATATGCTACGGGATTTGATGAAGCTGCGATCAAAGCATATAATGACGAATGTATCCGGAAGCTCAAGGAAAGAGGATACTCCGGTGTAGAACATAATGGAAGGATATACAATCTCGGAGTAGCCGAAGATGATGGAACATACATGCAGTTTAAAGCTCTTCACAGTAAATGTTATTGCAAGAGACCACTCACGGCCACAGGCAACAATTTTGTCATGGGAGAAGACCTAAAGATCACAGTGGCCGGAGTCCCGAAACGAGGGGCAAAAACGCTTCATAATAAAATAGAGAACTTCCGGGTCGGGACTGTGTTTGATGGAGAGACATCCGGGAAGCTGCAACACACCCATTATTTTATTGAGAAAGCATTTGTTGATGAGCACGGAAACGAAACCGGTGACAGCATTGAGCTCTCACCATGTGATTATATCGTGAACGATCCTGAGCATGTTAATTTTGAGGATCTGGCAATCGAAGAAGTGCTCATGATCGACTATGAGAAGGAGACAGCTTATGAATGAAGATAGAAGATTGATCAATAAGATGAACTATATCCTTGATGAGATAATTGCGGATATTGAAAGCTATGCGATCAGCTGTCACAATGCAATTGATGATCGTGAAATACGAAATTTTGTTGATGTTGTTTTTGACGAAGTTAAAAACATAGTTGAGGAGCATAGATATCATGAAAAATAAAGCATATTATGACATCCGGGATGATCTGGAACGATACCCGGAAATGTGGTGCTATATCATCATCGGAGGAAGAAACACGGGTAAAACATATGGAGCTTTGAAGTATTACCTGGATGAAAATTTACCTAATATTTTTGTAAAGCGGACCAATGAGGATGTTGATACCATCTGCGCCGGAAATCAGATCGGAAAGAAGGGCGCAGAATATGAGGCAGACTTCTCCCCATATAAGGCATTAAATCGAGACTTGCATACAAGTATAAAAGCGTTTAAGATTAAGAATGGAATAGGCGGATTCTATAAGACAAATGATGAAGGAGGAGCTTATGGTGCTCCGATCGCTTATTTATGTTCACTCTTTGCAGTTAGCAAGATAAAAGGTTTTGACTTGTCAGAGGCCGCTGCCATTATTGATGATGAATTTATCCCACAGCCATGGGAGCGGATAAACCGCAAAGAAGGTGAACAGCTCATGGATTTATATAAGACTGTATCCAGAGACAGAACACTTCGAGGAAGAGGAGAACTTAAGCTCATATGTCTGGCCAATGCAGTAAATGTTTATAATCCGACATGTGAGATCCTGGAAGTGACTGATGTCATCTCCCAGATGGCTGCCACAGGAAGAGAGATTCATGTAGATTATGAGCGAGGCATCTTCATCCGGATGTTAAAAACTTCTGAAGAGATGATGAAAGCCGAAGAGCAGACCGGCATATATAAGGCTATGAAAAATACTTCCTGGGGAAGAATGGCCTTCGGAAATGAATTCGGATATAATGACTTCTCACGGATCAAGAAGGTGGCTCTTAAAGGATACCGGCCAATGTATTCCTACACTCATAAAGAGCGGACGGTTTACATCTATATGAATGATGAAGGATTCTATCTCACAAGCTCCGCAGCTCAGAACGTACAAAATTATGACTTGAACACGGAAACCGGGCAAAAGGCTTTTTATTATGATCATGTCATTGACCTTCAGAATTCAGCTATTGACGGAAATGTATGGTTTGAGAAATATACGTTCTATGATCTTATTATGAACTACAAAAAGAGATTTATCATTTAGTAAGGAGGTACAAAATGACTTTTAACTATTGGACAAGCTTCTCCAAAAAGGAGAACTCAACAGCTCAACCTTCCGGATCAGGAACAGCTGTCACCGGTGTTCTTAAACAACCGACTAATGTGATGAAGCCTACTATCATCCTGGATGGCCATGTCAGTGTTACTCACAATTATTGGCAGATTCCGGACTTCAATCGGTATTATAAAGTCAGTGAAATGCGCTATGTTGGACCAAACACGGAAATCGATTTAGAGGTTGATGTCCTGGCTACGTATAAAACGAACATCGGCAGCTATTCGGGACTGATCGCCAGAACAAATGATGTTTTCTTTGCCGACAATATGATCCCTGATCCTGCATGTAAGGACACCGGAGATTTTGATGAGTATGTCTCATATGGAGATATCACTAAGTTTGGAACAACAACAAAGATATTTGATCAGAATTTTGGTGTGTATGTAATAACTATAGTTGGGAAGCCTGCAACTTCCGGAACATCAAGAAGCTTTGCCACACATTACGCGCTCACACAGTCAGAGATGGCTGACCTTGCAGAAGAGTTTAACGATCCTACATTCCTACAGAACATCAAACAGGAATTTACTAATCCGATGGACTCAGTGTGCAGCTGCATCTGGATTCCGATAAGCTTATCAAACATAACCACGAACTCGGAAATCATACACTTTGGCTCATACACTACAACCATAACAGGGCACAGGATCATCGGAAAGACAATAGAAGGTCATAATAACATAGCGCTGAACTCCGGAGCTTATTCGATCAATAAGACATTCCGGAATACTCCTCCTTATTCTACATACTCGCTATATCTTCCGTTTGTCGGAACTGTTGAACTTGATTATCAGGCAATCTGGGAAGATTGGCAGCTTAATCTCTGGACTTACGTAGATGTAACGACCGGAGATGTTGTTTATAAGATTCTAAACCAGGATGATACATCAGTCTTTGCTACATACTCCGGAAATTGTGCTTCCGATGTTCCGATCTCCAATCAGAAGCCGTCTGCAACAAAATCACTTTCGGCTGTTGGATTACTTGTCGGAGGAAGTGCTGCGGCTATCTTTACAGCTGCCACCGGAGGAGCAGGAGCTGCTGTTCTCGGAACATTTGCAGCAGGAGCAGCTTCTTCTATGACAGCAGCAATCTCCGGTTTACAGGTTCACACTCAGACATCAGGATCGATCTCCTCATCTCTGGGCGCGAAGGTTGACATCAAAGCGGTCATCTCCATTTATAAAAAGAAGATCACTGCTCAGAACCAGACTGAGCTTGGCCTTCCTGTATATCAGATCGGAACTCCTTCATCACATTCGGGATTCTGTCAGTTTGTCTCGGCTTCGATCTCTGTGCCGGGATTTGCGGAAGAGTGCGATAGGATAAACACTTTCCTTAATTCTGGATTTTTCTATGAATAAAACTTTCGACTCCTCAGAAATGAGGAGTCTTTTCTTTATTATAATTTGTTAAATCACGATTTGACTTTTCATCTACTTGCGTAGTATAATCAAGACGAAGAAACGAGCGGATATGCGCACGACACCCGGAGGCGCTCCGGTGCGCTAGCTTTGTCAGCTGTCAACCGCTCGTATTCTTCCGGAAGAATATGAGTTGTTGTACGACAAAGGAGGTACACTATGAAATGGACTGATACTGTAGCGCTAAGTGTGGCAGGATATACGGCAGCGGATATCCGGGAACTCAAGGCATTGGAGAAGGAAAAGCCCGATGTCATAGCAATGGCGAAAACAGGAGCAAAGCTCAAAGACATAAAGGAGCTCATAGAGATGTCTGATCCGGACGATTCCCCGGCCGGAAATAGTGACGGTCAAGAGCCGACCGAGAGCGAGTCGACACCGGATTATAAGAAGCTCTATGAGGACCAGAAAAAAGAAATTGATGAGCTTAAAGCTACTGTTAGCGATATACAGAAGAAAAACGCATCAAAAGACGTAAGCGGGAATGTTAAGGAAGTCGATGACCTTGATATCTTCGCAGATCTACTCAAGAATTAAGGAGGTAAACATGGCAAGATCAGTCACACCCAAAGATGGCTATGCCATAATGACGAGCTTAGTCCGTCAGGCAACAGGCCAGAAGAACATCACTGTAACCGACATGTCCGGTTATAACTCAGCAATGGAGACAGTGCTCTCAACCGGTAAGGAGAACGTTCTGAACGCTCTCACGATCCTCATTGGCCGCACTCTCGTCGCAGCTCGTACATATACGGGTAAGCTCGCGCTCATGAACGCGATCAACACAGGAACTTTTACAAACCGTATCAGAAAGATCTCTTTCTACTCAAAAGATCCTGTAGCTTCCGGATGGTTTAACACGGACCTTTTCACAAACCTTGCAGATGGTTTCACTGCAGGACAGAACGAGTCCGGTGGCACTCCTCAGAGCACTAAGTCCCAATGGGAGCAGAGTCCTTCAATGCCCCTTGAAGCAGTTTTTCAGGGGTCAGTGACATGGCAGCATCCTATAACCATATATGAAAATCAGTGGGATGTGGCCTTCCGTGATCCTGCAGAGCTCGCTGCATTTGTTTCCGGTATGATGGTTGAACATGAGAATGACATCACTTCAGCTCGTGAGGCATTTAACCGCATGACTCTTCTTTGCAAGATCGGACAGACTTATCTCTATGATAAGGGCGCAGGATGGACAAAGGAGCAGGCTATCAACTTAACAACTGCTTATAACACATTCTTTGGCACAAACTACACTTCCGCACAGCTCCGCAGCACATATCTTAAGAGCTTCCTTGAGTTTATGACTGCCACTATAAAGGAGTATAGTGATCATCTTACCGAGAGAAGTGCAAACAGTCATCTTCCTATGACTAAGACTGTTAATGGCGTAAACTATTCCATTCTTCGTCATACTCCGAAGGACAGACAGAGACTCTATCTCTATCAGCCTCTGTTTAGAAAAGCAGAATCTCTCGTTATGCCTGAGATCTTCAATCCTCAGTATCTTGATCAGAACAATTATGAAGGAGTTGACTTCTGGCAGTCAAACGCATCCGAGGCTGTTCGTCCTCAGGTCAAAGTAAGAGTGCCCTTCTATAACAAAGCAACAGGCGAGCAGGAATCTTCCGGTGATATGGAATTCGATTATGTTGTTGGACTCCTTACAGATGTTGACGGCATGATGACAGACTTCCAGCTTGAGACATCCCTCACTACTCCCGTTGAGGCAAGAAAAGGCTATAGAAATGTATGGCTTACATTTGCTAAGAACTCGATTTGCGATCCTACTGAGAACTCTGTTCTCTTCTACATGGATGACTCAGATGTAACACCCTAATGATCATGGAGGTGTATGATGTACGCACCATTAAATTATGAACAAATTAATACTTTGGCCGCGCAGTATCATCCTTCCTCTGTTAATGCCTACAATAATAAGACCTTCGTATTTTGGGAGCGCGCTCTCTTTCAGCGCGCTCTCTCAATAATGAAGATTGACCTTCCTGCGGACTGGACCGGAGGAATCCGGGATCTTTTCTATTATTGCCTGTTTACTCTTGGCTTCGTGATCGTATTTGATCATAGAGACTATGGCAAGACTTTTCAGCCGGGAGGACTTTCCGGATATGATTGGTATTATCGCCCGACAAAGGCAATTGTCACAAATCCGGCAATTCCCGGAAGCCTTGAGATGACGATTGGAAAAGAGTGCGGAATCCTTAAGCTCACACCGGACTATAGAGGCATCAGAGACATCACGGAGTATTATGCGGAGAAGCTCTCTACTCTCGATAATGCCATCAATATGTCTCTCATAAATAATAAGTTTGCCTTTATCCTGGGAGCAAAGAACAAAGCTGCAGGAGAAGCTCTGAAGAAGGTCCTTGATCTTATAAACGAAGGGAATCCTGCTGTAGTTTATGACCGCAAGATCATGGATGACGCGAACAGCAAAGACTCACCCTTCCAGACATGGGATCAGGGCAACCTTAAAGAGAGATATCTCACGACTGATCAGCTCGCAGATTTCAGGACTATTCTTCATAACTTCGACACTGAGATCGGTATCCCTACTCTCCCGATCGAGAAAAAGGAAAGAATGATCACATCGGAAGCCGGAGCTCTGGAGGCAGATGCTACATCCAGAAGTAAAGTATGGATTGAAACCTTCAACTCATCAGCGAAGGAAGTAAATGAACTGTTTGACCTTAACATCCGGGCAACATTAACCTTTAAATCTTCGGAAGGAGGTGACAAAGATGTCAGCGAGACTGAGCTTGATAGGACTTTATAACTATGACTCTACACTCTTCGACAATTTGTCATTTCCGGAAGGTATCGAAAAGGACATAGCAGTCAATGAGATTCTTATGAAGTCCGGAGAGTTTGAGCTTCTTTATCCTGATCTTCAATTTATGAAGATGCAGATTAATATGTGGGGTAGGAAGCACTATCGGACTTTTCAGAAATGGCTTGATGCTCTCTCCATAGAATATGATCCTCTTTACAACTATGACCGTCACGAGGAATATTCTGACGAAGAGCACAAAGGTTCAAATTATAAGACCGAAGCCGATTATAATGAGGACAAGACTCTCGATCTTGAGGATAAGAGAACTCCGGACCTCACCGAACAGAGGACTCCGGATCTTTCTGAAACAAGATCCCCGGACCTTAACGAACAGACAACCTACAACACCACAGATACTACTGCACAAATGCAGGCAGCGGAATCTGAGCGAAGTGTTTCGGCTTATGATGCTACAGGCTACAGTCCAAGCGAAAAGACTGAGACTGACAATGGCATTGTCGATGTTACAAAGTCCGGAACTGTAGACCTTGACACAACCGGAACGGATACCACAACCACAACCGGAACAGATACCACAACCACAACCGGAACGGATACAACAACGCACTCCGGGACAGACAAAACAAATATCAAAGGCAAGCTCTCAGACATTACCGGCATGGAAAACAACTATGTCACTCATGATGCTCACCTTTATGGTAATATTGGTGTTACAACTTCACAGCAGATGCTCCGTGATGAACTGGATATCCAGACATGGAACATCTATGAACATATCGCAGATATCTTTGTCGATGAATTCTGCATACAAGTCTACTAGGAGGTTAATATGAGCGAAATTTTAAAAGAGTCCGAAGGCATCTGGCACGAGGACGAGACCAAAGATGGAAAGAAGATCAAGAGATCTTTTCTCTCCGAAAACATGAAACTCTATAAGCCTGTCGAGATCGCAGGCGACAAGTTTGAGACTGTTGAAGCTGCTCTTCATGGTATTGCGAAGGCACTCAACAAGTAAGGAGGTGCTTCATGGGATTTAAATACCCCTATACAGATTTCCATGAGCTCAATCTTGACTGGGTAATTGAACAGCTCAAGGCCATCTCCGAGGATGTCGATGCTCTTAATGAATGGAAGTCCCAATTTGAGGAAGACTATGAAGAGCTTCACAGATGGATTGAGATCATCAATTCCGGAAATCTTCCGCCTGCAATGCAGGAAGGTTTACTCAGATGGGCCGAAGCTCACATCCAGGATCTCGTTGGAGCAGTCCTTCCTACAGTGTTCTTTGAGATAACTGAAGATGGATACTTCGCTGCATATGTTCCGGCATCCTGGGAAGATGTTCACTTCGGAACAACCGGACTTGATGACTTCCCGGCCGGAGTTGAGTATGGACATCTGACATTATCTTACTAGGAGGTGCAGCATGGCAATAAGAGCATTTGTTTGCACTTCCAAGATCGAAAGAGTGCATATTAACTCAAACGATGGGACAGATGCCTGGGAGAGCGGAGTGAAGTATGGAATAGGGACACTTGTATCATATTCCGGTCTTTACTTCATATCCCGGAAGGATGTCCCGGATACAATCACGAACCCGATCGGAGCTCCGGAATACTGGGCCCAGACCGAAGACTTATAAGGAGGATAAAACAATGGCAGTAAGGCAGTACATTGGCGCTCGCTATGTGGCCAAGATTTATGTTAATTCGCTTGATCCTTCAAGCGCAGACTGGGAGTCCGGAGTCGCTTATGAGCCTCTGACTCTCGTAACCTATAACTCAAGCTCTTACATCTCCAGGAAGGCAGTTGCTGCTTCAGTCGGTAATCCTGCAGATAATCCGGAGTGTTGGGCGGTGACAGGACTCTACAATGGTCAGATCGCACAGCTCCAGAGTGATGTTGATGCATTGGAAGCTCAGAACGGATCAGCAGCACTCACAACGACAGCGCAGACTCTAAGCGGTGCGATCAATGAACTTAACGAGATATATACCGTTTTACACACTGCGTCCGCAGATGGAACAAAGACATATGCCGACCTTCTAACAGAAATTAGAGCTGTTCTCGCACCAATGTCAGATAAGCAGAGAGCAAACACTGCATTGATCAGAGGTTCACGTCTGTTAAGAATTCAGAACCTTACATATATGGGTTATTCTTATGAAGGATTAAACGGTTCCGGTTTATATACTGAAAACTGTGATTGTAATGTAAGTGAATTCTACACAGACATAGCCGGAGTTACTTCGAATGAGTCAAACACAGTCGCAGCTGATGATATCATCCTTGTTAGATTTACAGGCAATCATTAATGATCGATTAAGGCCGTTCTTCGGAGCGGTCCTTTTTTGTTCTCCGAGATCAGGAAGGTCCGGAGCGAAAAGAGAAGTTTGATCTGAGCCGGCTGTCAGATCTGGCCGGAATGATCCGAGCTGCTATCACCGGAATGGTTGGCAGCGAGGATCTTTTTATTTGTCGCGAGGATCTTTTTATTTGTCGCGAGGCCGATGGGGGAATAAAAGTTGCATTTAGACACATAGTCTACCTC
>Ga0310696_10006705_pt1 | contig 13625 bp, 15 predicted proteins | sample AusTroGonzalo_MG_4_FD_203885 | JGI IMG/M metagenome (GOLD analysis project Ga0310696, IMG submission 203885) | Bovine rumen microbial communities from tropical cattle in Woodstock, Queensland, Australia - Gonzalo_02 (v2) (version 2) | ecosystem: Host-associated > Mammals > Digestive system >... | reverse complement strand
TCAGGAGATGGAAGTCGCGCCCACGCTGATGGCTTCGATGTATGAAAAGAACTCCCTTGAAGACTGCGACAAATACATGGTCGAAGGCAAGCCCGTCGGCTTCATCAAAAATGATGCCGGAGGTGAACAGCAGGGGTTCTGGGGCGACACATTCCCGACGCTCAGAAGCGGCGCGCTCCCGGCAGTCGCGTACAACGTCAGCTTCTGTGACGCCAATGGCACAAGGAAAGACCGACCGGATGGCGGGTTGTATGTGACCGAGGCGGATGCGAGTAAGACGGTGACGGCGGGCGGCACGAATGCTGAAACAGTCGTCATCGACTCCGTGGCGATAGCCGAGAACATCATCGGCAGACAGGACCACACGGGCGGCAACGGGGTTGGAGCTCAGGAAGAACTGGCATACACCCAGAACGCTACGGGCGTGATGGGCGTCGCCACGATGGAATGTGTTCCCCTTGATTTAAGGAACGCGACGCGCGATCCTGAAAAGAAGGATGAACAGAACCGGCAGGGTGTCGGCGTGGGCGAAGACGGATCGCCGATGAACACCATCACGTCCGCATCCGTTCCCGGAGTCGGCTGGCAGTCGACCGTCCGCAAGCTCCTTCCGGTCGAGTGCGAGAGGTTGATGGGCTTCCCCGACAACCACACCCGCATCAACTGGAAAGGCAAGTCTGAGGAGGAATGCCCGGATGCCCCGCGGTATAAGGCCTGCGGGAACAGCATGTGTGTAAATGTCATGGCATGGATCGGACATCGGATTCAGGCGGTCGAGGAAAGAATTAGCCCGAAATCGGGCTAATTTTCATGCAGCATCATAAAAGAAAGAAGGAATATGCTATGTCAGAACATGAAAAAATCAGAGAAACCATCGTAAAGAATGCGACCGGACCAAAGTCCGCAGAGGTCGACGGACAGCGTGTCGAGCAGCATTCGCTGAAAGAACAGATCGAAGCTGACAAATACCTCGCCTCGAAGGATGCCGTGAAACACCGCGGGAGCGGGCTGAAGTTCTCGAAGATGACTCATTCGGGGGCTGTGTGATGCTGGAGGTGCTGAAGAACTTATTCCGCACCCAGAAGCCACAACAGGAACAACACTTCCACCGCCCGATCCGGGCAAGGTTCGACGCTGCTCAGACCACGAGGGACAACTCGAAGCATTGGGCGGCTGCCGACCAGCTCTCCGCCGACATGGAAGCCTCGCCGGAGGTAAGGCGAACGCTGCGGATGCGTTCCCGGTACGAGGTGGCGAACAATTCCTATGCTCGTGGCCTGGTCCAAATGCTAGCGAACGACACCGTGGGAACGGGACCGAGGTTGCAGATGCTCACCTCGGACGAGGATTTCAACGATGAAGTTGAGCGGGCATTCATGAAGTGGGCGGAAGCGGTCAGGCTTGCCCCGAAGCTTCGAACAATGCGGATGGCGCGATGCCAGGACGGAGAAGCGTTCGCTGTGCTGGCGACAAACCCGAAGGTGCGCAGTCCCGTCAAGCTTGACCTCATGCTGATCGAGGCTGACCGTGTATCGGGCGGAATCAAACTGTTTGACGACGGTCAGTCTGTCGACGGTATCACGTTCGATCCGTGGGGAAACCCGACATCATACAGGGTGCTGAAATATCATCCGGGCGATACGAGGTTTGCCACGGGCGACGAGGCTGTCACGATTCCCGCCGAGTGGATGATTCACATCTTCCGTCAGGACAGACCGGGACTGCATCGCGGTGTGCCGGAGCTGACTTCGGCGCTCCCGCTGTTCGCCCAGCTCAGACGATACAATCTTGCCGTCCTGAGTGCGGCGGAAGCCGCGGCAGACTTTGCCGCCATCCTCTATACTGACGTGCCGCCGAACGGAGAGGCAGAAGAAGTCGAGCCGATGGACACGATTCCCCTCGAAAGGAATATGATGCTCACCGTGCCATCGGGCTGGAAGATGGATCAGCTCGACCCGAAACAGCCTGCGGCGAACCATGCCGAATTCGTGAAAATTATTTTGAGCGAGATCGCCCGATGTGCCGTTACCACCTACGGAACGCTCGCAGGAGATTACAGCGGGCACAACTATGCCTCGGGCCGCCTCGACAACCAGATCTACCACAAGTCCATTCTGGTCGACCGTTCCTTCTGGGAAACCGAGGTCCTCAACAGAATCTTCGAGGTATGGTTCCGCGAATATCTCTTGACCGAGAATCTTGTTCCGCTTGAAGAAAACCACACATGGTTTTGGGACGGCTTCCCCCACGTCGACCCGAACAAAGAAGCCACGGCGCAGGAACGTCGCCTTGCGAATCTCACCACCACGCTGGCGGCCGAGTGCGCGAAGGATGGCCGAGACTACCTTGGCGTCCTGCAGCAGAGAGCAAAGGAAATCAAGCTGATGAAATCTCTGGGGATTCCGATCCCCGGAGAGCAAATGGAAGCACAGAACAGAAGCTCCGAACCGGGAGAGTCCGGCGAGGATGAAACATCAACAAACGAGGAAGCATGAACGAATTTACCCTGATTGAAGCTGCCGGAGGCGCACGTCCGAAAATCGTCGGTACTGCGTACTCCGGCGGGAAGATGTCTCTGCCCGGCTGGAAGAATCCGGTCGTGGTCGACCTGAGCGGAATGGAACTCCCGGAAACCGTTCCTCTGCTCGCAAACCATGAGAACCGGACGAGCGCCCGCATCGGGATGGTCTCGGCGAGCGTGAAAAACAATGTGCTCGAAATCACGGGCGAAATCATCTCCGACAGCCCGGATGCCGCCGACATCGTTGCCCAGAGCAAGGCAGGAGCCGACTGGCAACTCTCCATCGGCGCTGACGTGAAGGAATGTGAGCTCGTCCGAGGCAAGCGTGAGGTAAACGGACAGGAGTTTGAAGGACCGTTTTATCATGTCCGCAAGTCCGCCCTCCGCGAAGTGAGCGTTGTCGCCGTTGGCGCTGACGCCCACACAAATCTGAAAGTCACAGCAAATTTCGAACTGAAGAACCCTAACCATGAAGAGGAAGGAGTCGAAACTATGAATGAAAACAAAGATGTCGAGGCCAAGGCTGACGTGAAGCCGGAAGCCAAGCCCGAAGCGAAGCCGGAAATCAAGGCCGATGCAAAGCCCGAAATCCAGGCGGAAGCCAAGCCGGAAGTCAAGCCCGAAGCCAAGCCGGAGCCCGCCGCCGTCGACGTGGCCGCCGCTGCCCGCGAAGCCGCCGCTGCTGCGGTCAAGGCCGAACGCGAGCGCGTCGCCGCAATCCGCGCCATTTGCGATGGCGAATTTCCCGAAATCGAGAAGGACGCGATCTCCGCGGGCTGGACGCCGGAAGTCGTGACGAAGAAGGTCCTCGAAACCATCCGCGCCGAACGTCCTGCCGCCGACGTCCACATCACCGTGAAAACCGAGCCCGAAGGCAACGAACTTCGCAAGACCATCGAGGCCGCGATGTGCCTCCGCTGCGGCGTCACCCCCGAAGTCCTGGAAAAGTCCTTCGATGAAAAGACCATCGAAGCGGGCATGAAGGAAATGGATATGCCGCTGAAACAGCTCCTCATCGAATGTATGAAGCTGGACGGCATCCCGTATGGCCGCGGTTTCGACAATGAGACCATTCGTGCGGCATTTTCCAGCGTGTCCCTGCCGGGTATCCTGAGCAATGTGGCCAACAAAAAGCTCCTGCAGAGCTACGAGTCTCAGCCCGTGATCGCGACCAAGCTGTGTTCCACCGGGGACCTCAATGACTTCAAAGAGAACGATCGATTCAGACTGACGGACGTCGGCGACCTGCTTCCGGTCGGCGCTGACGGAGAAATCAAAGACGGTGGAGTGACCGAAGAAGCCGCGAAAAATCAAATCGAAACCTATGGCAAGAAGTTCTGTTTGACGAGAAAAATGATCATCAACGATGACCTCGGTGCGTTCATGAAAGTTCCGACGGCGATGGGCAATCGCGCGGCTCGTCTGATCGATCAGCTCTTCTTCTCGCGCCTCTTGAAAAACCCGACTCAGCTCGACGGCAAGCCTCTGTTCTGCACCCAGCACAAGAACCTCCTCATGGGTGCCGCCAGTGCGCTGTCCTTCGAATCCCTGAAGAAAGCCATTCAGCTGTATCTGGACCAGGTCGACGCCGATGGTCAGCCGATCAGCATCGAGCCCAAGTTCCTGCTCGTCCCGACTGCACTCAAGCACCTCGCCATCGAACTCACCCGCGGAGCAACGCTCATCACTGCCGGCGGCTCCGACAATGTCGTCCGTCCTGCGCTCAACATCCTCGCCGATGAAAACCTGCAGGTGGTCAGCTCTCCGTACCTCGCCAACAGCGCCTATGAGGGAGCTTCTGCGAATGCGTGGTACCTCTTCGGCGATCCGCGCCAGACCGACACCTTCGAAATCGGATATCTGCGCGGCAAGCGCACCCCGACCGTGGAGCGTGGTGAAACTGATTTCAACACGCTCGGCCTCTGGTTCAGGGTCTATTTCGACCTCGGTATCAGGGAACAGGATCATCGTGGTATGGTCAAGTCCGCTGGCGCAGCCAACGGCTAAGCCTTTCCCGGAGGCGGGCTGATCCCCGCCTCCTCACTTCAACTCAAAATCAACAGGAGATATACTCATGTCTGCTCGCTATATTCAGAAAGGCGAATCCATCGATTACCGTCCCGAAACCGATATCCGGGCAAAAACCATTGTTCCTTTTCCCGGATTCGTCGGCATCACCCGCCTCGACATCAGAGCCGGTGAACTCGGCGCTCTCGCCGTGTCCGGAGTCTTCGAAACTCCGAAGGCGGACGAAGCCATCGACGTCGGCGAGGCCGTCTATTACGATGCCGCAAACGGCGTCGCCACGAAAGAAAAAACCGACGTCTATCTCGGCGTTGCCGTCTACAATGCTCAGGCGAGTTCCGAATCCGTCTACTACCTGCTCAACGCCGGTACTGCGGGCGGCACCGCAGGCGGTTCCGGCAGTACGGCTCCTGCCATCGCCGACCTCGGAACGCTCACGAGCGACTCCGGGTGTTCCGAGTCGATGGGCATCCTGAAAGAGAAGATCAATTCCATCCTTGAAGCCCTTCGTTCCGCGGGTGTCATCGCGGCCAGTTAAGCACAATGGGACTGCTGGAAGAAGGCCAACAGTGGTTGTCGTCCCAACGGAATGACTGGCTCTCCGTTCCTGTGGAATATCTCCGCAGGGACGGGGAGCGGCTCCGTGTTCATGCCACACTCGGAAAGACGCTGTTCAAAGTCCAGAACTCCTACGGAATCACCATCCACGTTTATTCGCGTGATTTCCTGATCCCGTCCGAGGTTCTGCCGAAAGACCCGCAATCGGGGGACAAGATTTTCTGCGATGGCGTCGAGTATGAAGTTCTGGCGCCGCAGGACGAACCCGTCTGGCGGTGGAGTGGGACCATCCATGAAGTAAGAAGAATCCATACCAAGGAGATCGGTAAAAGATGAGTGAAAACAAGGAAAATGTGCCGGACACCCGTGACCTCTGGCACGAGGTAAACCAGGCTCGGCTGGATATCGCGGAACTGAGGGGAATGCTGAACATGCATTTCGGCTCAGGTCAGCATCATTTCCCGCCTTGCAAGCCTGCCGCCGAACTTCAGAAGACGATGCTTTCCACGCTCGCCGCAGCCGTTATCGCGCTGATCGCGGCAATGGGTAACATCTTTATGGAGCTGATGCGGAGATGAACGACGCTATGGACTGTCTTGTATTGAGCGAGGCGGTTGCCGCGTCGCTCGATGACTGGCATGCGAAGCCTGCACTGGCCCCCGAATTCACGCTTCGTGAGCTCGAAGAGCTGAAAGTCGTGGTCGTCCCGATTGAACTGAGCTACAAGAACATCACGAGAGCTTTGAAGGAACGCACGGTAAAGCTCCAAATCGGCTTTATGAAGAGGGCGAAAGACGAAGAGCTGGACGAACTACTTGCGACCGTCGAGAAACTCGGAATGGGGTTTCTGAATACGGAATTCTGCGGCGCGAAATGCGTGTCGGTCGGATTCAATCCGATCTATTCCGCCGACGATTTGCGGGAGCGCCACCAGTTCACGAGCGTCATTGAGCTCGTTTTCAGGGATACCTGCAGGCGGGTGGAGCCGTAAAAAAAGACGCCCTGGACGAATCCAGAGCGTCGGGGAACTCATATGGAGTTGAAGCGGGGATTACTTCTTGAAAGCATCCCAATCAGCCTTCTTGACGAAAGCGGTCAGAGAACGACCATCTTTCGTTTCGGCCTTGAACGCATAACGAGTGCGAGTGCCTTTGCCGAACTTCACGGCTTTGGTGACTTCGGCGGTGACTTTCTTCTTCATTTTGACGTCGTAGAAACTGTGTTTCATATGAACACTCCTCTGTTGGTTTGAGGTTAAGGGTTATGTAAATATAACCTCGCTCCCAGCTCATGTCAAGCGGAAAAAGTTATTTTCCAGCAAAAAATCAGCGATTTACACCAAAATGCCAGTAAAAATGCGTTTCGAACTCGATTCGAGGCGGCTTCTGGGGATAATCAACAAGGCAAATTACAAATCTCTGCGGAGTGCGGGTGCGTATGTTCGAAAATCGGCACGGAATGCCGTCCACAAATCGAAACGCGCCTCGGAAAAGGGAACGCCTCCGCACACGAGACGCGGTCTGCTGAAACGCTCGATTCTGTTCGGCGTGGACAAGAACCGAATGAGCGTGGTCATCGGTCCGGCCAAAAAGTTCATCGGCGTGTCAATGACAGGCCACGAATTCGGCGGGATGTACCGCAGACGCCGCTACCCGAAACGTCCCCTCATGGGGCCGACTTTGAACAAGACTGCGCCTCAGCTCCCGAAGCTGTGGGAAAACGCGGTCAAAAAACAATGAAAGGATCTATCTATGGCCATCAAACTTGGTCTTGATGCAAAACTGTTCCGCGGCACTGCCGGAACTCAGGGGACGATTGAGGTCACGAACGTCAAGGACGTCTCCCTCTCCCTGGAATCCGGCGAAGCAGACGTCACCACCCGAAAGGCGAAGGGCTGGAAACTGAGCGTCGCCACGCTCAAGGAAGCCTCGCTCGAAATCACCATCCTCTACGACACCGAAGACGAAGATTTTCTCGCGTTCAAAACCGCCTATTTCACGAACACGCCGATCTCGCTGTTCGTGACGGACGGCGACACCACGGCACACGGCCTTGATGCCGATTTCTCGGTCACCGGTTTTACGGTTGACCAGCCCCTGGAGGAAGCCGTCACCGTTAAGGTCACCGCAAAACCGACCGCTTCCGACCGCGCTCCTGTCTGGGTGTGAGGTGAACGATGAAAACTTTCACCGACAACAAAGGCCGCACATGGACGCTCGAAGTCACCGTGGCGACCGTCAAACGTGTTCGCGGCCTCTGTAAGGTCGACCTCAACAGCATCGTGGAGCTCGACAAGAACAACAAACCCTCGGCTGAACTGCTCGAACGACTTTCCTCCGACCCGGTCCTGCTCGTGGATGTTCTCTATGCCGTCTGCAAACCTCAGGCCGACAAGCTCGGCGTCACGGACGAGGACTTCGGCGAGGCTATGGCCGGAGATTCCATCGAACATGCGACCTCGGCACTTCTGGAGGAAGTGATCAATTTTTTCCCGGAGTCGAAGCGGATGGTCATGCAGAGAATTCTGTCCGCCAGCCGCAAGTTCAGCGAAGCCGCAAGGAAGAAACTGGAAGCCGAGCTGAACAACGGGTTCGAGAGCCGGGTGGTCTCCGAGCTGGATCGGTTGACAGGCTCATCTGGGACTGCGCAGGGATCTGCGGAATAGACCCGAACGGATTCACCCTGCGCGAACTCGTTCGCATGACGGAAGCTCGTGGCCGCTTCGAGTGGGGGCAGACAGCATCCTTGATGGCTCTGATCGCCAATGTTCTTCGTGACCCGAAGAAGAGCAGAACTGTGAAGCCGAGCGATTTCAATCCGTACAACATAAAACAGAAAACGAAAGCCCCGGTCAGCATCCTGCGGGACATCTGGTGCAAACAGGATTCTGCACAATCTTGATACCGGATTAGGCAGGATGACACAATTCATTGTGCAGAATAGGAAAGGAACAACATGAGCACGGCAACGGGCGAAGTAAAAGCGGGACGCGCATACGTCGAAATCCTGCTCGACCAGACGAAACTTGAACGGGGGCTGAAGCAGGCCCAGCAGAAGATCAGGAGCTTCGGGTCTGCTCTGACGGGCATCGGAAAGAACATGCTCGCCGTCTCCGGAGTTCTGGCTGCACCGATGGCATTCGCCACGAAAACGTTCGCCGACTTCGACGACGCCATGCGCATGGTCAAGGCCGTGTCAGGCGCAACCGAGGGCGAGTTCAAGAGGCTGACCGAGGCTGCCGAGAAACTCGGACGCGAGACATCCTACACGGCCAAAGAGGTGGCCGAGGGCATGACGGCGATGGGGCGAATGGGCCTGAAGCCGGACGAGATTCTGTCCGCTGTTCCCGCCGTCCTGAGCCTCGCTCGCGCGACCGGAACCGAGCTCGGACAAGCCGCCGAGATCGCATCCAATAACATGAGGGTGTTCGGACTCGACACTTCGAAAATGGCGAACGTGGCCGACATCCTGACTGCCACGGCCAACGGATCGGCGCAGACGCTGACTGACCTCGCCGAAGGGCTGAAGATGGCGGGACCGCAGGCTGCGGCCGCGAACGATAATATCGTGAACGTGTCCGGTGCTCTCGGTGTCCTGGCGAACATGGGCATTAAAGGTTCCTTGGCAGGCACAGCCTTGCGGAAATCCTATTCGCAGTTTGCCAAAACCAAGGTGCAGGACAAGCTCAAAGCAATCGGAATCACGACGACGGACGCCAACGGGAATCTTCGGGCGATGCCGGAGATCATCGGCGACATCGCCAAGCACATGAACAAGCTCCCGACCGCCGAACGGCTCGCCTTCGCCGAGGAAATCTTCGATTTACGCGGCTCACTTGCCGGGCTTCAGCTCGGCGGGAACGTGGAACAGTTGGACGAGTTCATTTCGCGGCTGAAGAACGTCGGCGGGGTTGCCGACCAGACTGCTGCGGAAATGGATGCGGGTATCGGCGGCGCTTTTCGGATTATGATGAGCGCAGTTGAGGGGTGCCAGATTGCCATTGGCCGGGTCATCGGCGAAGCGTTGACGCCCTACATGAAAAAACTGTCTTCCACGCTGAACGTGGTGGCCGAATGGATTGCTGCTCATAAGGAAGTGGTCATCATGGCTGTCAAAGTTGTCGCCGGGATTGCTGCTGTCGGCGTCGGTATGATCGCCGCGGGACTTGCGATTAAAGCAATGGCTGTCGGCGTCGGCTTGCTCTCGACCGTGTTCTTCGTGCTGAAGGCTGCTGTCCTCGCTCCGATGGTCGCTATCCAGGGGTTGATCGGGCTGTTCGGTCTCCTGCAGACCGCGATGGTCGCCACCAAGGTTATTGCATTGACGATGTGGGCGGCGATCACGTCCCCGGCTTTCCTGATCGGTGCGGCATTGGCCGCCGTGATTGCCGTTGTCTGGGAACTGACCGGGGCATGGGACGCATGTAAAGCCGGAGCGAACGAGCTTGCTGAGGATGTTACAGGCGCATTCACGTCCATTCGGGATATTGTCGGGGAGACATGGAACACCATCAAGACGGCGTTCATGTCCGGCGACCTTGCGGGGGCCGCCAGAGTCGGGCTTGCCGCTTTGAAGCTTGCCTGGCTGACCGGGCTCCAGCCTCTGAAAAAGGCATGGGCTGGGCTGAAGATGTTCCTCGCCGACAGTTGGACAGTCATTGTGTACTCCATTTTGAAGCTTGGAAATAACCTCTGGTATGGTCTGCTCTACGGGCTGAAATCCATTGGCAACGCCATGCAGGATGCGTGGTCTTTCATTTGGAATGGCATCGTGGCGGCATTTGAGAAGACCGTGCTGGAAATCCAAAAGGCGTGGATTCGGACAAAAGGCATCTTCGACTCCGAAGAGGAAGTCAATGCTGAAATAGCCGCAGTTGAACAGGAATATAACAACAGGAAGAATGCAAGGGAAAGCGCAAAGGCGCAGGCGTCTGCACAGCGTAAGGCCGAGTTAGAAAGCCTCGACAGCGAGTGGGATGCCGCCAATGCGGGCGCGGACGAAGCACAAACTCAGGAGATTCTCGCTCACCAGAAAGCATATCAGGATGCATTGAGCGGAGCCGCCGAGGAGATCGCAAGCGCCCGTGCCGCCTGGCAGGATGCAATGGAAGAAGTAAAACAGAAAGCCGCGGAGAAAGCTGAGAAAGTCGAGGAAATCCGCGAGAGGACAGAAACCGCCGCCGAGGAGACAGAGCGATCCGAGGTAAAGATTCAGGAGATTTCCACAGCCGGAGAAAAGTCGATGGGAGCGTGGAGTTCGGAAGCCTTGGATGCCCTCCTCGGCGGCGGTGCGCAGGAACGGACTGCGAAAGCGACCGAGCAAATGGCCAAGAACACGCTTCAAACGAACAAGCTGTTGAAGCGGCTCGGACAGGATAATGCGCTGACCTACGGATAAGCACTGCACCCCCTCTGCCTTTGGCTTGGGGTACGGGGAGCCGCGAGGCTCCCCGGTTTTTCAGACTTAATAGGAGATTTCATGGCAGCAAAAGTTGAACAGAACTATAAAGAACGCGCTACCAGCATTGACCGCTGGGGACGATATACGTCGGTCGAAGTCCCGTATATCGTTTTTGAGGCTGAAGATGAGGATGCGGCACTGACCGCCGTCCTCAATGCCGTGCCGAAGACGCTCCATGATCTCCCGCTGGATGCAATCGAAATCGACTCCCGCGAAGGCGACACAACCTTCAAAGTGAATGCGACATACAGGGCGGAGGCTACCGCGGATTCCTACGGCGACGATGAGGAGGATGAAGAGTCCACCATCAGTTTCGACTGTGGTGCCGGAACGAAGCATGTGTCGTTCGCCATCGATCAGCGAATCGCCTATGGCACGATTGACGCCGGAGGCGCTATCGGCTGGAACGGAAAGCACGGCACGGAGATGGAGATCGCCGGGGTCGATGTTCCGACCGCCGAACTGCGGGAGACGCACACGAAAACCATGCGCGTTTCGGGGCTGACAAACGATTTCATCCGGAAGGTTGCGGGCTTTGTTGGCAAGGTGAACTCGCGGACGTTCAACGGCTGGCAGCCGGGCGAGGCGATGTTCCTCGGCATGAGCTACAGCCGTTCGAAGAAAGCGAAGCACGTCTCGGTGACATTCCATTTTTCGATTCAGTTGAACGAAACAAACGCGAAGCTCTGCGGACACTCGCTGGGCGCGAAAAAGGGCTTCGAGTACATTTCGGCAATTCCGAAAACGAGCGTAGAAGAAGATGTTCCGAACGTGGATATCGAAGCCGCGCACATCTCGCAGGTCGTTCAGTACGGTGATTTCAGAGAATTGGGGGTCTGATATGTCTTTTTATCCCGATGTTGCTCCGGGCGATAAGTTCGTTCCGAATGCACGCTTGAGCAATGACATCCGGCATTTGGTTAACGCCGCTCATGGATTTCAGGACTGCAGGCAGAAAAGTGTTCCGTTCGGGGCAGTGCGAGTGAGCGTGTACAACGCCACAGAAACCACGATTCCCTCAAACACGGCAGTCGTGTTCACGACGGACGTTACCAAGGGAAATACATTGCCTGTGAAGCAGGCTCCTGCGGGAACAGCGGAATTCGGTATCGTTACCCGTGCGCTTGCTCCGAAAGAATGTGGAAGTTGCATCCTAATCGGAACGGCAAACGTGACCATTGGCACAGGAACGGGCAATTTCGTCAAGTCGGGCAGTACGCGGACATTTGTCCGGGCAAGCAGCGGAACCGCCAAAATTCTGCATGTTTCTGGGACGACCGCCGTCATTCTGCTTGGGGGAAGCCAGCCGCAGGCGGCGGCACCGCAAATCGTTTCGGGATATGCCGGAGCCTTCAAGGTCAGCCTGGACGGAACCACGGCGACCATCTTCAACGGCGCTGACGTGAACGACGAAAACGCTGGAACCATCCGCATCGGAAGCAAGACATGGAACATCCCCGTCAGCACGGTCGAGGTCGAACCGGGCAAGAAAATCTACTTGGAAGTATCCTACGACAACGAGGCGGCAGATTACAGTATGGGCTTCATCACGAAGCTGTCGTCGTATGCCGACCGATGGGCTCAATACTGGTACAAGGAACTGGCATCCATCGATGCCGCGGGTGTTCTTCATCAGACGCACCTCTGCGGGAATATCGAAATCACCGGGAGGTGGTGTATATGAGCTGGGCTGACTATCATTTGGATGACCCGACTTTCTGTACGCCTATGGTGGTCGGAGAAGGGCTGGTCCGAGCTCTGTTTGAACGGGAGAGAGCCAGCTACATCGCTCAATATGGCTGGTGGACGGAGTCGAATTTGGATGACTACCGAAACAGAATCTTCCCGGACATTTTCACGAAGACTGATGATCTTACGGTCAAGAACTTCTGCCGGAAATTTGACGGCTATCTCGCTTTGTTCGCATGGTCGAACATCAATATTTGGGACTGTCCGATTGCAAATATTTTCGGACCGATGGGGCCATGTACCAGAATGTGCGATTATTACCCATGGCACGGACAGGAAAACACCTGTCCAGGACATCAGTACGCCTGCGTTGATGCGAACGGCAATACATACACTCTTCGCTCTCTGCTGGATGACATCGGGGACGAGGAACTGGTCGATGCGAGCAGACTTGACCTCAACCAGCCGTCATTGTATGTGCCATGGGTTCTGCAGCGGGTAAAGATGCTGAAAAAACTTCGGCGGTTCAAGAGCTACAGTCCATCTCTTGTCTTGACGACAGAGGAATGCTTCTGGGAAGACAGCATGTATAACAGCCCGTACAGCAGTCGGCAGGCGGCAGTGGATTCCGCGCCAAGGGAAACCAAGGTCGAGAGGTATAGTTATGATCCAAGCTTGATCTGTTATACGGAGATGTATGCAGATGTCTGCGTGGATTTGGAATTGCGACTGCCAGTTTCGGCGGCTCCATACTATGAAGATGAAGTCCCAGATGAATTAAAGCCGAAATCCGGATACTTGGTCATCAATGCAGCGGACGCACCTGACGGATTCGATCCTCTGAATGCTCCGATTACAAAGGGACTGAATACGTTTCAGCTTCAGGATGACGGAACATTCTTCTCCAACTGGCCGACTCGGGTGACTCTGCCCAGCGGTCTTCCTGAAAACGGTGTTTCATACATTGGCTGGGACATGCAGCGAAGATACGCTATTTACGATTGCAATTCAACGTACGAGTTTCAGGAATGAATCTCGCATTCACACTTTAACCTCAAGGAGTTCTTGATGCAGGAACACATTATCTATCTCGATGCGCACGAATCTGTCGCTGTCGTGCGAGATGAGAAAAACATGAGGACACTGCCGCCTCCCACGCTCGTGCGGGGTACGGCCTGCGTCCTCAAACTGCGACTTTTCGCCGAGCGGATCGGGACAACTCCATTTCCAATCGCAAATCTGTATGATGTCGTGAGCTGGCAGTGGGCGATGGACTCGGACTTCTATGACAGAAGCCCCTACAAGCTCATCGGAGACAACTCCAACATCGAACTCAACTCCGTTCAGGAATTCCGGGATGGCATTGGGCGAG
>Ga0310696_10006704_pt1 | contig 13625 bp, 14 predicted proteins | sample AusTroGonzalo_MG_4_FD_203885 | JGI IMG/M metagenome (GOLD analysis project Ga0310696, IMG submission 203885) | Bovine rumen microbial communities from tropical cattle in Woodstock, Queensland, Australia - Gonzalo_02 (v2) (version 2) | ecosystem: Host-associated > Mammals > Digestive system >... | reverse complement strand
ATTATTTTCTTCATCAACAGCCCGGGTGGCGTGATTTCGAGTGGCCTTGCCATTTACGACTGCATGAACGCTATTGAAAGCGATGTCGTGACGGTTTGCTGCGGTCAGGCGGCTTCGATGGGTGCCGTGCTCCTCACTGCCGGTGCAAAGGGCAAGCGCGCTGCATGGCCGAACGCCCGCATCATGATCCACCAGCCGCTCATTCACGGCGAAATTGTGGCGCCTGCAAGCGATATCCAAATCCAGGCCGAAGAAATGCTTCGCATCCGTGGCATCACGGGCAAGATTCTTGCTGAAACGTCCGGCCACACGATTGAACAGATTGACCACGATACGGAACGCGACAACTTCATGTCTGCCGAAGAGGCCAAGGCTTACGGTCTCGTGGATAAAGTCGAGAGTATTATCTAATGGGTTTGTTTTCTGCAATTAAGAGCGGCCTTGCCAAGACCCGCGACGCCTTGCTTGGCGAGTTGAAGGGAATTGTCGGCGCCGGTAAGATTACGGACGAGACGCTCGAGGAACTCGAAGAGCATCTCATCAAGGCTGATGTCGGCGTCGAAGCGGCGTTCCTCTTGACGGACGCGCTTCGCGAAAATGCTCTGGGCAAGTCGCTCACAACCGAGCAGGTGCTCGACATCATGCGTTCCGAAGCGGAACGCCTCTTGAAGGACCCGCCTCCGTTTGAACTCAAGGGCAAGCCGCATGTGGTGCTCGTGATAGGCGTGAACGGTGCCGGCAAGACGACGACAATCGGTAAGCTCGCCGCCCGACTCAAGGACGAAGGCAAGAAGGTGATGATTGCCGCTTGCGATACGTTCCGTGCGGCGGCGATTGACCAGCTTGAAACGTGGGCCGAACGTTCGGGTGCCGAATTCGTGAAGCATCAGGAAGGCTCGGACCCGGCTGCGGTCGCATTTGACGCTTGCAGTGCTGCGGTCGCCCGCGGCTGCGACGTGGTGCTGATTGATACCGCTGGCCGCTTGCACAACAAAGACTACTTGATGGAAGAACTCAAGAAGATTGTCCGCGTTATCAAGAAGGTGGATCCGGCGATGCCGCACGACATGTGGCTCGTGATTGACGGCAACACTGGACAGAACACCATCAACCAGACGAAGATTTTCAACCAGAGTTTCCCCTTGACGGGTCTTGTGGTGACAAAACTCGATGGAACCGCGCGCGGTGGCTCCGTGCTCTCGATTGCTAGTTCGTTGCAAATTCCTATCCGTTGGGTCGGCATGGGCGAACGCATCGACCAGCTCGTGGAATTCAACAAGCGCGACTACGTCGATGGGCTTTTCGAGAACGCTCTGGAAAACAGGGAGTAGTCTCTTGATGCGTTTTGCGTTTCTCTGTGTGGTCGCCTTGGCGTTTTGCGCTTGTTCGGAATCCGGCTCCAAACCGGATGAACGCCTCGTGGCCGCATTTGTGGAAATGCGTGTAGCCGAGCAAAATTTTGGTGGCGAATCCCCTTCGGCGCGGCTTATCCGTCAGGATGTCCTGAAAAAATACGGTTATACCCGCGAAGAATTTATCAAGGCTTGTGATAAAGTTCTCGATGATGAAAGAGGCTGGGTGGCGTTCCAGACTGCGGTTTCGGAGAGGATCGATTCTTTGCTGGGTATCCCCAAAGTTGTACCGCAGCAAAAAAAGGACAAGAAATGATGAAACCTTGTTTGTGGGTTGTTGCTTTACTTTGCCTTGCGCTTTCTGCTTTTGCCGCTCCACCGCCGAAGCCTAAACTTGTGCATTGGATGAATTATACCGAGGCGCTTGAAAAGGCGAAAGAATCGAGCAAGCTTATATTCGTCGATCTTTATGCGGACTGGTGCGTCCCTTGCCGCATCATGGATGCCAATACTTATTCGGACCCGACTGTCGCTTCGCTTTTGAATACGCGCTTTGTCCCGGTGAAGCTCGATGCGGATTCTCAGGATACGATTGTTTGCGACGGCAAACGCAAGACGGTGCAGCGCTGCTATTTTGACGTGTGGGAATTGAACGTGCTCCCGGCATTTGTTCTGATTGCACCGAAGGGACTCTCGATCTTGACGATCAAGGATTCCTATACGGCAGAAGAAATGAAATACTTGCTTTACCAGATTCTTGAAAAAGAGAAGGAGTGGATTTCGAAATGAGTGAAAACGTTCTCTTTTATGCACAAATTGCTTTCTGGGTTTTGCTGTTCCTGATTGCTCACTGTTATTTGTTGTTCCCGATGACGCTCCCGTTTGTGAGTGAAATCTTCAAGCGAAAAAAACAGCCGGAAATGGAAAATGCGGAACTCCCGACGGTATCCATCCTGATTTCCGCTTATAACGAAGAGGCGGTTATCGAGCGCAAAATCCAGAACATTCTCGAAATCGATTACCCTAGAGAAAAACTGGAAGTGCTCATCGGTGATGATGGCTCTGCAGACAAGACGGCTGAAATCATTTCCCGCTATGCAGATCAAGGCATTACTTTGGTGAAAGCTCCGAAAAATGCGGGCAAGGCGGCCATGCTGAACCGCTTGCAGAAAATTGCGAAGAACGATATCTTGCTGTTCTGCGATGCGAATACGATGTTCTTTCCGAATGTTGTTCGTAAACTGGTGAGCCCGTTCCAGGACAAGAAAATTGGTTGCGTTTGCGGTCACTTGATTCTTTCGGATAAGAGCGGGAGCGTTCTTGGTAAAGGTGAAAGCTCCTATTGGGACCTGGAAAGTGAAATCAAGAAGTTCGAGGGCGTGCTGGATCGCCTGATTGGTGGAAACGGCGCCCTTTATGCCATCCGCAGGGAACTTTATACGGAACTCCCGGTGAAGAAGAGCGTCATGGACGACTTCTTCGTAACGACAAAAATTTTGCAGAAGGGATTCTACTGCACGTTCGTGGCAAGCGCCATCGGTACAGAGCAGACGTCGAAGGAATCCAGTGGCGAATATAGGCGCAAGGTACGTATCGGTCGTGCGAACTTCAATTACTTGTTCTCTTATTTGCCGCTGTTGAATCCGTTCAGGCCGCTGTTGGCGTATCTGTTTTTCTCGCATAAAATCATTCGCTGGTTCTCCCCGCATATCCTGATTCTTTTGTATGTCGCAAACGCTTTGCTTTTGACGAAGGGGCTTTTCTACCAGGTGTTCTTTGGTGGCATGACGCTTGCGTTGCTCGTGGCAGTCACGAGAATCCTTCCGAGCGCCTATTACTTCCTGCTCATGAATCTTGCAATGCTCAAGGGATTTTTCCTTGCGTTTAAGCGTGAACGCAGTGGCGGATGGGCACGTGAAGCACGAAGCGACGAGTGATTTATAGGGGTTAGGTAGTAGGTTTTAGGTCTTAGGGTATAATTGCGGCTTTTGCGTTGTCATCCTGAGGAACGTAGTGACGATATAGAATTGTTGGTAATTTATTACCCTACAATTCTTAGGTTCGTAGGAGCAGGATCCAGTGAAGGTATGGGGTCGCTTCGCTTTGGGCAATGGGCATGGTCGCTTGCTACAACGATGAGCCGGTTGGTGAGCTGGTATGCTGAGCTTGCCGAAGCACTGCCGAACCACCGAGCCAAGGAGGTTCGGGCTTGCCCCATCGCCATTTCGCAGGTGGATTATAATTTATATATTAGAGTGTAGATATGAAAAAGTTTTTAACAGCCATTATATTTGCTTTTGCCTTTGTCGCCGTTCCGGCGAATGCCTTTACTATGGACGCACAGGGCGGTTTTTGCAATCGTACAAGCCACATGGGGCGCTTCAACATGAGCTTCTATGGCCATCTGTGGTATCCGATAGACCAGATGGTCTTTGTCGGATTGGGCGGTGGCTACGAGGAACTTGACAATGTGGGGTATGCTCCTGTGTCTGGGAGCGTTTGGGTACGTCTCCCGGTTGGGAGGACCGTTTTGCCTATCGCCACGGGCGATTTCGGATACATGTTCGGCAAGAACAATCAAATGTTCTGGCGCGCAGGCGCCGGACTCGATATCAAGAATGGAGACCGTTCTTCTATAATCTTTTCTGGCGGATACCAGTTCTTGAACCACTCCGGCAACGGCTATATATATATGCAGGCCGGAATTCTTATTGAAATGTAATTTTTTTTTATTTTTCAAAAAATAAAAAGTTTAGCCTTGACTAATTAGCCTTGGCTTATTAAATTTAGTTTCGTCTAATAATCTTAGACGACGTTAACGTTAAAGGATCATCATATGGAAAACAATCACTTGAAACTCAGCCAGAGTCTCGAAGACTACCTCGAGATGGTGCACATGTTGCGCCTTGCGAACGGGATTGCCCGTGTCAAGGATATTGCGGCGGCTTTGTCTGTCAAGATGCCTTCTGTGGCAAAGGCGATTCTCGAGCTCAAGAAGCTCGGGCTTGTGACGCAGGAACCTTATAGCGGTGTGGAACTTACGGAAGCGGGTCGCAAGGCTGCTGCTGATGTGCTGAACCGCCATATTCTCCTCAAGGGATTCTTGATTCGTCTGGGCGTTTCTGAAGCGATTGCGGACAAGGATGCTTGCTGTATGGAACATATTCTTTCTGCCGAAACTCTCGCTACAATTGAAGAATTTATGAAAAAGAATAACGCGAGTGCGGCTGTAAAGAAGACTGCCAAAGGCGAAAAAAGGAAATAAAAATGGGTTGTAATTGTGGTTGCGGCGGCAAGTCGCAAACAAAGAAATGGGATTTGGAACCGAAATTTTCGGATCTTAAACGTGGCGACAAGGTTGAAATTGTCGGCTACAACGAGGGTGATGCCCGCTACAAGTCCAAACTCTTGTCGATGGGGCTTGTCCGTGGCGTGACACTGGAAGTTTTGCAGGTGGCGCCTCTCGGGGATCCGATTGAAGTTAGTGTTTTGTCGTACCGTTTGTCGCTTCGCAGACAAGAAGCGAACGTTCTTAAATTGAAGAGGGTGTGATGGCTCCGAAGCTTTTTACTATTGCCATTGCCGGTAACCCGAACTGCGGTAAAACGGCTCTATTTAATGCTCTTACGGGTGCTCGCCAGAGTGTTGGTAACTGGCCGGGCGTGACTGTCGAAAAGAAGGAAGGCTTTTTTGAAATTGGCGACCAGCATATCCGTGTTGTGGACTTGCCGGGTACTTATGCGCTCTTCGCCAATGCCGAAGACGAACGCGCCGCTGTCGATTACTTGCTCACTCGCGAAGCCGACCTTATTATCAATATTATTGATGCTTCGAACATCGAACGCAATTTGTTCTTGACCACGCAGCTTGTCGATATGCAAATCCCGATGGTGATTGCGGCGAACATGATCGACATTTCCGAAAAGCGCGGCCTGCATTTGGACTTGGATATCCTTGCGGAACGTTTCGGCGTGCCGGTGATTCCGCTTTCTGCCGTGAATGAAAGGAGCATCACGAATTTCATCAGCCAGATGGCGCATGTTATCGCGGGCAAGAAGATGAAGCCCAAGGCGATTGACTACGGCGAGAAGGTAGAAGCCGCTATCGAGTATTTGAAGCCGAAGGTGGAACCGGTCGCAAAGCTTTTGGATACGGATGCCCGCTGGGTTTCGCTCATGTATTTGGGCAACGAAAAGAGTTATGCGGACAAGTTTGCCGAAGCCAAGGTGCAGATTAACAAGGCCGAGGTCACGCAGATTCTTGGCGAAGAAAGCGAATTCGCGATGGCGGATTCCCGCTACAGCATGGCTCACGAAATCGCAAGCAAGACGATTCTTTCGAGCCGTACAAAGAGAACCTGGTCGGATAAGCTCGATTCCGTGTTGCTCAACCGCTGGGCGTCTCTCCCGATTTTCCTCTTGGTGATGTATCTTGTTTTCTGGGTCGCGGTGACCATCGGCAGTGCGTTCATCGATTTCTTTGACGTGCTGTTTGGCGCTATCTTCGTGGATGGCCTTGGCTATTTGCTCACGGATGTGCTCCATGCGCCGGGCTTTGTGTCTGCAATTCTCGCAGACGGTATCGGTGCGGGTATCCAGACGGTTTCGACGTTCATTCCGGTCATCTTCTTCATGTTCCTCTGCCTTTCGTTCCTGGAAGACTCTGGCTACATGGCGCGTGCGGCGTTTGTCGCGGACCGCTTTATGCGATTCCTCGGGCTGCCGGGTCGTGCATTCGTGCCGATGATGGTTGGCTTTGGTTGCGGCGTGCCGGGCATTATGGGTTCCCGCGTGCTCGAATCCAAGCGTGAACGTTTCCTCACGATTTTCCTTGTGCCGTTCATGAGCTGTGGCGCTCGCCTCCCGGTGTATGCGCTGTTTGCGGCTGCGTTCTTCGGAACGCAGGCGGGGACGGTGGTGTTTGCGCTCTACCTTGCGGGTGTTCTTTTTGCAATCGTGTATGGATTGGTTCTTCGTAGATCCTTGTTTGTTGGCGAGGCGAGCAACTTTGTAATGGAGTTGCCGCCATACCACCTGCCGAAATTCAAGTCTCTCATGATTCATTCCTGGCTCCGTTTGCGTGATTACGTTATCCGTGCCGGTAAGGTGATTACGATTGCCGTTGCCATCCTCGGGTTCCTCAACAGCTTCGGTTTTGTCGATAAACTTTATACGGAAATCAACGGTGAAAAGACTGAAATCGTAAAGTCCGAAGAGGGCTACGCGATGGTGCAGGACGAAAAGGAAGTGCCGCTGCCTGAAGGTGTCGTGATTGACGAATCAAAGGTCCAGACGGAAAGCGAATTCACTGCGGGTAACGGTGATTCCGAAAACAGCTTGCTTTCTGCAATTGGCAAGGCGATTACTCCGATTTTCGAACCGTTCGGTGTGGAATCGAATAACTGGCCGGCTTCTGTGTCGCTGTTTACGGGTCTCCTTGCTAAGGAAGCTGTGATTGGTACGATGAACTCGTTGTACTCCATGGCGGGTCCTGGCGATGCTCCGGCTGCTGCCGAGACCCCGAAGGCTCCCGAAGCTGCAATTGCGGCTCCGAAGAAGCCCGTGGATGCTGTGGTCGCCGATAGTTCTGTCGCGGATTCTGCAAAGGTCGCTGTAGAACGTCATCCTGAGCAAAGCGAAGGATCCAGTGATGTTCCTGTCGCCGATAGCGCTGCTGTTGTCGCTGTAGCTGATAGCGCAAAGGCCGCTGAGCCTGACGAAGCGCCTGCTGCAGAACCGGTGCTTATCGCAGGTCGCGACGAATGCCCTGCCGAAGAAGAGGAAGAAGGCGGTGCTCCGGATATTCTCGGTGCATTCAAGGAAGCTCTCGGTACGATTCCTGAAAAGCTTGGTGAAGTCGTGGGTTCCCTCACGGACATTCTCGGAACCTCTGGCGAGCTCGAAGCCCAGAATGCCGCAGAACTCAAGAAGGAAACTCTTGACAAAGTGCTTGCCGCAAAGGCGATTACTTGCGAAGAATACGCTTCTATCGAGACCTTCAGCGAAGATGAAGGTGCCGACAAGGCCCGCGAAGAAGTCTTTGCAAAGCTCGCTGCTGCAGGCCTTACGCTTAACGAAGATGAAATCGGCGCTCTCGAAGAAGGCGACTTGAGTGAAACGGCAGACATCTACGCCAACCTCCGCTCTTACTTCCACAACCCGGACAAGAACGGGAATCCGGTCGATGGATTTAACTGGCAGGTGTTCGCGTTCCTCATCTTCATCTTGCTCTACGTGCCTTGCCTTGCGGCGATGGGTGTCGTGGTTCGCGAAATTGGCCTTGGGCTCGGTGTGCTGATGGCTGTGGTCCAGACTGTCCTCGCTTGGTCTGTCGCTGTGCTCCTCTACCAGGTGCCGGTCGGTGGCGATATGTTCTGGATAGTATGTTCGATCATTGTGCTTGTGGCGACATTCGTGTTCCTCAAACTCTTTGGTATGGATGCAAACAAGAAAAGGCGTTTTGAAGACTAACCTTATTTGAGTCAAGAATCATTATTAAGGGCTGGTGGCCCCGAAGCCGTCAGCCCTTAATTAAACGCCTTAAATTAGATTGAACTAACAAAGATAGGAGAAACTAACATATGGGCGTAGAAAAAGATGATTCTGAATGGATTGAATTGAGAAATAATTGGCACGCGCTTTGCTCCAAGAAAAATAAAAAGGCGAATGCCTAGGATTTTGTAACACAAATTGTAAAATCACTGACGGAGTGTTACAAAAGCGAATAAAAAGTTCCGTCACGGGAGTGAATTATGAAGACTCGTTTAACCTCTAATCTTTTGTTCGGTATCGCTGCCGTTTCTTTGCTGGCTGCGCCGGTTCTTGCTGATGATGCGGCAAACGCGCCGTCCGGCGAGACTAAAGGTCCGGAAGTCAAGTTCTCGGGCGAAGTGGAATTTGACGCTTACACGGGCGATGTCGTCAATGAAGACACCAAGAGTCATGAGTATGCATCGACATTTGACTTGAATGTGGATGTGAAATTTAATGAAAAGTGGTCTGCATCTGTACAGTTGGAGGCTGACGGGGAAACGACGGACCCGACTGCTATTTATAACGGTGCATTTGTCCAGTATGCTCCTAACGACAAGTTTGTCGTAAAGTTTGGCGACTTGACCTTCTCGGAAGGCGCCTTCCTCAACTATTACAATTACGATGACCCGGCGGACAATGCCGCCGGTATGGCGGAACACGATATCCGAGGAGTTGAGCTTGACTATAGTGGCCTTGTTTTTGGGATCGGCTTTGGTCGCGGTGACAACGACAATCAAGTGTGCGTTGAAGAGGATGGTGAAGAGACGTGTGTAGGCGTTGCCTATAATCTTCACCTTGCTTACGAACTTGCCATTGGCGAAGGCACCTTGCGCCCGTTCGTGAACTACAAGTCTTATCAGGAAGCGGAACATAACGAGATGCATGTCGGCCTCGAAGCGAACTTGAAGTTCGATCCGTTTGCATTCCACTTTGTCTATGGTATGCATATGGACAAACTTGGCGAAGAATATCCGAAGTCTGTGCACGCATTCCTTGCCGAACCTTCTTTGGATTTTGGTTCGGTGAACATCAAGGGCTCCGTGTTTTACGCCTACTTTGACAAGAAAGATCCGGTAGACCACGGCGAAGAAATTCCAGAATACTTCTTTGCCTATGGAGAACCGAGCGTGCGCATATCTGATGCCTTTGCTTTGGGACTCCCGCTGGAATACCATACGAATACGTTAAAGAAGGACGATGATACATCGACGTTTAACTTAGGCTTGCGCGCTTATGCGACTCCTATCGATGGGCTCGAATTCACGGGCTTTGTGATGGTGAATATTCCTGTTGGCGACGATGCGGACGATGCTGGACTCAAGTTCGGTCTTGAAACGGTATTCGCATTCTAGCCATCTTCTCCAGTGCAAAAAAAGTCCCGCTTCGGCCGAATTGCCGTGGCGGGATTTTTGATTGGAACTGATTAAACCGTTTGGATTTTAAGGGCCCGTTTGTTCTTGTACATGCTTTCGTCGGCTTTGTTGAACGTTTCGGCGATCGTTGTGTCTTTTGCGTTCTGCGCAATGGCGATACCGCATGCGATGGAAATCTGCTTCCACGGGAACGCTGCGTTCTTGGTCTGGATTTGGCTTTCCCTGAGAATTTTCAATAGGTTCTGGTGATTCTTTAAATCATCGCCAAGGAGAATTACGATAAATTCATCTCCACCGATTCTGAACACGGGACTGTGTGCGAAGATTTGGCAGATGAGCTTGCAAGAATTGATTAGATAGGCGTTCCCGTTTTCGTGGCCGTAGGTGTCGTTGATTTCCTTGAGGTTGTTTGTGTCAAGAACGACTATTCCATACGACTGCACTTCGTCATTGTCGATTCGCAGTTCCAATTCGGACAGGTAATTGTCGTATGCCATCTTATTGCCGATGCCCGTGAGCGAATCGCGGAAAGCTAGCCCTTGCATCTGTTTCATGTACTGGTTGATATGGATCTTTGCGGCTGCAAAAGTCCTTGCCAGTTCGCCGATTTCATCCTTTTTCGAAATGTTGAATTCGACGTTCATGTTGCCGGTAATCATTTTTTTGGCTTCTTCCGTGAGCTTCTTCAAAGGCCTTGTGATGCTCTTTGCAAAGAATATCGTGATGGCCGTCGTGAGCACTAATAGGATTAGGATGAACAGGGCGAATTGCAGAATGAGCTTGTTCCTTTCTGCGTTGAGTTCGGATGTCGGGATGATAGCGACAAGCGTCATGCCGTTGAACAATTTTGTCGAAATACTGACTTGGTCGTTGCCCGGCTTGAAGGAAAGTCCGACGGGGAAAGTCGGATGGTAAGTGACGAGCCCTTCCGAATCCTCGAGATAAGCGTATCCAGTCTTCAATATGCGGATCTTGGCGATTAATTTTGTCATCAGCTCGAAATCGATATCGATGCCGGTAACGCCCAATTCCTGATTCTTGTGGAACATGGGAACAACATAGGATATCATGTAGACGTCGATATTCTTGTTGTAATACGGCGATAGCCACATGGGCTTGCCGGTTTGAAGAGGAAGGTAATACCAGCCGACATGTTCGATGTCGCTTGGACTGTATTGCGTAATGTTCGTGGGAACAATCGATGCGAACGGCGCTCCGGATTCGTTGCTCTTTACGAGGAACAAGCCTGCATCGGGAGCTGTGATGCTGGGATTGAACCTTACGTAAATGGCTTTCGCTCCTAGAACGTTGTCTATGGACGAAGTGATACGGTCTTTAATGTTTTCGATATGGACTGCAAAATTTTGTTTGTTGAAAAATGAATTCGAATCCAGTCTTATTTGCGAATAAATTCCAGATACAAGCGCTTGTGTGTACTTTTCCTGCTCGACGAAGGCCGCATTCAGATTTGTAGCTTCTGCGTTTATCTGGTTTTCTATCTCCTGCATGGCTGTTCGCTGGGTTATCCGGCTAATGAACATTATGCTAAGGGTACCCAGTGTAAGCGTGCCGACAAGGGTACACGATAGAGATAAGATCAAGATTTTTGACTGGATGGAAAATCTCATAATTTACTCCAAGTCTTCTCGTTCTTTCAGCATGTTGTTTTCGGCAATTACCAGTTGCTCGGATAACGAAGAAGATAGTGCGTCATTGCAAATTGCAATACCGAGAGATAGTTTTACTTGTTCCCAAGGATGTTCTGCGGTCAAAGTCTTTTCTGCGCCGTTCTTTAGCTTTTCTTGAAGTTCTGTACAATTCTTCAGGTCATCGCTCATGAGAATAATGACAAACTCGTCTTCGTTTGCTCTAAATACGGGACTGTGGTCGAAAGTAGTGCATATGAGTTTGCTTGCGACTCGCAAGAGATTTATGGCCTTGGAATTTCCATGCGAGTTCTTGATCTTGAAAAGGTCATCTACGCTTGCAACGATAACTCCGTAAGAATGAATCTCGTTAGATGAAACCTTGATGTTGAATTCGTTGATATAATGGTCTAGGGAATTTCTGTTGCGTACATTCGTGATCGGGTCCTTGAATGCAAGCCCTTTCATGTGTCCCATCGTTTCTGCGATGCGCATCTTTGCGTTGACGAAGCTCTTTGCTAGGTCTCCAATTTCGTCATTCCTGCGGATGTTCAAGTTGGTGCTCATTTTTCCGTCGATAAGCCTGTTGGCGTAGTCCGTGAGAATCTTGAGCGATTTTGTGAGCGTGCTCGAAAAAATCAGTGACGCAAAGATGAAGGCGACCAAAATGAGCATCGTGATTAAAATCAAATTTTTAATCAGATTGTCACGATTTGCAGAAATGGAAGATTTGGGAATGACGAATGACAAGTCCATCCCGTTGGCAAGTTTACTCTGGATGAGAAGCGTATTTTCGGGCTGCGTGAACTGGCGGCCTTTGGGGATGCTGGGATGGAAAAGGATGTTGCCGTATCTATCGGCGAGAAACGCATAGTCGTTGTCCAAAATTTGGATGGACGCAATTTCACGGGTGATGTAGTCGAAATCGATATCGACACCCACGACTCCTATAGCCTTGTCGAATTTGAATATGGGTATGACATACGAAATCATGTAAATGCCGATATTCTTGTTCATGTAGGGCGGCATCCATATGGGTCTTTTAGTTCTGATGGGCGTGTAATACCAGCCTACGTGAGCTGTATCGTCTGGACTGAATTTCGAGAAATCGGTGGGCTCGGTGAACCTTAGTTCGTGGTCTGTCGCGGTCATGGCCATGAAGACGCCCGAAGTCGGTGGCGTAAACTCGGGGTTGAAACGCAGATAGGCCGCCACTGCTTTTTCGGTATTTCCGATAGTAAGGCGGATGAGTTCGCTGCATTTTCCAGTGAATTCCTGGAGCAGTTTTTCGTCGGTCAGTTGCCCGAGACTGTCAAGCATGCCGGTGATGGCGATGTTCAATGTGTTGACGTATTGCTCTACGCTTTTTAGGCGGTTATTTATCTTGATCGTTTCGATGTTTGTCAGACTGTGTAGATTCTTTTCCGTACCTTCATAGACAACTTTGTCTGTGGTGTGCAGACAAAGTCCACCAAATGCAAGTGCACAAAGAACTAAACCTGCAAGCGCAAGTAATAATATTTTGGTCTGAATAGTAGCTCTTAATTGACGTTTCATCATATCCCCAAAACTTCAATAACTTTTTTGTTGTTCGTTGAACCCATGACAACCGAGACGTCGCGCTTGTGTACGTGAAAGTGCTTTGCGATAAGTTCGCAAATAGCTTCATTTGCAGCGCCATCTACTGGCGGGGCCTTAACTTCAACTTTGAGGCTCCCGTCGGGTTGTGGCGTTACGCTTTCGCGTTTGCTGCGTGCGTGTACTTTGACGTTTATTCTCATGACGTGTCTGGGTGTTAGGTGAGAGCGGTTCCTCCGCCTTGCATGGAGACGGGAGGAACGTATTCTCTGCGGTCTTGCTGGTCGTTTTCCATGGCGGCGAGCAGTTCTTCCTGGCTGTGGATGAGCGCCCGGCAACGGATGAAGTAATTTGTGCGCAGTTGACGGAGTTGCTCTATTTCGGTGCGCAGATTCTCGCTTTCGCGCTTGATGCTTTCGACTTCGCGCATGGCGCGGGCTTTTGCCTCCGCGATGATGATTTCCGCTTCTTTTTCGGCGGATGCCTTGACTTCGTTAACCGTGCGCTGCATGGTGACGACGGCGTCCTGAATTGTCTTTTCGATTTGGCGGTAGTAGTTTACGCGTTCTTCGGCGACTTTCAGGCGCTCGTTCAGGTTTGTGCGGTCGCGGAACATGTTCTCGAAAGCGGTCGCTGCGGTTTCCAAAAATGCCTTTACTTCTTCGGGGTCGTAGCCGCCGAGGCTTTTCTTGTGGAATGTCTGGTTTCTAATGTCAAGAGGAGTGAGTTCCATAAAATCTTACCTTTACACTATGGTGTAAGTAAAAGATATAAAAAGGATTTTGGGGTTATATAGAACTTAGTTGGTAGAACTTAGAACTTAGGGGTGTTTTCTAAGTTCTAGGAGCGAAGCGGGCAAAGATCTAAGTTCTGGAATCGTGTGGCCGCGATTCGTCCTCCGAAAAATACCTGTTTACATCATGTTAATACATTGTTCTTTCGTTGAACGCTTTTTGTTCGAGTCTAGTTAGGGTCGAAAAAATGAACGTTAGAGCGCATGTAACCCCTTGATAAATACGGACTTTTTACTAAATTTGAGTCTCAAAAATTCTGTTTTTAGAAAGGTTTTATCATGAAAAGAACATTCCAGCCTCACAATCGTAAGCGCGTTAACAAGCACGGTTTCATGGCCCGTATGGAAGA
>Ga0310696_10006702_pt1 | contig 13626 bp, 19 predicted proteins | sample AusTroGonzalo_MG_4_FD_203885 | JGI IMG/M metagenome (GOLD analysis project Ga0310696, IMG submission 203885) | Bovine rumen microbial communities from tropical cattle in Woodstock, Queensland, Australia - Gonzalo_02 (v2) (version 2) | ecosystem: Host-associated > Mammals > Digestive system >... | reverse complement strand
ACTCCCCTACCGATATGCGCACGGCCGCCAATGGCGGGATCGAGGCGCTGGCGGTTAGCTGGGGGTACCGGAGCGTCGAGGAACTGGAGCCGGTCCTCCGGGAACTTTTCCCGGATAGCGCCGCGCGCATCGTACGCAGCGTACCGGCCCTGACCAATGAGCTGTTGGACAGCTGCGTGAGTGATAAAGAAACCAATCCGATCGACTGATGCCACACCTTGGAGAAATCATTTCGCTGGTCGTGGCCGTTTCCTGGACGGTGACGGCCCTTTATGCCGACAAAGCCAGTCATCGGATTGGCTCCATGTCGGCCAATGTGCTGCGCCTGAGCCTGGCCATCCTCTTCCTGGGCGCACTGCTCTGGATAACGGTGGGCCATCCCTACCCGGTTTACGCCTCCGGGAAAGCCTGGTGGTGGCTGGCGCTTTCGGCCTTGGTGGGTTACGTCTTCGGCGACTGGTGTCTGTTCAACTGCTATCTTTCCATTGGCGCCCGCTTCGGCCAGCTGTTCATGACGCTTGCGCCGCCTATGGCCGCCATCGCCGGCTGGGCCATCCTGGGCGAGACCCTGACCTGGAAATCCGGCCTGGCGATGGGCGTGACGCTGATGGGTATCGCCATCTCCATCTTAAGCAAGGGCGAAGGTCCCCGCGTGAAACTGACGCTCCCCTTCAAAGGCGTGCTGCTGGGACTGGGCGCCGGGCTCGGACAGGGCGTAGGGTTGGTCCTAAGCAAGGTGGGCATGCAGCATTATGCATCGAGCATTCCTTCGGACGCGCCGGCGCTCATGGACGACATGCTGCCCTTCGCCTCTACCATGATCCGGGCGGTCATCGGCGCAGCGGGTTTTCTGGGCCTGATGGCCCTGCAACGGGACCTGCCCCGGCTTCGCGCAGCGGTAAAGGACCGCACGGGCATGCGTTATGCACTGATTATGACTTTGTTCGGGCCGGTTCTGGGCGTATCGCTGTCCCTGATGGCGGTGCAGTATACCAACGCCGGCATCGCCTCCACCCTGATGGCCCTCACCCCGGTCTTCATCCTTTTCCCCTACGCCTTTCTCTATAAGCAGCGCATCAAGTTCCGCGAGGTGCTGGGCGTGGTAGTGTCGATGACCGGCGTGGCGCTGTTTTTCCTGCTATAGGATTAGAAGATCCGCTCCATCAGCTGCCACTTTTCATCGCTGCGGGCCGCGGCAGAACAGCCCTGGAACTGGGAAACGTAGGCCTCCCATTCGGCCTGGCGGGGCAGCGTGGCCAGGCGGGCCATGTCACGGACCCAGTCGAAATCGTCCACGGTATCGCAGATCATGAAGAGCTGCCGTCCCCGGCGGTAGATCTGCATATCCAGGATTCCCACTTCCCGCTGTCCGGCAATGATTTCCGGCCACACATGGGCGTGGGCTTCCACATATTGGGCAATCATTTCCTCGTCATCGACGAGGGTGAGGGTCTGGCAGTATCGTTTCATAGTTTTCGGGCTCTGACGCCGTAAATGGCCACAATGACAAAACAAATCAGCGGGAGGAAGTAGCTTACGTTGACGGCCGGATGGCCGAGGATGGTGCCGCAGTCGATGACCAGTCCCTGCAGCGGGGGCATCAGGGCGCCGCCCACGATGGCCATCACCAGGAAAGCCGCGCCGAGGGAGGCGTCGTTCAGGGATACCTTCTCCAGGGCCGTGCCATAGATGGTCGGGAACATCAGGCTCATGAACAGGCTGATGCCGATGAGGCAGTACAGCCCCGCCCGGCCCACGATCAGCACCGCCCCCAGCGAGCACAGCGCCGCACCAATCCCGAAGAGGGTCAGCAACCTGCGCCCATCCATGAACTGCATCAGGAAGGTTGAGAGGAAGCGCCCGGCCAGGAACAGGCACATTGCCAGGATGTTGTAATTCTGCGCCGTCGCCTTGTCGATGCCCAGGTTGTCGGCGTACTGGATGATGAAGGTCCAGACCATGATCTGGGCCGCCACGTAGAACACCTGCGCGATGACGCCTTCGCGATAGACCTTGTTGTGCCAGAGGCGGCCAAGCGTCTTAGATGCCCGATCAGGTCGGGCATGACGGGCCGCGTCATTGCCGGCGTGGTTATTCCCGTCATTGCCGGCTTGACCGGCAATCTCTGCCGCGGGAACCTTCACCAGCGCCAGCACCACGAACATCACCAGCACCACAATGCCCAGCGCCACATACGGGTCGCGGATCACCGCAAGGTCGTGAATCCGGATGCCGGCCTTTTCGGCCTCCGAGAGTAGGGGGAACAGGATATTGCCCGCCGCATCGCGCTTGTCCGACAGCAGGTTCGGAAGCACCACCATCGACGCCACCGCCATCCCGGCGAGGCTTCCCATCGGATTGAACGCCTGCGCCAGGTTCAGCCGCCGCGTCGCGTTTTCCTTCGAACCCAGGGAGAGGATGAAGGGATTCGCGGTCGTTTCCAGGAAGGCCAGGCCGAAGGTGAGGATGTACAGGCTGAAGCAGAAGAAGGTGAAGCTCTGCCGGGCCGCCGCGGGGATGAACAGGAAGGCGCCGACGGCATACAGCGCCAGCCCCAGCAGGATGCCTTTCTTGTAGCTGAAGCGCCTGATAAACAGCGCGGCAGGGATGGCCATGGTGGCGTAGCCGCCGTAGAAGGCGAACTGAATCAGCGACGCTTTTGCCGCGGGCAGTTCCATCAGTGTCTGGAACGCCGCCACCATCGGGTTCGTAATGTCGTTCGCGAAGCCCCAGAGCGCGAAAAGGGCGGTGAGGGCCAGGAACGGAACCAGGTGCTGTTTCTCAACCAGTTTCATAGTCCGGGCCTTCTGATGGTCAAGCGGATGGCCTCCGGATGCGCCTGGGCGAAGGCCGGGGCATCCTCCACCACGCAGGCCAGATAACCGCCTCCACCGGCGCCGGGCATCTTCCAGGCCAGCACGCCGGGGACTTTCGACCACTGGTCGATGTAATCTTGAACGCAGCCCTGCACCATCGCCGGGAACAGGGCCACCTGGGCCTGGAATGAATCGCGATAGGCCGCCGCAAAGGCTGTGAGGTCCTTGGACAGGATCGCCTGCCAGCAGTTGTCGGCGGCATGGGCAAGCGCCTTGACCTTGGGCTCAGTGATGTCTTTGCCTTCCACCACGGAGCAGCCGGGACGGCGCGGCTCCATGGGAATCATGATGAGGTGGCTTTCGAGCCAGCTGAGGGTGGCTTCGTCGGAGCAGGTTTCAATCTTTTCCGGCCAGAAGCGGCCGTTGTACCAGTGGCGGCACAGGCCCGGGATGCAGATGCCGATGCTGTCCTGCGCGCCGGAAATGATGCCGTCCGAGCGCTCGGGGTCGTTTTCGAAACAGAACACCAGCTTCGCCAGCATTTCGGGGTTCATGTTCGGGAGCTGGTAGGGCCAGATCTTCCGGATCATGTTGCGGGTGCTGGTGCTCAGGCCGCACCGTTCGCGGATTTCGAAGGTCGGTTCCAGGCTGATGGTGATGGCCCAGCCAGGGGCGTATTGGCTCACATACGGCTGGTCGATCCACGTGCCGGCGAGATCCAGCCGGGTGGGAATCGCGCTTTCGGTTTTCTTCAGATCCGTGCTGCTGCGGGCTATCAGGCCTTCCTGCGGCACCCGTTTGAGCACCACGTACTGGATTCCGCGTTCCTCGCAGAGCTTGCGCTTCTGCTCATTGCCGCCGTCCTCGTTCACCACAAAGACATCGGGGTTGACGATGTCCAGCGTGGGGACGAAGTCCATGATTCCGCTGCCGGCGTTGATGTAAGCGTCCTTCACGTAGCGGATGCTTTTCACCATGAACAGGCGCTCCTGTTCGCTATACACCGTCTTGTGGTGCTTGTAGCCTTCGATGGTGGCGTCGCTGCCGATGCCCACGTACAGGTCACCATACGCCGCCGCCTGGCGGAAGAACTCCACGTGACCGCTGTGCAGCAGGTCGTAGCAGCCGCTAACGAAAACCTTTTTCATACCTCCAGTGATTCCTATAAAACAGGGAGCAAGTTACGCATTTCTTCCGAAAAATCCTTATCTTTGAGAAAACGCTGCGGGACAGATTCTGTAGACGTCATGCCCGGCATCAACCGGGCATCCCTCCGCTTCTGGCACATACCGTCCACGTCCCGGGCGCACCCGCAGCCTTTAGAGAAAAAGGGCGCCTACCGCCAACTCTTCCCTACTGCATCTGCCGGAGCCGCACCTCCATCTCCGGCAGTGCCGCCGGCAGGCCGCTCAGGTCCGTCTGGCTGAAGTGGTACGGGATGAGCACCTTGGGGTTGATGGTTTTGGCGGCCGCGATACACTGCTCCGGCGTCATCGTATACGGCTGATTCACAGGCAGGAAGGCCACGTCAATGTCCTTAAGATCGGCCATTTCCGGCACATCCTCCGTGTCCCCGGCCACGTAGATGCGAAGGCCGTCGATGGTGAGCACATACCCGTTTCCGTTGCCCTTGGGGTGGAACATCTCCCGGCCGGGCGTGGTGTTATAGGCGGGGACGGCTTCCAGTTTGATCCCGCCCGGCAGCTCTCGGCTCTCGCCATTGTGCACAGCCTCTCCGCGGCCAATCTGGTTGCGACTTTTCTCATTGAGAATCAGGATGGTTTCGGGTTTGGTAAGGGTGGCGATGGTGGCATCCTCCAGGTGGTCTCCATGTTCGTGGGTTACCAGGATTACATCGGCCTTGGGGAATTCCGTGGCATAGTCTGTATGCTTGCCCATTTCGGCCACCGGGTCAATGTGGATGGTGAGACCTCTGTAGCCGATGGCCAGCGTCCCGTGCTTGATCAGGGTTATGTCCACGGGTGCTCCGGACGCGGTCCTAAAGCGCTCCACTTCGTATTTGGTCACGCGCTTGCCCTCGCCGGTCCAGGCCAGGATGCCGCCCTTCATATTATAGGTTTTGAAACCGAGGCCGTCCAGGGTTTTGGAAGCCTCGGCACTGCGGCGGCCGCTGCGGCAATAGACCAGCACAGGCCGGTCCTTGTCCAGCATTTGGGCCTTTTCGGCGAAGCCCTCGGCCTTCCAGTCGATGTTCAGCGCCCCGGGGAGGTGGTTTTCGGAAAACTCCTCCGGCGTCCGCACATCCACCAACTGCGCGGTGGCGTCCTGCGCCAGCATCGTTTCAAACTCATTGACCGACAGGTCCTTATACCCCTTGCAAGAGAAGAGGCCCAAGAAGCAGCAAGCCATCATAACAAGCAGTCGTTTCATGTTCATTCTCATTTAGTTCCGGGAACAAGTTACGCATTTCTCCCGATTTTGGCAAGGATCTTTGCGCTCAATCTATAAGTTCCCGTTTCATCCCTTTTAATCACATAGGCCTCCGCCCTCCAGGGGCCCACAGCGGCAACCATCTTCTTTTTAATCCGCGACACCGTGCCGTAGAACACCTTCTTGGACTCTCCGCACAGCGACTCCAGTTTGGCCGCCCTTATGTCCGGGTCATCAAAGCAGGATTCCTTGGCATAGATGTCGCACAGCTCCTGCCAATGGAGCAGCAGGTCATCGGCCGTTATTCCCTCCGGATGCGCCAGGAATAGCCGATAGAGCGTCCGCTCCATAGGGTTCAGCGCCACCTGCGCCCCTTCCTCCGGCAGCGCCACCGCCTTTCTTCGCCATTGCATCACCACGTTCATCTTTGTCCTTTTTTGCAAAGGTACGCGCGATGCACAGTGACCTCAAATTTTGGCAAGGCTTGCCAGAATTTGGTATTATCAGTAATTGTGTTATAGCAGGCTGCGACCTTCTTGTCAATACCGCTAATTCCGCTTATCTTTGCGGTACCGTGAACACCGAAAAACACCCATTCGAACCCTTCCTGCCTTCTGGCGCCCGCATCCTGTTCCTGGGCAGCTTCCCGCCCCAGCCCCACCGCTGGTGCATGCCCTTCTACTACCCCAACTGGATCAACGACTTCTGGCGCATCATGGGGCTGATTCACTTCGGGGACAAGTCGCACTTTTGCGTGCCTGGTGAGAAAAGGTTCGACGAGGCTGCGATACGCTCTTTTTGCACCGATGCCGGCCTGGCATTCTACGACACAGCATGCGAGGTCAGGCGCCTCCGCGACAACGCCTCCGACGCCTTCCTGGAGGTGGTCACACCTACCGACATCCCGGCTTTGTTGGCTCACATACCGTCCTGCCACACCCTCGTCACCACCGGCGAAAAAGCCAGCACTATCGTCGCAGAGACCTTCGGTTGCCCCGTCCCACCAGTGGGTGGCTGCTTAGACATCGTCATGCCCGGCCCCGACCGGGCATCCCTCCGCTTCTGGCGCATGCCCTCCACCTCACGAGCCTATCCCCTGCCGCTTGAGAAAAAGGCCGAGGCCTATCGGCAACTATTCTTTAAGTAGTCATCGGCCTGACAATCTCCACTCTCATCCCCAACGCACCAATTATCCGGTAGAAAGTACTCACGCTCGGGGTCATCGTTCCATTCTCTATCTTGGAAATATAACTTTTGGTGGTGCCGATTCGGGATGCGAGTTCCGATTGGGTGACCTTCTCCCCCTTGCGGACATCCCGGATAATCTGCCCGGAATAGAAAGCATACGCCTGTTCCTCCGCCGCAGCCCTTTCGGGCGTGCCGGGGGCGCCGAATTCGGCATCCAGGACAACATCGTAGTCCCTAACCTGATTGTCATTAACGTGTTCTTTCATCATATGCTTTCTTTATCTGTTTTGCTTTTTCTATCTCACCCTTGGGCGTTTTCTGGCTCTTCTTCTGAAACCCGTTGAAGAGCACCACAACATTTCCCTCATCAAAGATGAAGAACGTCCGGAAGATATTCCCTTCATACTCGGTCCTCAACTCATAAATCCCATCCTCGATATGCCGGACGAACTTGACAGGCAACCGATTGACAGTCTTTAGCAAGAGAATACCGTAATTAAGCTTCCTCCGCTGGTCCTCCGTGAGCGTATCCATAAACGCCTCGAAATATCCACCGTATGTGCGTATCTTTCTCTGCATCGCAAAGGTATTAAAAGTTTCCGTATAATGCAACTTTTACTATTGTTTTATCTCCTTTGCAAACATCCTCAGCACAGCCAGCATGGCCTCATTGGCAGGCATAAACTCAGTATCATTTATCTGAATCTTGTCACCACCCTTCTTCCTGCCAAACAGATAGATGTGCTGATGGTCACTATTATGGCCGATTCCCACACCGATCCCGTACTTCTCCTCCAACCGTTCCAAGATCTTACATACCGTCATCGGTTCGGATACCTCATCTCGGATGGGATCATACACCGGATCCTCCAGTGGAACTGACTCATCTAACTCCAACTGACCTTCCGGCTTCCACGTAGCCAATGACACAATCTCATCATACTGCTCACGCGTTATCTCGTCTCCATTACCCAAATAGCACTCATACGGCAAGTCAAATACACTTCCCTCGTTGTGATGATTCAGGTAATCATGGAAAGTATGCGGAGTCAGTTTCACATAATCCCTTGCCTCCAGAATATCCAGCATTTTCTGAGCATCGTGCAGCAAAAGTGGAGCACCCGCCTCGTATAACGCCAGCGCAATCTCGCAGCCTGCATCCACCCAGGCCGAGTAACTTACGCCAAAGCTAATCAACCATTTGCCAGGTGTATAATAATCCACTGCATGCACATCGTTCCGTGACAAACCCAACTCCCCATAGTGGTCGAAGGCCATTTCCTTGAACGCCTCCTCACTGTCAAAATCCGTTTCGTCTGTAATCTCACCGTGCCGACCGAGTTGATAGCGCCTGTAAAACTCAATATCCGAAAGGGTCGATGCCTCAGCCAAAAACTCCGCATAATCCTCCCGCTCCCGCCGGCTCCGCCGCATCAGATGCCGAAAGTGCTCCTGATAAGCCATATACGCCACCCGGAAGTACTTCGCATAGATGCGGATACTCATATGAGGCAAAGGCTCCCGATAGCATGCAGGCAAAGCAGGCTCCATTCCCCGATAGACAGCCTCATTCGCAATGCACTCCTTCAGCATCTTTATCACCCGCTTCAGATTCCTCGGCCGACGCCTTTGCCACGGCACAATCCGGTCCAGATCCTTGCGGGCAATCCGTCCCGTCCGCTGCCGCTTGGGCAGATGCTCATCGACATAGCGGTTGTACGCCTCCACATCGGCCGCAATCTCGGGTACCTTCTCCCGCAGGAATTCCGCCAACGGCTCCAGCAGCCACTCCAAATCCTCCTTCCAGGCATGTTTGTCATCATCGTCGTGAATCTGGCACCACCAATGGTCATTCTCAACCATATGCAAGTACGTGTGCCCCTTGTAACGGGACACGGACAGGTGATACCACTGCGACTCCATCGGGTAGTTCGCCTTCCACTCCTTCACATAGTCCGCACGCGTCTTGATATCCTCGTCCCAGCACTTCATATCCCGGAACGATGCCCAGTCAGACGGTTTTCCCCTCGGCACCTCGATCCACAGCGAATGCCGGTAATCATCCCCAGCTGGCGCAAACACGTTCAGCAACTCCCGAATCTCCAGCAGCAGCTCCCGCGACCTCCCGCTCACGCAAGTCCCGTTCAGATTCTGGTTCCCGTGTCCTGCTCGCTCCATCAGCGGCACTGTCAGTTTATCCTTTTTCATACAATTTCCTTTTTCGGCAAAGTTACGCGGCCTCTACGCCCTTTCCAAATCTTTGCAAGGTTTGCAAAGATTTGGAAATCAGTAAAATAAGTTCTATAGAAAAACCTCCGACAAAAGCAAATCTTTGCAAGGTTTGCAAAGATTTGCAGGCCACATCGGGAAGGGCGATATTTGCAGAAAACACAATAAGAACAATGAACTTCAATTTCAATCCAGAGCACACGTTCTTCACCTCCGACACCCATTTCAATCACGCGAACATCATCAAGTTCTGCAACCGGCCATTCAAGGATGTAGAACATATGAATGACACGTTGATTGCAAATTGGAACCGGGTAATCGGGCCCGATGACACAGTCTTCCACCTAGGCGATTTCTGCCTGGGTGGTGCTGCTGAGTGGACGAAGGTGCTTGACCGACTGAACGGCAAGATTTATCTCATACTCGGCAACCATGACCTGAAGAACTTGCGTCAAGGATTCATCGGCCGCTTCGAGCATGTGGCGATGCAGATGCACATTACTATCGGCAAGCAACGGATCTATCTATGTCACTATCCGTTCCTGTGCTTTGAAGGCGGTTACCGAGAAGTCTGGCAACTCTTCGGGCATGTCCACACTCGAAAGAACAATACAGGTCTTGATGCCGAACGGCTGAAATATCTGTACCCAACGCAGTACGATGTTGGGGTTGATAATAATAATTACACGCCTGTATCGTTTGAGCAGGTGAATCAAATCATTAAGAAGCAATTGGACAAACAGTAAACAATGAAAACCATTAAACTACCCCACATCGAAGCTATTGCGCAACAATGGAAAGAAAATCCCATCGTGGAAAGGCTTGAGGACTCTCCCATTCCTGGAATCACGCAGATAGAGCACATCAAAGAACTCCAAGAGATCCTCGTCCAGACGTGCCTGGACTTCATTAACAAGCACGGGCTGACCGATATCTATTCCGTCAGTTTCAACGCTGACGAGCTAGCCTATTCTGCCCAACACGGAAAGTGGCAGCCGGCAACCGACTCCTACATTAAAGTAGAGGGCATCCGCTTCCAGAATCACCGCTGCAAGAACGGTGAGATCTTTCAGATGCCATGTACATACGTTATAGGTGAATACATGTAATCCTATCACCGGGGAGGACATCCCCACCACAAGGCGGGAAGTCTTTGCCGATTATGATTTGCCGAAAGGGTTTATGCCGTTTTAGACTGCTCCCTAAGGGCAAAGCCCTGGTCTACTTCCCATATCCTATCTGGAAATCCCGGGCAATAACTGCCATATAGGGAGACAAGTCCCTTTGGGCGACAATATGGATATAGTAATCCTCATCACCATCAATGGTAATGATGCACTATCGCGCCAACTCTGAAATCTCAAAAAGAAAAACACTGTCTCCAATTGAAACAACCTCCTCAATCCCCATCACTCAACTACTTTACCACCTCAACGTTTTCAATTGTTCCATTTTCCCACCGTGCACGAAGTTCCGCCTGCTTGGCTGCCTTGTCTTTAGCAATCTGGGCCATCAGGTCAAGAATCTTCTTGGACGGATTCTTAATTACGATATTATGCTGAACCTGCATATACTATAGTGTTCTCTGCAAAGATAGATGTTTTTCACAAATTGTGAACGTCGGCTCTCATATTGTTGGCATAACGGATTGCATTTTCCTCAGTAAGCATTTCATCAAGGAAACGTTGCAAAGAAGCCATGTCCTGAAGGGCGTCATGGCTAATGCGTACTTCATAGATTTGCATAGTCCTGGCGCACCTTTTCAATCAGCTCGTCAAAGTACTCGTCTACAGACACCGTACTTGCCATCACGCGCTCACGGGTAGAGATACCGTATGCCACCGCCGGCTCTTCAAGAACATGCGGCTGCTCCTCTTTCACTGGATATCTCTTTGCCATAATACTATGCATTATCATAGGCAAAAATAGCGATTATCGTTCAACAATACAAATCAATCACCATAATACTCGGCCTCCGCCAAATCGTGTTCCAGCAATTCGGGTAACAGACCAATATCATAGATAAACTCTTTGTAAGCATCTTGAGACACTACCTGGTAACTTTTGATGCAAGTCACAGCACCGCGGGTCAATAACTCATTGATTAGCCTTTCAGACATCTGATCTTCCGGAACGGTTTGTCCGTCCCTGAGTGCAATAAGGGTTTGTAATAACTGTTTTCTCATACTTCAATTCATTTTGCCCGCAAGATGGAGAAAAGAAATTTGAAAAAAGAAGAAGAAACGTTTAATTTACAACATATTGACACATAATTAATTGCGCGAACAGAATGCCGCATTTTTACAAAAGCCTACTTATGTAAGTGGTTCATTATTAAGCCCTCACAAGACAAACTGCAGTTAAACGTTTATTCCTTGGAAATGTCGATTGTTTTTTACAAAGAATCGTTTTTGGCAAAGATACTCGGCTCTTCCTCCCCCTGCAAATCTTTGCAAGGTTTGCAAAGATTTGGAAATCAGCGGAAAAAGAATAAGAGCCGATGCCCAAGCACCGGCCCCAACGCTTATTCAAATTGATTATCAATCATTCAACGCATCCGCTGCATCGGCACACGCTTCCAGGTCCAAGAGCTCCGGATCGAAACAATCATCGTAATCACCGGAATACCATTCCAGGCGTTCGCGTTCATCTTTCGTCAAACGCTTGCCAGCCGCTTTCTTGCGGACTATCCCGCAAAGCTCATCATACCCCCACAATCCGCCGCAGTCTTCCGGAGGACATGCCCGCTTTCCGCTGACAAAGCGGATCTTCCGAGGTTCGCCATCGGCATACTCAGAAACAGAGTACAGACGCACCTCGTGCTCCCAACTGTCTCCGAAATCATATTCGAAGGTGAAGCTTCTCCCCTTCTCCTGTAGGACTTGGCCGATGGTAAACTCCTCCTGATTGAAATGACGAATCCGCACATCGCTGAAATCCTCCATATCTCCATCCCGCTGATAGTAAGGCTCATAATACGTATCGAGACCCTTTCGGAACTGGTTCAAATGGTAACCGCTCCAGCCCATCACGACCATAATGAGTTCCGAAAGATGCCGGAGGGATATGTTCGATGGCACTTCTACCTTGCGCCAGATAGACGGGCTGATATTCTTCAACGAGATCCGAAGCGAATATTTAAGCACAGGGTCAGAAGGAAGGTAGTGCGGATAATCATCCTCGGTGAATTGCTTTTCAGATGGCGCAGCCTTCATCCCCGCTTCGCCCAGCATTTTCTTTTTCAATTGGTTGAGGAAATCCTCTGCTTCAGCCTCTCCCTGACCGGTAAGTCGCATCAATTCTTTAATAAGATCTTGTTCCGGATTGTTCATAAGTATAGTATTATAGCGATTATCCTCTCGCCCCCATCACCATCATCCCAGCCAGTACCGCAATAAAGATGCTCAGCAGTGTCCCGGCAAGCACATACTCCGTCTTGGCGGTGTCCTTTTCGCTGAAGCGGATTATCGACTTGGCGGCAATCAACAAACCCAGTGCGTCATAACGCCCCAGGCAGACAAAGATCAGGATTAGCCAACGCTCAATTGTTCCAATCAAAGCACCGGCATTAAAACCCGAGGCGTTCTCTTCTGGCATATTCACACTAAAGTACCTCAGCATCAGCTTAATGAAGAAGTTCGCAGGTCTCCAGCAAATAAGCGCAGCAACCGCTCCGGCAACGTACTTAGACTCTATACCCAACGGCAGGCTCCAATCGTGCCACTGACACCACAGCCAAGCCATCAAAGCAAGCGCGGACACATGCAGCGCCTGATCCAAGGCAAACCACGTCACCTTCTCCGGCCGATATGACTTCCAGATATCAGTGCATAAATGCGCGATGCCAATTGCCAGCGCACCCCACCAGAAATGAACATCCCATGACACCAGCCACGCCAAAGCAAACACTATGAGCGCGTGAAGATACTGATGCCCGCTCCGCCAGTGCTTCTCCGCCTTACTCTTACAGGATGCCGTCGTCTGAAGAACAAAATCGGCCACCAAGTGCGCCAACAATAAACAAAGAAACAATTCTACCCACATATCTTCTCAAAGTCTAATTCTTCATAATCCTTAATCGCCGTATTGAGCAACCCCCACTGTGCACTCCGCGACCTGATGTTTACCGACGACTGCGTAATACCCAGTCGTTCACTAATCTCTACCTCTTTCAAACCCTGCAACTTATGGAAAACGACCTCCGCCTGCTTTGCCGAATACGAATCCACTAAATTGCCGACCATTGCCACGTATGAACCAAGCAAATTGTTGAAAGACATAAGAGTTTTATCCATCTCAATAGCAGTGTACAAATCCTTCCTGCCGATATCATCAAGATTCCGCCCAGACAAGTATATCGCCGGTCCATTAATGATATCTTCCCCCTTATCGGCAAAGTTAAGATCTCCCAGGCCAATAGAATAACGAATTCCATGCTGCCGGAGAAGCTCGTGACAATGCACGCCTTCCGCCTGAACCTTCACGAATAGCTTAATCAGGATCGCTATTCGAAGTGAATAACGGAACTCCGGGACAACGCACTCTATGCTATCTCCCCTGACAATTCTGGCCCAAAAGCCTGGATAGTTCTCTTCTAGTTTATCCAGCAAGAGTCGAAGTTTATTTCGCATCGTTATCAAGTCTTCTGTCTGTAACGATGTCGAACGCACTATGTCTGCCGATATTGTCGCAATCATATCTAGCCAATTTCCCTATGTCTTGCACAAAATTATAGATAATTTTCCCAATAAACAAGAAATATTAATATTTTCTTCAATATTTTGCTATTATTGACTATTATTAACATAGTTCCCTTGCGAATAGAACTTGTTATGTCACCACGTTCAGCAATTAACATGGTGACAGCATTGATTTTCAGTCATAGTAGGTTAATCCTTTTTTTGTGGCCGCGGTGGGATTCGAACCCACGATTTCGACATTTGCAAGTGTTGTCCTTTAACCACTAAGGTACGCGGCCTGGACCGGATTTCTTATCCTTCTT
>Ga0310696_10006698_pt1 | contig 13633 bp, 11 predicted proteins | sample AusTroGonzalo_MG_4_FD_203885 | JGI IMG/M metagenome (GOLD analysis project Ga0310696, IMG submission 203885) | Bovine rumen microbial communities from tropical cattle in Woodstock, Queensland, Australia - Gonzalo_02 (v2) (version 2) | ecosystem: Host-associated > Mammals > Digestive system >... | reverse complement strand
TCCTGACGATCCGACGATTCTGCCGAATCAGTCGGCGAAGTCCTCGAATGTGACGCAGGTGGAGGTTGGCGAGGCTGAACTTACGCAGCAGCAGGCGGAGCTTCAGCAGACAGTAGGTGTGTCCGTGATGAACATCAATCCCGACGGAAGCGTCTGGGTGGGGTTCTCCGTCATGGGAGACCAGAAGACCGCGCGGCATTACTATGTTGCCGTCGGTGACCAGCGCGATGGATGGCTGATAAAGGAGGCCGATCCTTCCAAGGGTACGGTGATGTTTGTCAAGGACTCGATAGAAGTCCCCCGGAAAATCGGCGATGCGATAGCGAAGTCGTCGGCGCGCGGCGGCGGACGGCAGCCTCCACAGCGCGGCGGTTTCGGCGGACGCAGCCCCCTCATAGCCGGGAAGCCCCAGCAGACGGATGCGCCGTCATCGCCTACTTCTATGAAAAGTCACCGCCAGTTGAAGCGCGAGCAGGAGGAGGCCGAACGCAAGGCACGTCTGGAGCAGGCCGAGGCGCTCAAGAAGATGCAAGAGGAGCGCGAGGCGGAGAAAGCGGAACGCGAAGCGGAGAAGGCGGAACGCGAAGCGGAGAAGGCAGAACGCGAAGCCCAGGCGGAAGCAAACAATGAGGAGATGAACCGTCGCCTCTTGGACTTGCAAGATCGGCTGAAGGCGCGCCGTGAAGGCCGTGGCGACGCACAGGAGGCCGATGAATAGGACGACGCTTGAGGAGTTCCGCGAGGAGTTGCTGAGGACCGGCGGATACACGACCGCGGAAGACCACCGTGCGCCCCGGCGGGCAGGGCGCGGAGCGTGGACAACCCTGCGGTTTTCGCTGGGGGTCTCGAAGGTCTTCCCGCTTTGCGCCGTCTACCAGCCGCTCGGCAAGCTTACGATTGACAAGTGGGCTCATTTCTGCTTTTCCGGCGTGACCACCCCGGAGAGCCTGGGCATGACGGTCCGGGTGGAGGGTTTCCGCAACCTTGAGTCCCGTAAGGGGCCAGTCGTGTTCCTCAGCAACCACATGTCGACGGTCGAGACGATACTCCTGCCTCCGATACTCCTCTCTTATGGCCCTTTGAGCTACGTCGCCAAGGCGTCGCTTGCCCATCTGCCGTTTCTCGAGAAAGCCGCCGCCAGGACGGGGATGATCCCGATAGGCCGCAAATCGCCGCGCGAAGACCTCGTGAACATGCTGAAGATCGGTACTGAACGCATATCAGGCGGGAGCAACTTCCTGATATTCCCTCAGGGCACACGGCAGAAAGTCCTTAGCAGGAAGGTGTTTTCCTCTATCGGCGCCAAGCTGGCGGAGAAAGCGGGGTGCGAGATAGTGCCGATCGTCGTGGACACCCGCTGCCAGCCGACTCGCGAGAAGGGCTTGCTGAAAAAGGTCTTCAAGGACTTCGGCACCGTAGACACTTCATGCGACATACGATGCTGCTGCGGTCCGGTGATTCCGAACGCAAAGTCAAAGGTCATGCACGAGCAGACTTTCGACTGGATGGCCTCCAAACTTGAGGAGTGGGGGCTCCCCACCGAGCGCTGAAGCGCATGGTTGACAAGCTGTAGACAACGGATATACATCTGTTGACATCCCGATCGGCCAAAGTGCGCCCGCGTATGCTATACTAGGCGGCATGGAAGACTTGAAGACACCTCCGAGCAGCCTCGAGGCCGAAAGGGCCGTGCTTGGATCAATATTGCTGGACACCACAGGAAGCGGCGATGACCGCGTCATGGACCTCTGCCTCACTCAGGGAATCACGCCTGAGTCGTTCTTTGACCAGCGCAACCGTACGGTGTACTCTGCGATGCTGCAGCTGAACCGTCTCGGCAAGCCACTGGACGCTCTTGTCCTGATCAATGCTATGCGGGCGGACGGCAAGTTGGAGGCTGTCGGAGGCGTCGGGTACGTCCAGTCGCTGATCGACCAGACCCCTACCTCGGCTCACGCCGAGCACTACATCGGGATTCTCCGCGGCAAGCATCTGCGCAGGATGATGATTGAACGGGCGACAAAAGTCGTGGAGAAATGCTTCGACGAAAAAGACTGGCCAGATCCGCAGGCCGTTCTCGGCGAGGCGGAGAAGTCCTTCCTCGAGATCGGCGTGCAGGGCGAGGGCACGATGCCTTGGGGTGACGCGATCCAGAGCAGCTTCGAGCGCCTGAACGAGATGTTCAAGTCGGACGGTACGACTTTCGAGGGTCTCTCCACGGGTTTGACATACCTCGACGAGAAGCTTCAGGGCCTGAAGAAGTCCGAGATGATCGTGATAGCCGCGCGTCCATCCGTAGGAAAGACCTCGCTTGCAATGAACATCGCGGAAAGCTGTGCGCTCGGCCTGGACATGAACAACGTCCCCGTTAGGTCGGACGGTGGCAAGAGGCATCCGGTGATGATCTTCTCTCTCGAAATGCCCATAGAGGCTCTGACGCGGCGCATGGTGGCGGGCCGTGCGCACATCAACACGTGGCGCCTGAACCGCAACCTCTGTCCGAAGAGCGAGAAGCAGGCTCTGATGCAGAACCTCTTCCAGGCGTCCGACGACCTGAAGGATGCGCCTATATACGTGGACGACGCGGCTGGACTCGACATAATGGACCTGCGCGCCCGCGCGAGACGTGCCAAGAAGCAGCACGGGATAGAGCTGATCGTCATAGACTATCTCCAGTTGTGCACCTGCCGTGAGGCCGCGCGCCAGGCAAGCCGCCAGATAGAGGTCAGCATGATCTCCCAGCAGATCAAGGCGATGGCGAAGGAGCTCAAGATTCCCGTGATAGTCCTCTCTCAGCTCTCCCGTGCCAACGAGCAGCGCAAGGACAAGTACGAACGTCCGAAGCTCTCCGACCTGCGCGACTCCGGCGCAATCGAACAGGACGCGGACGTCGTGTTCCTGCTGCGCCGCCCGTCCAGGACGCCCAGCGATCCCGACTCGGGAGACGAGACCCTGGCCATCATCGACGTTGCAAAGAACAGAAACGGCGAGACGGGCGAGGTGAAGGTGAACTTCTTCAAGGAATACACGCGCTTCGGCGACAGGGAGCCGGAAAGGTCCCAGGACTCCAATTTCCAGACATCTGAGCCAGAGCCCGAGCACAGCGAATACGTCCAGGATCCGATGATGTAATCTGATCCAAAATCTATGCGACGTTTTCCATGTTTTGCCATTTTGCAAAAACGTGCTTGAAATTCCACAGAAGATATGAGAAAATATCCAACCGCATGGTGGGATGGTCCCTCGACATGCGACTCATAAGGAGCAAAATGAAGAAATCTAGCCTTGTTGTGCTGTCTCTGGCAATCGCGGGAGCTGCGTCTGCGCGCGATCTGTACAGTTCCGAAGATCATCCGGGCACGCCTTTGGAGCTCGGCATCGCTACGCCCGTTCAGATTCCCCCTGCGAACTGGAGCGTTTATGGCCTGAGGTTGAATCTGATCTATGGCGAGAGTTATGATGTCTACGGGCTTGATCTCGGTCTTGTCGGATACAATCGCGACAAGATGGTCGGCCTCCAGATGATGGCTGCCGCCGACTGGGTGGAGAGCGACATGGACGGCGTCCAGTTCGCCGGAATCGCCAATGTCGTCTGTGGCAATGCGGCTGGCATTCAGTTTGGTGGCATCGTCAACTATACGCGCGGCGATTTTGCTGGCGTGCAGTTCGCTGCGATCAACTTTGATGGAACCTTCTATGGTTTTCAGGCAGGCATGTTCAACTATGACAAGGGCATTAGCTGGGGCCTCCAGCTCGGCCTCGCGAATGCCGCCGTCAACGAGTTCCACGGCTGGTCTATCGCCGCGGTGAACTATGCTGAGCGCATGCACGGGCTCCATCTTGGGCTCATCAACCTTGCGGCCGAGTCCGGGCGTGGAGTCCAGATCGGCGTCTTCAACGGCGCGTCGAGGTATAACGGAATCCAGATCGGCCTTCTCAACGTCATCGGCAACGGAGAGCTGCCGATCATGCCTGTCCTCAACGCCAGGTTCTGATTGGCGTCGCTTCCCAAAGAGGGGTCTGCAGAGATGTCAGATTGCTGTATTTTCGCCGGCCAGGGGGCGCAAGTCCCGGGTATGGGCCGTGATTTCGCCGAAGCGGATCCGGAGCTGATGTCGCTTTTTGACAAGGCCGGGTCCGTCCTGGGCTTTGACCTTAGGAAAATATGCTTCGAAGGCCCGGTCGAGGAACTTACTAAGTCCAACATCTGCCAGCCTGCCATCTTCGTCACGTCCTGCGCGGCATATCTCGCGCTGCAGAAGAGGCGTCCGACAACCTTTGCATGCGCGGCGGGGCTGTCGCTTGGCGAATGGGGCGCGCTCTATGCGGCTGGAGTCCTTGACTTCGATTCGACGCTCAAGGTGTTAGAGGCCCGCGGCAGGTTCATGCAGGAGGCGTGCGAGGCGGTGCCTTCGGGGATGATCGCCATAGTCGGCGCGACGCCGGAACAGCTTTCGGCGCTCTGCGAGAAGACCGGCTGCACTGTTGCAAACGTGAATTCTGCTGCGCAACAGGTGCTTTCCGGCTCCAAGGACGCCATATCGGCGGCCGCCGCCGTGTCGAAGGAACTCGGTATAAAGAGAGCGATACCTCTCGCAACGGCCGGGGCGTTTCATTCTCCGTTCATGGCGCCAGCGCGCGAGAAGCTCGCGCCCGTCTTGGACGAGATAGTCTTCAGTGCGCCCAAGTTCCCTGTCCTCTCCAACGTGACCGGCAAACCGCATTCGTCCGATCCTGGCGCGATAAAGGCGGCGATGCTCGAACAAGTTACTGGGACGACCAACTGGGCGGCGGACGTCGAGGCTGCAAAGGCCATTGGATGCACGCGCTTCGTTGAGTTCGGGCCAGGCAAGGTCCTTTCGGGACTCGTCAAGAAGATTGACGCGTCGCTTGAAGTCGCCAACGTCGCCGACTTAGCTTCGCTTGACGCTGCGGTTGCCGCGCTGGGCTGAAGCGATGGGCAAGCAGGGCGGCAGGCTACTCATCGACCATCCGCGCGTTGTCGTCGCCTTCTCCAGGGCGGAGAAGAGCATGCACGAGATGCGGAAGGGCGTCATGCAGTACGCCCGCCTCCATGGACAGTGGAACATTCGGTTCGTAAACGGCCATCAGGACGACCTAAAGCTGTCGGACATCAAGAAGGGCGATTGCGACGGCGTAATAGCCACCACTCTTTCGGAGGGTGTCGAGGCGCTTGCGGCCCTTGACGTGCCCGTCGTCCTGCATGACCGCAACTCCGGCGACGAGTCAAAGACCCTTTTGCGTCTTCTCAAGAAATCGGCGCGCATCATCTGCGACAACGCGGACGTCGGCAGAGCGGCGGCGGAATTCTATCTTTCGACGCCATACGAGCGCTTCGCCTTTTTCGCCGGGACGCGTAACCTGCGTTGGGCCGCAGAGCGCGGCGCAGCATTCGGGGAGCGGATTGCGGAGGGCGGACGCGGGGATGTCGCTTTCTTCGGCGGCGACGGCGCGAGCCTGGGGGGCTGGCTGAGGTCGCTTCCCAAGCCGACTGGCGTGTTCGCGGCATGGGACGGCGCGGCCCGGTTGGTCGTCGACGCCTGCAAATCCGCCGGAATCGGCGTTCCCGAGCAGATAGGCGTCCTCGGCGTTGACGATGACGAAGACATTTGCGAGTTCTCGGTTCCCTCCATATCCTCAGTAGTGCTGGATGTCAGGCGCGCGGGATATGTTGCCGCAAGGGACCTCGACTTGCAGATGCGGTCGGTTTCCGCGATGCACCGTGTCGCATACGGGGCTAAGTCCGTCGTCAAGCGCTCCAGCACGGCGCTGGCGGAGTCGGCTGCAGACGCGCTCGTGGCGCGTGCCCTTGACTTCATTGCGATTAACGCGGGCGGAGTCCTCTCTGTGCCGGAAGTCGCCGATGCGCTGAAGGTCAACCGCCGGCTTCTTGAGAGACGTTTCGAGGAAGCAGGCAGGGGAACGGTCTTCGACGCGGTCCGCGACGCCAGATTCAAGCGCGTCACTTCGCTTCTTGTCCATACGCGCAGGACTACGGGGGAGATTGCGGAAGAGTGCGGGTTCTCGTCCGCATCGTACCTCATATCGCTTTTCCGCAGACGTTACGGCATGACGATGGGGGAGTATCGCTCCCGTAACGCCGAGAATGCCTAACCGTGCAACCGTCGTTTCCCGTGCATAATGGAGGCTGATTGACTATGGCAAGACTTTTCGTTGCGGCAACGGTTTTCGCGTTCTCCGCGCTCTTCGCAGGCGCCGACCCGGTGCGCATCGTCTTCGACACCGACATGTGCGGCGACTACGACGATGTCGGTGCGCTCGCGGTTTTGAACGCGTTAGCGGACGCGGGCGAGTGCGAAATCCTGGCCGTCGTATCGTCGTCTCGCTCTTCGTCCGCACTTGGAATGTGCGAGATGATCAACGCGAGCTACGGACGAGCAGACGTTCCGATGGGCTCGCCAAAGGGAATCGGCTATGTTGCCCCGGATGAGAAGAAGGGCGTAAATGCAGTATTCCACTCCATGGTCGCCGACAGACGTGCCGCACTTCGCTATCCGAATTCAGACGATGCGCCGGACGCAAACGAAGTCTACCGTCGTGTTCTTGCGGACTCCCCCGACAAGTCCGTGACGCTTTGCACCGTCGGATTCCTTACGAACATCCGCCGTCTTCTTGAGACTAAGGGCGATCCGATTTCTCCGCTTGGCGGACGCGAACTTGTCGCGAAAAAGGTGAAGGCGTGGTATGCGATGGGCGGAAAGATTCCGGAGGGCGTAGAGTACAACCTGAGCAGGGATGCGGAATCTTCTTTGTTGGCTGTCCGTGACTGCCCTGTGCCGATTTACTTCGTGGACTTCGATCTCGGCGTCGACGTGCGCACCGGAATCCCCGTTGCGCGCAGAGGGGTGTCGGCGGGCCCCGTCTCAGAGGCGTTCTCCAGGTGTCTTAAGGTCTGGAACGAAGAGACTAGGGGACGTTCGTCGTGGGATGAACTGACCGTGCTCGCGGCCGTGCGCGGCTGGGAGAGGTATTTCGGTGCAGTGCGCGGCACGATGCAGATGGTCGACGAGAAAGGGCTGATGCCTTGCGATACCAGTACGGACGGGCCGCGGTTCCGCAAAAACAGGTGGAGCGCTTCAGAAGACGGCGCGCACTTCCTGCTTGTCGAGAAGATGCCTAAGAAGAATCTTGCGGAGATTGTCGATGAGCTGATCGCTCGTCCGCCCGTCGGCAAGCACGGGCGTTCAATCCCCTCAACGCCCAGCCCTTCGTCCGGAGGCGCTGTTGTGGAGCCGTTGTGACGCATGAACGGCGTTGCGCCCTTAAAATGCGGAATCCCCAACCGTGGCGTTCGCGGGCGCGATTTGGTATAATTTACCGCGCATGGACAAGCTAATAATCATAGCGGGGAGCGGAAGCTATCCCAGGCTCATCGTGGAGGGCGCCAAAAAGGCCGGCGTCCGCCAAGTCGACGTGGTCGCCATAAAGAGCTCCACGGCGCGCGCGACCTGGAAGGCCGCCGACAACGTGCATTGGATAACCATCGGCGGAATCGCGGCCGGCATACGCTGGGTCGGAGAGAACGGATACGAGGGCGCGATCCTCGCAGGGCAGGTGAATCCGCTTTCGCTTTTCCGGGGCCGTTTCGACGACGAGGTGCGCAGTTGGCTTTCGGAGCTCCCCGTCAAGAACGCGCATACGATCTTCGGGAAGCTCACGGAGAAGTTTGCGGAGGCCGGTACGCCGATTCTGCCGGCGAGCCTTTACATGGACGACCACATCCCGGGCGTCGGCCAGCTCACGGCACGGGGGCTTACGGATGCGGAGCGCCGCGACGCCGACCACGCCGTCGAGGTCGTCAGGGACGTCGGACACCACGACGTCGGACAAACCGTCATGGTCAAGTCCGGAATGGTCCTGGCCGTCGAGGCTTTCGAGGGCACAAACGCCGCGATAAAACGCGGCGGCAGGCTCGGCGGCAAGGGCTCGGTCGTGTTCAAGGCCGCGCGCGAAGGACACGACATGCGCTTTGACATACCTGTCGTCGGCCTCAAGACGCTCAAGGTGATGAAACGCGCTGGCGCGACTGCGCTAGTCTTCCAGGCCGGACGGTTGGTCTTGCTCGACAGGGATGCGGTTGTAAAGTTTGCGGATGACCACGGAATCGCCATCGTCGGCGTCGATTCTGGGCTTCCGTCCGCTCCGCTGAGGCCGTGACTGGACGAACAGGGGGAAGGAATGAAGATACTGCTGCTGGCCGGAGAGGAATCCGGGCTTATATACGCAAACAGGCTACGGGAGCTTCTTGCGGGGCACGAAATCAGGGGCTACGGCGACTACGGATTCAAGACGTCCGACCTCGCTGTCATGGGCTTCGCTGCGGTCGTCAGGAACATACGCTACTTCATCGGAGTAAAGAACACGATGGAGCGGGCGATCGACGAATGGCGTCCGGACGTGGTGTGCACGGTGGACTATCCCGGAATGAACCTCAAGCTCGCGGCGTACGCGAAGTCGCTCGGAATCAAGACCGTCCACGTCGTATGTCCGCAGGTGTGGGCGTGGAAGGCCGGGCGAATACCTAAGATAGAGGCGGCGCTCGACCGTCTATGCTGCTTCTTCCCGTTCGAGCCGTCGCTGTTCAGGCCGGGCTTCGCGGAGTTCGTAGGGCATCCGCTGGCGGAGGAGTTCGGCGGCGACGCCGGTGCGAGGCGCCAGGACGGCGCATGCCGGCTCGTCGCGATGCTGCCGGGCAGCAGGATCGGAGAGATACAGCGGAACATGCCCGCGCTTCTCGAGGTCGTCGCAAAGCTTGACGCGGAGTTCGGCGGCCGCATCGGTTTCGTGATGCCTGCTGCGAACGAAAAGGCGTACCGGCAGATGCTGGACATGGCCGCGAAGGCGGGCGTGCCACATACGCTCGAAGTAAGGCTGGGCGGAGCGAGGGACGCTCTTCGCGCCGCGGACTGCGCGGTGGTCGCGAGCGGAACGGCGACGCTTGAGGCGGCGCTGGCGCGGTGTCCGACAGTCCTCGTTTACCGCGTGTCTGCGGCTCTGGCGTGGTTTGCTCGCCGCGTCATAAAGGGCGTGCGACACATCGGGCTCGCCAACGTGATATGGGAGAAGTCCGGAGAGAAGGGGGATGAGCCGATGCCTGAGCTGTTGCAGGAGGACTTCACGGCGGAGAGGACGGCGGACGCGCTTCGGAAGTGGATCGTAGACCCTTCCGCGCGCGCTGCCGCATCTGCGCGGCTAGACGACGTGGTCCGCACTCTCGAGACAGGGACGTCCGCTTTCTCGCGCATCGTGGACTGCATCCTCGCCTAGCGGACTTGCGTATTGATGCCGCAAGCGCTGTTTTGGTATAATTGCCGCATGGAAAAGAATCGACATGATGGGGCTGCGGCTCGTGGTATTAGGATTGTTGGCGGCGTCGTAATGATGCTGTCGCTTTCTGCCGTTGCGATTGCCGGAGGCGTAGACCGGGCTTTCTTCTCGAAACTGCTGGAGATTCCGTCCGCCACCAGGGACATCGAAAAGGTCAACGATGCCGTTGACCTGGTGCGGAACCGTCTTGAGTCTGCCGGCGTAGCCTGCACCGTAGAGACTGCGGCTGACGGGCGCAGGGCCCTCTATGCCTCTACGGCTCCCGGCAAGGCTCAGGACTACCTGCTCGTCGTGCACCTGGACGTCGTCCCGGGCGAGCCTGAACAGTTCGTTCCCAGATTCCAGGGCAACCGCGTCTATGCCCGCGGGGCCTATGACTGCAAGGGGAATGTGGTGATTGCGGAGCAGGTGCTCGAGGATTTGAACGGGAAGGCCTCTGTTGGCGTAGTTTTCGCCTCTGACGAGGAGACCGGCGGGCTCAGCACGAAGATGATGGCCGAGCGCGGGTACGTCGCGAAGAAGCTTGTACTTGTCTTCGACTCCGGAACGTACGGAGCCTACTATGCGCAGAAGGGCAACTGCTACGTCCGAGCCCGTGCGCGTGGGCGCGGCGGCCATTCGTCGCGTCCCTGGCAGTGCGACAATCCGATCGACCGCCTCGTAGACGGCTGCGCGCGCATCAGGGCGGCATGGCCCGAGCCGACTGAGGACAAGTGGTGCAATGTCATCACGGCGACGGTCGTCTCTGGCGGCGACACCCGGAACAAGATCCCCGACTTCGCAGACGTCTGGTACAATCTCCGCTACATCGACGACGGAGCGCCCGACCGTCTGTGTGACATGCTCGAGAAGGTCGGCGGATTCGAGGTTGTCGAGAGATATTCCACAGGCGGGTTCATGGAGACCGACCGGAACCATCCGGAGGTGCAGCGCTTCATCGCCGCACGCCGCGCCAAGTGGCCGGATCGGAATCCGGAGCTCGGCAGGATGCTGGCGATGACCGATGCGCGCCACTATGTCGGCCGCGGCGCGCCAGTGCTCATATCCGGTTCGTGCGGCGGCGAAGAGCATTCCGCTAACGAGTGGAATGACCTCGTGAACATGGATGAGAACGTCGAGATGCTGGATGCGTTCTTTGCTGCGGACGTAGCGGCGACTGCTAATCCTGAGAGGTGACGAAGTGCCGACGGCGATAGGAGTGTTCGCGACCTTGTGCGGGCTTCTCGTTGTAGGGAAGCTCGTGCGTCTCAGGGTGTCGTTGCTGCAGCGTCTGTATCTGCCAAGTTCTGTCGTCGGCGGTGCAATCGGTCTTGTCGTCTTTTTGGCGTTCGGCGATCGTATGGACCCCGAGTTTTTCGGCGCGATGCGGCGCGTGCCGGGATTTCTGATCAACGTTGTTTTCGCGACGCTCTTCCTCGGCAAGGTAATTCCCAACATCAGGCGCGTCGTTTCCCTCGCTTTCCCCCAGCTCGTGCTCGGACAGATCATCGCGTGGGGGCAGTACGTCGTCGGGCTCGGGCTCGCCGGCTTCGTCCTTTCGCGGCTGTGCGGAGTCCCGCCGTGCTTCGGCAACCTCCTGGAGATCGGCTTCGAGGGCGGACACGGCACTGTCGGCGGCATGTCCGAGAGCTTTGCGCACGCCGGCTGGGAGGACGGCGCGGCGCTCGGCTTCACAGTAGCGACCGCGGGCATGGTAATAGGCATCGTCGTAGGCATGGCGCTTGTCAACTGGGCGCATAGCAGGGGAATCGTCCGCGAGGTCGTGCCGTTTGAGCGCCGGCGCGGACACGAGCGCCTCGGCGTCCACCGACGTCTGAAACGTCCCGCAGCAGGGCTCCAGACCGTGATGAGCGACTCGATCGACTCTCTCGCCTGGCACCTCGCCATCGTCGGCGTCGCCATTGCGATCGGCGCGGGGATTCTCTGGCTCCTCAAGCTGACCGGATGGAAGGTCTTTGACGGATTCCCTCTCTTCCCTTTGTGCATGATCGGCGGTGTCCTGCTCCAGGTTTTCGTTAAGGGCGTGGTGCGCAAGGACCTCATGATCGACCACGGGCAGATGGAGCGTATTTCCGGCGCTGCGCTGGACTTCCTCGTCGTCTCCGCCGTCGCCACGATCAGCGTCAAGGTCGTGGCCGCGAACTGGATTCCGCTCGTCGTGATCATCGCCGCCGGCGCGGCGTGGAGCGTCTTCGCCGTCCTCTGGTTCGGCCCGAGGTGTCTCAAAGAGGCGTGGTTCGAGCGCGCAATCGCCGACTTCGGGCAGGCGACCGGCGTCACTGCGACGGGGCTTCTGTTGTTGCGGACAGTAGACCCGGATTCGAAGACATGTGCCGCGGCGAGCTTCGGCTACAAGCAGCTTCTCCACGAGCCGTTCATGGGAGGGGGCCTCTGGACCGCGCTCGCCTTCACGCTCGTTCTCAAGCACGGGTGGATGCCGATATTCCTTTTCTCTTGCGCCATGCTCGCCGTCTGGGTCGCATGTGCGTTCGCCCTCTCCCGCCGCGGTGAGTCTGTGTAGGCTGTGCAGAAGCCGCTTTGAGGGACAACGGCTGGCTGTCGAGAAATCTTCGTCGGCGGTTGGCTATTTTTGGTATAATTTCATCAATCGCTCTATGAAAGGAGGAAAATGAAGGTGGATCGCAGACTTTTCTCGCTAGACATACTCCGTGGCCTGGACATGTTCTTGCTGGCTGTCGTTGGGCCTTTTGCAGCGGCGTTGAATTCGGCGATTTCGCTCCCTGACTGTGTTGTGGCGCAGTTCCACCATGCATGGGGAGGTTTTACTCTTTGGGACATAATAATGCCGCTGTTCATTTTCATGAGCGGAGCTGCCGTTCCTTTTGCGCTCGGAAAACGCATGGAAAGCGGCCGTGCGGGATGGGCCTTCTGGCGTCATGTGCTGTTGCGTTTCGCCATGCTGTGGATACTTGGAATGGTTGCGCAGGGGCGCTTGCTCACCATGAACCCCGCCGTCATCAGCCCGTTCAACAACACTCTTCAGAGCATTGCATGCGGATACCTTGCGTGTGCGCTTGCGCTCCAGATTCCGTCACGTGTCGTGAGGGCGTCGCTGCCGGCGGTGCTTGCAGTGCTGTATGCGCTCGTGCTGCATTTCTGCGGAGACTACTCCGCGGGCGGAAACGCGGCCGCCCACTTCGAGAGGTGGATCGTCCCTTATCTGACGCCAGACTGCTCGAAGGTGCTCGATATGGCCGATCCTGGATATACGTGGTGGGCGACAATCCCGATGTTCGCGTCCATGGGGCTTTGCGGAATGCTGGCGACTGAAATCCTGCGGTCCGGCGCGGCGTCTCTCCGAAGCGCCGTTAACCTTGCAGTGCTTGGCGCGGGGTTGCTTGCGTTCGGTTGGGCGCTGTCACCCTGGATACCTCCGATCAAGCACATCTACACGTTGACGTTCACGGCGCAGGCCATGGGCTGGTGCATGCTCGCCCTTGCCTCGCTGTTTTATATACTGGACGTGCTTTTGGCGGATTCGGAGCGGCTTAGGAAGTGTCTGTGGCTATTTACGCTCTTTGGCCGCGCTTCGCTTCTCGCTTACTTGTGCGAAGGTGTTTTTCGTCCGGTATTCAAGGCGTTTGGCGGAATATTCGCCCCAGCCGGTGCTCATCTGCTGGGTGAGCGATGGGTGCCGATGGTGGTTTGGTTCTTTGCGAGCCTCCTTTTAGTGCTGGTCCTACATGTTCGCATCAAGCTCCATGTCATTCAAGCAGATTCCTCGGGACGTTGAGTCGCATCGGCATCGAGATGCTGTCAAAAGGGCAGACAAACTAGTCGCATCCCCCGGTTCCCGGAAATCCGCTGTGGACAGCTAAATAAAGGATTTGGTATAATACATCAACATAGCTCAATGCAGTCCCTAAGAAAGGATGAGATAATGACACTGAAACCGTTCGGCCGCATCCCGTCGGCCAAGTCGCTTATTCTCGCCGCGGCCTCGCTCGCCGCATTTGCGGTGCAGGCCGTATCGACGAGCTACATCAACTCAAGCGGTCAGCCGGATACGGCGGACTGCACGGAGATAACGTCGAGTTCAACCACGCTCAATACTGGATGGTACGTGGTCAACGGAGAGGTGAACATCAGTTCGACCGTAACCGTCAACGGCGATGCCAACCTCATCCTCGCCAATGGCGCAAAGTTGACGGTGACTGGTTCTTCTGGTTGCGCAGGCATTTGCGTTGTAGATGATGGAGAGACGGTAAACTCGCTTACGATATATTGCCAAGAAGGTGGCACG
>Ga0310696_10006696_pt1 | contig 13635 bp, 9 predicted proteins | sample AusTroGonzalo_MG_4_FD_203885 | JGI IMG/M metagenome (GOLD analysis project Ga0310696, IMG submission 203885) | Bovine rumen microbial communities from tropical cattle in Woodstock, Queensland, Australia - Gonzalo_02 (v2) (version 2) | ecosystem: Host-associated > Mammals > Digestive system >... | reverse complement strand
TACCCATCTCACCGTGCAGGGTTGGATTGAAAACGGCGGCCATCCCATGGTGATGGTGGCGGAAACCATCCCGATGGACGGCGAGGCCCGCATCAGCCAGGCCGCCATGATGGAACACATCGCCAAATGGGCCAAGGTGAGCGTGAGCGACGGGGAGAACACCGTCATCCTCACCGGAAACGCCGATACGGACTATTTCCCGCCGTACGTCTTCACCACTGCCCGGATGACGGGCGAAGTAGGCAAGACCTACACCCTGACGGTGGAATATAAGGACTACAAGGCCCGGGCGGTGACCACCATCCCGGAGCCCGTCCCCGTGGAACGGATTTCCCTGATTCAGATGTCCGATTCCCTCTTCACCCTGCAGGTGGGGTTCATCGATCCTCCGGAGAAAGGGAATTATTATAAGGTGTTTACCCGGACCACCGGCATCGATACGCACTACCACCCTTCGGCCCTGGCGCAGTTCTCGGACGAGGTTCTGGACGGCTATTCGGAGTTCCGCCTTTTCAGCGTCCAGCGCCTGCTGGACCTGATCGACCGGCCCAATTACAAGTTGGGAGAGGAAGTCTGGATCAAGATGTGCTCCACGGACGAGGCTACGTACAATTACTGGAACAACTTTGAGCTGATGCTGGCCACCAATTTCAACGCTACCTTCTGGCTGGACCCCGACATGCAGTCCAACATGGAGGGGGCGCTGGGGTACTGGGCCGGCTACGGCGTGGAGCAGGAATACAACGTTATTTTGCGCTAAGGGGCGGATGCTCTGTGAACCAGGCTTCCACAGCCTCGCGTACATGCCCGTGGGTGAGGAGCATCCCGCGGGCCTTTTCATAATCCTTCAGGCCGGTGGCCTCCATGATCATCCGGGTGCCGCGGTCCACCAGCTTGCGGTTGGTGAGTTCCATGTCCACCATTTTGTTGCCTTTTACGTGCCCCAGGCGGATCATCACGGCCGTTGAGATCATGTTCAGTACCAGCTTCTGGGCCGTCCCGGCTTTCATCCGCGTGCTGCCTGTAACGAATTCCGGCCCCACTTCCACCACGATGGGCGCCTCGCAGGCTTCGGCCAGGGGCGCGCCGGGGTTGCAGGTGATGCAGGAGGTGAACAGGCCGCGGGCGCGGGCTTCCCGGACGCCGCCGATCACGTAGGGCGTGGTGCCGGAAGCCGCCACCCCCACCACGCTGTCCAGCGGGGTGGGCTGGAAGGGCGTCAGGTCCCGCCAGGCACCGTCCCAGTCGTCCTCGGCCCCTTCCACGGCGCTGCGGATGGCCTGGTCCCCACCGGCGATGAGGCCGATGAAGGTCCCTTTCACTCCGTAAGTAGGCGGTATCTCGGAGGCGTCCACCACCCCCAGCCGGCCGGACGTGCCGGCGCCCAGGTAGAAGATGCGCCCGCCTTGCCGGACACGCTCCACCAGGTGTTCCACCACCGTCGCAATCTGGGGGATGGCCTCTCCCACGGCTTCCGGGACCGCATGGTCCTCCGTATTGATGCCGCGGAGGATTTCGCCGGTGTCCATCGTGTCCAGATGGTCGTACCGGGATTCTTTTTCTGTCGTACGCATAAGTTTAATTCTCAATGGCTCCGGCCACGATGTTGGCGATGGTGCCCCGCACGCGGCCTACATTGCCCTCGTCGGAAGGATGGACGCGGTTGGTGAGGATGATGACGCCCGTCCGGGAAGTGAGTTCCAGCAGCATGGAGGTGCCGGTGTAGCCCGTGTGGCCCACCAGGTGCGTCCGGTCAAAGAGGTCCCCGCTGGTGCCGGGGGAGAGGGCGTATGTGTCCCAGCCCAGGGTGCGGGCTACCTCCGGGGCGTTGTCGGCCGGGATTTCAAACATCTTCCGGACGGTTTCCGATCCCAGGATGCGCCGGCCCCTGAAGGCTCCGCCGTTCATCAGGGCGATGGCCAGGACGCTGAGGTCCTCCGCCGTGGAAAAGACCCCGGCGTTTCCGGAGTTCCCGGCATTGGCCAGGCGGGCCAGGGGGTCGTGGACGGCGCCCACCAGGGGGAGGCCGTCCTCCTGCACTTCCGTGGCGGCGCAAAGCGGCTGGAGCACGGCGGCATCGGCCTTGGCGGCGGGATGCCCGAAGAGCGGGAAGTAGCAGGTGTGGTCCAGTCCCAGGACGTCAAAGACTTCCCGTTGGGCATAGTCGCACAGGCGCTCGCCGGTGACGGCTTGCAGGATGTTCTGGAGGGTGATGAAATTCAGGCAGCTGTAAATCTGGCGGGTGCCGGGCTTGCACTGGCGCTCCGTGCGGGCGATGCTGTCCAGCAGGGCCGCCGGATTGTCCGTGCCGTACCTTTCCACAAAGGGATCGGCGTCAATGTACGGCGGCAGCCCGGAGGCGTGCGTGAGAAGGTCCTGAATGACGATGGGGTCTTCGCCCTCGTCGTCCTGCCAGTTCCGGAAGCCGGGGATGTAGCGGTCCACGCGGTCCGACAGCCGGATCTGCCCGCGCTCCACCAGTTGCATGATGGAGAGCGTGGTGCCCACGCACTTGCTGAGGGAAGCCAGGTCGAAGAGGGTGCCTTCCTCCATTTTCAGCGTATCCGGCACGGTCTGCCGGTTGCCGAAAGCCTTGAGGTAGGCAATCTGCTCTCCTTTCACCACGGCGACGACGGCGCCGGGGAACAGCCCCTGGGCGATGCCGTCCCGGATCACGCTGTCGATCCTTTCCAGTTTGTTGCCGTTGAGGCCACAGGCCTCCGGCGGGCAGCGGAGCGGCTGCCCCTGTTGCTTGTCCAGGTGGCAGGCGCTTGCCAGAAGGGCTGCCGCCAGCAGTATGAGGATTCTTTGCATGGGAAAGCTTACCGCCTGTGCTCGAAGATCCGGGGCGTGGCATGGAGGGAGAGCCAGGTCCAGAAGAGGCGGCCGTCCTGGGAGGCGCGCTTGAGGAGCTGCATGTTCTTGGTGCCGACCATGTAGGACAGGCCGAAGGAGAGGGAGACGTCCTTGAGGAAGCGCCAGGAGGCTTCCACTTCCAATTCATGACCCAGCGTAGCGCCGATGCCTTGCAGTTTGGCGGCGATGGCCAGGTAGTGATAGGTCAGCCCCGCCGACACATTCTTGAACGGTTGGACCTGGGTGCCTACATAGGCGTTCTGGAGGCCCGGGGAGAAACCGTTCACGAAGGTTCTCACATAGAAGAAGTCCATGGCGCCGTAGAAGGCATGGTGGGAGCCGTAGATGGAACTGAAGCCCCGGAGGACATCGTGCTGGATGAGGCCGATCATACTGCCTTGCGGAACGGCGAAGGTATTGTCTCCGCTCAGGAAATCATATCCGGCCACGAAGCCAAGGACCTTGGAAGGGGTGAAGGTCGCTTTGCCACTGGCCATCCAGGCATCCAGGACGGCGCCTTTCTCGTTCCTGCCGAACTGCCGGTAGTAAGAGCCCTCCAGGGACCATTTCTCCGGCTTGAACTTCAGGTAGCCGCCCATGATGTGCTGCCATTCGATATGTTCATCTTTGCCGAGGGCGCCGCCTTGCATGCCGACATTCAACGCCAGCAGGGAAACGCCCAGCGGGGCCACGGGCAGGTCATAGTGGTACCAGCCCAGGATCATGGTCTTGTAGGGCAGGGCGCCGCCGGAATAGAAGGTGCTGCCGTTGTCGGTGTTCTCCGCATTCTGGTTCCAGGCCAGGGCGGTGTGGAACTTGTGTCCGTGGCCTTCGTAGCCGGCCCGGAGGACATCGTGCGTGATGCCTGCCATGGCCCAGTCGTTGGGTCCCAGGATACGTTCATCGTCATAGGACAGGGTCTGACGGCCCAGTTGGGCGAAGAGGCCCCAGTTGGTGCTGAGCTTGGCCCAGGCTTCCTGTACGTTGAAAGTGCCTTTGCCGGCCTGCCCCCAGACCCCGATGTGCTGGAAAATGGTCTTGATTTGCAGATGGGGGCGCTCATAGCCCACCACCAGGCGGTTGCGCCCCAACAGGAAGGCGGCGCGGTCCATGGACCCGTTGGCCGCAACGGGCAGGCCGCCGTCGCGGATTTCTCCCTGGGTGAGCAGTTGCAGGTCCGCGTAGACGTGACGCGTGGTATCCTTCTGCTGTGCCATGACAGGAAGGGACAGGGCCAAAAGGGCCGGAATCAGGAGGCGTTTCATCGGGAAGGGGTGTTAAATCCCAAGTCCCAGGATCAGGCCCACCGTCCAGGTCTGGAACTGGGGACCGTATTCCTCCTGGAACTGGGCGCCGGGACGATACATGCCGAAGACACCCAGGCCGCCGTAGGAAAGGGCTGCGTGGATATTGTAGGTAAAGAAGTTGGTGGCGATGGCGTTGGAACGGCGGGCACCGGACTTGTACTCCCGGACCACGGTCCCGTCGTGCTGGACACCCTTGAAGCGGGTGCGGCCCTTCAGGTTCAGTTCCGGAGAGGCGCCGAGGGTGAGACAGACCTTATGGGCCTGGAAGTTCAGGTCGATGGGGAAACTGAAGGTGCAGACGGAAAGCTCCGACTTCTTGATTTCCTTGAAGCCGTACAGGTCCTTGGAGGCGATGGTGACATGGGTGCCGTTTTCCTTGGCGACGGCAAGACCACCGGCAACGGGCTCATACGGCAGCCAGAAGAAGTCCTGGTTTACATGGTACCAGTTCCAGTTGACGTCGGCTCCCACAGAGAAGGCAAAGCCTTTGAAGGGCTTGATGGCCAGCTCAATCATATTGAAGCCGAACTTCTGGCTCTGGAAGAAGGAGGTATTATCGACGTAATTGGCGTCGGACTTGCTGTCGACCAGGCCGTTGAAACCGAAGTCGAAATGGCTCAGGCAGCTGATGTCGATGATGTCGCTTACTTCGAAGTCATTGTAATCACCGGCGTCGCTGAAACGCTGGGCAGATGCAGAAAGGCCAAGGCCCAGCGCCAAGAGGATAACGAATAATCTTTTCATATTAATTATGAGGTTCTGTTCTGTTTCAAGGGTTAAAATTACCAATATTTTTAAGGATATGCAAACCTTATCCTTCCAGGACCTGCCCGGCGGCGTTCTTGGTATCCACCTTCTCGATGATCCGCTCCAGGATGCCGTTCTCGTCAAAGATGAAGGTGCGGCGGAGCGTTCCCATCGTGGTTTTTCCGTACATCTTTTTCTCGCCCCAGGCGCCGAAGGACTGGAGCATCCCGGTGGTGGTGTCGGCCAGGAGGCGGAAGGGGAGTTCGTACTTGGCCCGGAAACCCGTATGGGACTTGGCGCTGTCCTTGCTCACCCCTACCACATTGTAACCGGCCTCCGTAAGGGCCGCGTAGTTATCCCGGAAACTGCAGGCCTCGGCCGAGCAGCCGGAGGTGTTGTCCTTGGGGTAGAAATAGATGATGGTTTTCTTTCCTTTCCCGATGAAATCCTCCGACTTCACCGGATTGCCATCCTGGTCCACGACCTCGAAGGAAGGCATCTTGTCTCCAATTTTCAGCATACTCTATAATAGAATTGTGCGTACAAAGATAACAAAAAGGGTTGCCAAAATAGTCAAGTTGACTTAGCGCACTCTCATTTTTCTGTTAATATTCCGGGAGAAGAGCCGGAGGAAGGGATACCCTTCCGGGGGCTTGTGCACCCCCGCACAAGGGTAGGGGGAGGGGCCGGAGTGGAGGAGATGCCCGGTCAAGCCGGGCATGACGGAACGGAGTCCCCCGGGAGGGTTTCCCTTCCATCGGCTCACGCAAATAATAGATATGGGGGCAGAAACCTCCTTCGTTGCAGAAACGGCAGCCCTGGCTCGCGCTGGATATTGCCTTGTTTTGCATAATGGAAACGCCAGTGACACAAAAAACGCCATTTCTGTGCATCTGGCGTTACCAGTGGAAACGCGTGCGACACAAAAGCGCCCATTTCTGTGTTTCTGGCGTTTCCGCCATGAAGAAGGGCCAGTGGAGCTAGGGCGAAAAATGCCCATGACCTGCGCTCTTGCGCAAGGTTGGTTAAAAACGCGCCAACCTTGAGCACTGAAATAAGGCTGGGGGCACCTGGAGTGGACATAAGGCGCGCAAGGATGGCACCAAAATAACCAACCTTGTACAAAAACGGTGACCAACCTTGTGCAAAAGCAGGGATCGCACGATAGTGGGGCCCAGGAAGGCAATAGCATGCTTCAAGTAGGGCGCGGCGGGGGTGGTAAGGCATGAGAACGGGGCCAAGAGAACGATAGCGTGCTATAGACAGGGTGCGGCGGGGGCAGTAAAGTACGAAAACGGGGCCAAGAGAACGATAGCATGCTTCAGGCAGGGTGCGGCGGGGGTGTTAAAGCACGCGTTCAAGGCCCCGGACAACCAAAACAGCCAACTGCTTGCGCAGTCGGCTGTGAATGTTGGTTTGCGGAGAGACCGAGATTCGAACTCGGGATACGCTTTTGGCGTATACACGCTTTCCAGGCGTGCCTCTTAAGCCACTCGAGCATCTCTCCAGGATGGCTTTCCAAAATTTGGGACTGCAAAGATAAGCGTTTTTTTGTTACTGGCAAAAAAAAGTTGAGGAAACGGAAGTTTTTGAAAATTATTTAAAAAATTAAGCAAAACTCGCCACGGGGCGTTTTAAGTTTCAAATTATAAGCACTCGCTGGAAATCCGGATGCGTTTCGTGTAATAATTGTCCATTCTAGTTATTTTAGCACAATATTTTACGCATTGATAAAGTTGCAATTATAAAAAGAAATAGCGATATTTGCAGCCTATGCCTTTTTTGGAAGGATTTTTTTTGTATCAATATTTAAACGTTTTATGAAAAGAGCAAAGCTGTTATTTGTTTCGATGCTCGCCCTGCTTCTCCCGCTGCTGGCCGCAGCGCAGAACGTGACGGTGCAGGGTGACGTCGTGGACGAAAGCGGAATTGGTGTTCCGGGCGCAGCCGTCTTCGTAACGGGTACGACCCACGGGACGATGACCGACGTGAATGGTAAGTTCTCCTTCCCGGTCCCTGCCGGCACCAAGTTCGTCAAAGTATCCTGCGTAGGTTATGACGAGCAGGAAGTGGCCGTGGGCAAAGCTCCCATCCATGTGGTGCTGGTGGAATCCACCACCTTCCTGGAGGAGGCCGTTTCCATCGGCTACGGTTCCCCCAAGAAAATCGAATCCCTGGTAGGTTCCGTTACCACCGTTAATTCCGAAACCATCAAGAACGCCCCCTCCTCCTCTGCACTGGATATGCTGCAGGGCCAGGTGGCCGGTCTGGCCGTTCTCACCTCCGGCGGTGTGGCCGGTGATAACTCCGTGTCCATGAAACTGCACGGTGTGGGTTCCCTCACTTCCAGTTCCTCCCCGCTGTACATCATCGATGGCGTGCCTTCCAGCGCCCGTACCATCATGTCCCTGAACCCGAACGACATCGAGTCCATCTCCATCCTGAAGGACGCCTCCGCCACCTCTATCTATGGTGCGCGTGCGGCCAACGGTGTGGTGCACATCATCACCAAGACGGGTTCCTACAACAACACCGCCACGGTGACCGTCCGTTCCCAGTACGGTATCTCCACCATCACGGACAAGTCCCTGTATGAGAACATGATGACCGCCGACGAACTGGCCCGCTTCTGGAACATTTCCGGTGTCCATTCCGCCCAGTACGTGAAGGAAACCTTCTACGACAACGGTTACAACGCGGATACCAAGTGGTACGACTACGTACAGCAGTTCAACAACCCGCAGTACCAGAACGACCTTACCATCTCCGGCGGTGGTCAGCGCGTGGCCTACATGATCGGCGCTTCCCAGTTCCACCAGAGAGGTTCCGCCATCGGCAATGTCTATGACCGTTATACCCTCCGTTCCAACATCCAGGGCCGTCCCAAGGACTGGCTCAAAGTGGGTATGAACACCAACCTGTCATACGACATCAATACCCAGAACCCCAACTGGTCCAACTCCTCCAACAACCGGAACTACACCTCCGGTGCGTTGTCCTACCTCACCCTTCCGTTCTATCCGGCCATCGATCCGGAGACCGGCAAGGAGTATGAGAACGAGTATCCCGGCGGTATGATCAACCACCATACCTACATGGCCAACCGCGTGACGCCCAGCGAGCGCCTCGGCCTCACCGGCAGCCTCTTCGCCACCATCGACTTCACCCGCAACCTGCGTTTCTCCACCCGCGCCGGTGTGGATGGCTATATCTCCCGTTACACGGGCGTGATGAAGCCGGACTATTACCTGATGGGCGGCAGCGGCTGGAGAAGCCGTTCCACCACCTACAGCTACACGGCCTCCTTCACCAACACGCTGGAGTACTCCTTCGACTTTGGCGACGACCATCAGTTCACCCTGCTGGCCGGTCACGAACTCATCTGGAACGACTACGATTACTGGGGCGGCTCCTCCGAGGACATCACCAACCCCGGCATCACCCTGCTCCAGAGCGGTGACCCGGATACCTACGATATCTCCGAGTCCCAGTCCCAGAGCGGCTTCCGTTCCTTCTTCGGCCATGCGGACTACACCCTGCTGGAGAAATACATCTTCGATGCGACGGTCCGTTATGACCAGTCCTCCCGTTTCGGTTCCAACAACCGCGGCGCCACGTTCTGGTCCCTCGGCGGTCTGTGGAAACTCAAGAGAGAGGAATTCCTCCGTCCCGTCGTCTGGCTCAACGACCTCAACTTCAAGGTGAGCTACGGTACCCAGGGTAATGCCTCCATCGGCAACTACGACCGTCTGGGCCTCCTGGGTGAAGGCGGTTCCTATGCCGGTCAGTCCACGCTCTATTTCGCGCAGCCGGTCAGCCCGGATCTGCGGTGGGAGCAGCAGGCCCTCCTGACCATCGCCCTCACCGGTAAGGTCCTGGATACCTTCGACTTTGACGTGGAATGGTACCACCGCAAGACCACCGATATGCTGATGAGCGTCCCCATTCCCGCTACCGTCGGTTTCGGCTCCCAGACCCGCAACGTGGGCGGTCTGCTGAACACGGGTGTGGATGTGACCCTGGGTGCGGACATCCTCCGAGGCCGGGAGTACTTCCTCCGCTTCCAGACCACCTTTAACTATAACAAGGAACAGATCACGGAACTGTTCGACGGCCGTGAGCGCTGGGAAATCGAAGGTACCGGTGTGGCATGGGTCGTGGGCCATCCTGTGATGTATTACTTCCCCATTTATGCCGGTGTGAACCGGGAAAACGGTAAACCCCAGTGGTACGTCCCCGGCGAGAACATCGACGAAACCACGATGAATGAGACCACCGAGTCCTACGATGAGGCGGCCCTCCTGCAGAACACCGGTTTCCGGCGGAACGCCCCCATCTACGGCGGTTTCTCCCTCTCCGGCTCCTGGAAAGGCCTCAGCATGGTGGTGGACTTCTCCTATGTGCTGGGCAAGTACATGATCAACAACGACGCCTACTTCTACGCCAACCCCAACAAGTTCGGCGGTGACAACCAGCACAAGAGCATCTCCGACTTCTGGACCGAATCCAATCCGGACGCCCAATGGCCCGACTGGCGCCAGGGCGCATCGATGGAATTCGATACGCACCTCATCGAGGACGCCTCTTTCCTGCGTCTGAAGAACCTCCAGCTGGGTTACTCCCTCCCTGGAAACCTCATCAACAAGCAGAAAGTGTTCAAGGATGTGAAACTGACCTTCACCGGCCGTAACGTCCTGACCTTCACCAAGTACTCCGGCATCGACCCGGAAGACGACACCAATGTCTCCCTGGGTCTGCCGGCCAACTCCAAGCAGTATCTCTTTGGTTTGGAACTCACCTTCTAAAGAAACGTAGCTATGAGAAAGATATTATCCTATATGATTTCGGCCGGCGCTTCTGTGGCTTTGCTGGCCTCCTGCAACCTGGAGTTGCTGCCTACAGACGCCATCGTGTATGAGGAGGGCTCCCGGATCATTGCAACTCCCCAGGACCTTCAGGCCTTCGAGGCCGGTATCCTGGCGGATTACCGGGCCGTTCACGGAGGGATGTACAACATCATCGAAGATGTGATGACCGACCAGTTCAACGCCTCCGCCGACTTTGGCAACAACTATGGCGGCGTGCACCGGACGGACGACAGCTTCGGCTCCTCCGACGACTATGTGGACTCCTATTGGGGCAACCACTATGCCGTCATCAAGGACTACAACGTGCTCATCGATGCCCTGGAGGAAGAGATCAACATCCCTGAGGGTTATGGTACCGTGTGCGACCTGGTACAGGGCGAGGCCTATTTCTTCCGGGCCGAAGCCTATATGAACCTGGTGCGTCACTTCGGCAAGGATTACGATCCGAACGATAGCCAGTCCCTGGGTGTTCCGCTGGTCCTTCACTATGACCTGAAGGCCCTTCCGGCCCGCAATACCGTCCACGAGGTCTATGCCCAGATCAAGGCCGACCTGGACAGCGCCGCTGTCAAGCTGGCTAATGAAGCCGGTGAAGTGGCGGCCATGTATCCGACCATCGATGCCGTGAATGCCCTCTATGCCCGCTATTATCTGGATGTGGAGGACTATGAAAACGCCATCAAGGCGGCCGACGCCGTGATTGGCACCGGCAAGTACGCCCTTTCCAAGGATAGCAAGGAAATGGACGCCGAATACAAGGATGACGCCGGCTCGGAGGCCATCATGCAGATGTACGGCAGCCAGAGCGAACTTCCCAACTCCACCTCGGTCTATACCAGCATGTTCAGCTCCCAGGATTATGGTGTGAGCTCCCGCGCCCTGTTCCTTCCCACCAAGAAGCTGGTGGACGCTTACGACGCCAGCGACCTTCGCAAGGCCTGCTGGTTCGCGACCACCAATTTCTACACGGAAGTGAATGGCTCCTACTATCGCGGCAACTTCGCCACCTTCATCAAGTTCATCGGCAACAAGTCCCTCTATTCCGGAGATGTGCCCAACGGCTGCCACATGACCAAGCCTTACAAGATTGGCGAAATGTACCTGATCAAGGCAGAGGCACAGGCCCAGCTGGGCAATGTGCCGGGTGCCCGTTCTACGCTGGCCATCATCCAGACCGCCCGTGGCGCTGCCAAGACCGGCGGCTCGCTGGATGACGTCATGCTGGAGTGGTTCCGCGAAACCCCCGGCGAAGGCTTCCGTCTGAGCTGCCTCAAGCGCTGGCACGTGGGCTTTGACGCCCGCGAAGGCCAGACCGGCGCCCTCAACGTCCACGCCCTGATGACCGGCGCGTATTACACGGAGCGCGCCATGGCCGCAGACGACTATCACTTCGTTTGGCCCATTCCGGCCGGAGAAATCCGCCTGAATCCCAACCTGGAGCAGAATGATAATTATGGTATCCAATAATCCATCTGTGCTATGAAAAAGATTTTGACGATTCTTGCAACGGCGGCGCTGGCCGCTTCCGTACTGGCTTCCTGCAGCCGGAAGGTGGATTATACGGAAATTCCCTTCGTCTATTTCAATAACGCCAGCATCTCCGTATCCGAAGACGCCGGTATCATTGAGATTCCCGTGATGGCCCTGGCCAACACGGAGTTCGTGGTCACCTTCGAAACGGAGGACGGCCAGAAGAAAGACAGCAACACCGGACAGATGGTCCCCAATGGGGAAAACGGAAAGGACTATGCCATCGTGGACAACGATGCGGCCATCCTCCGTTTCCAGCCCGGGACCGAACAACAGGTCATCAAGGTGGCCATCACCGACATGACCGGCGTCCTCACCGGTAACAAAGACTTTACCGTCAAGCTGACAACCGCAGGCAGCGAGGTCTCCCTGGGAGGTTTCTCTTCCTGCAAGGTCACCATCATCGACAATGACCACCCGTTGAAGGCCATCTTCGGTGAGTATATGGCCACCGACGGTGACGGCCTGTCCTGGACCATGACCTTCGCGGCCGACCCCAACAGCTACACCCAGGTGTTCTTGGACGGTATCGTTCCTACGTTCTCCGGCAGTTACGTGGGCCAGGGTCTGCGCCACTATGTGGAAGCCCCGGTCACCGTCGATCCTGTCACGGGCAAGTTCTCCGTTTCCATCCCTTGCGGTTACAAACTGCCGGATCCGTTCAACGGTCACGACATCATGATTTTCGGCTACGATGGTACTTACATCTATAGTAGTGGTTATCAGCTCTTTGAGCAGACGGAAGACGGCTTTGTGATGGAAGGTGAACGTGGTTTCGCCGCCATCTATGAGAACGGTGGTTACTACCTCGCCGCCTCCGACGCCATGGTGATGGGCCCCATCACCCTCAAGAAAAAGTAAACAATAATCCAGAACAGTATGAAGACGAACATTTGGAAACTCGCAGTCGCAGGGGCCGCCGCCCTTGCCCTGCTTGCCGGCTGTCAGAAGCCCGAGAATCAGGCCGTGACTCCCAAGGTGAGCATCTCCGCCACTCCTTCCTTCACGAACGGAGCCGCCACGCTCACCCTCAGCCTGTCCTCCGCCGCCACCTCCGAGGTGACCGTCACCCTGGGCGTCGAAGGCACCATCCCTACCGCCAACATCACCTATACCAATACGGTGAAGTTCGCCGCCGGTTCCACTTCCCAGACCGTTCCCGTAACGGTGAAGACCGACGGCCTCGCCGGCGGTTCCTATGTGGCTTCCTTCAGCATCAAGTCCGCTACGGGCGCTGAAGTAGGTTCCCCCTCCGACGCTTCCGTCACCCTGACGGTTACCGAAGAGGCCACCCCTTCCGTGGTGAACATCACCGCCAGCGACGCTGAGTTCGTGAACAACAAGGCCACGCTGACGATCACCCTGGACAAGGCTCAGAAAGACGCCGTTTCCGTGACGCTGGCCATTGCCGCCGAGGTGGAAGGCTATACGGCCATCCCCGCCGAGGCCCTCACCCTGGAGAACCCCGTGACCTTCGTGGCCGGCGAGACCTCCAAGGTCATCTCCATCACGGCGGATCCCGCCAAGCTCCCTGCCGGCGAAAGCTGGACGGTGATTTCCATCGCCTCCGTGTCCAGCAATGCCACCATCGGCAACAAGAAGTCCGTGTACATCATGGCCACCAACGCCATGGAGGCCAAGCTCCGCGAGGACTGGACCGTGGCTTATGTCGGTGAAGAGGAGTATGAAGGGGAAATGTATTCCGTCATCGATGTCGATGGACTTGGTGAGAACGGGACCTATTACATCTTCATCTACGCCAAGGGTACTGTCGCGGACAATTTTGAAACCGTTACGGAATATCTCCAGTTCATGGAGGACAACCTGATCGCCCCGACGCTGGGTACGGCCGACGCCTACCAGATCAAGGACGGTGATACCGGCTGGCTCTACTACCAGTTCGCTGTAGGCGAATACGAGATCTGGCTCGCCGGTTGTAACGCCGCCGGTCACCTGACCGGTGAGTACACCACCAACACCTTCACGATCGAACCTTCCGATGAAATGAAGGCCGCCTATCCCAAGTTCCTGGGCGAGTGGATCCTTGAGAATCCCCGCACTACCTGGACCATTACGGAGAAAGTCTTCGGCTCCACCTATACCATTACCGGTATGGAAGGCCAGGATATCCCCGTGGAGGCTCACCTGAATGAGAATCTGGAACTGGAAATCTATGCCCAGGAAAATCTTGATGACAACTACCAGGTAACGTATCAGAACCAGACCTTCGATTGTGTCCTGAACCTGTATGGTATTGACAATGGCGAAGGGTATTACTGGACCGGCGAATATCTGATCGCCACCGGTACCCTGGACGAAGACGGGAA
>Ga0310696_10006695_pt1 | contig 13635 bp, 11 predicted proteins | sample AusTroGonzalo_MG_4_FD_203885 | JGI IMG/M metagenome (GOLD analysis project Ga0310696, IMG submission 203885) | Bovine rumen microbial communities from tropical cattle in Woodstock, Queensland, Australia - Gonzalo_02 (v2) (version 2) | ecosystem: Host-associated > Mammals > Digestive system >... | reverse complement strand
GGTCTTCGTACACTTGGCACGGAAGAGCTGGTAAGAGAGTTCGTCCCTCTCTGTCGAATTCAAACTTGCCCAGATCTGAGGGAAAGTTCTTGCATCTACGGGTTTTTCTTTGTATACTTGCATACTTATATCAACTTTGTCAAATGGTTTGACTTGACATTACTCAACCTTTGACACTGCAAAGATAGAGAATATTTTCTAATTCCAAAAGAATTTTGAGAAAATTTTCATAAAATTATTATGGTACTCGAAAGGATAAAAGAATACCTTGATTATAAGAAGATTAAGGTGGCCGCATTCGAAAAGGCAGCAGGGATGAGCAATTCTTCATTCCGTAAAACCCTGCTATCAGGCAAGGGAATAGGCTCAGATAAATTAGAAAAAATCCTCTCCATTTATCCAGACTTGTCCGCAGAGTGGCTACTGCGAGGAGAAGGGCAAATGGAGAGAATCTCAGGGAGTACTGGGGCAGGGAATAATTTCGCTCTAATTAAGGATCAGCAGAGGACTATAACCCGTCTGCTTGACAGGATAGATGAACTGGAGGGGAAAAAGAACTCCGTGCAGAATGCAGGATAATACCCTATAAAGACTGGATAAGATGAAAACTTTAGGCGTGATAATGAAAGCCCTACTGATGGATGCTCTATTGGCATTGGGGCTTTCCGGTGTATTCTCGTTAGTTAGGATGATGTTCCGAGGGAATGTAACCCGTGGGCAGTTCGTTTGGGGAGCAGTAGCGATATTTCTCTTGCTCTTCCTTGACTATATCTACAATTGGATTCGAACCCTCATCTTGATGAAGAAAGACCCTCTCTTCAAACAGATGACAATGCAATCTGGAATCAGTTGGAAGGAATACAAGAAAATGAAGGGATAATCTGTACAGAAATACAGAAATTATCTGTATTGGGTTAAGAAATTAAGATATGGTCAACATAAAGCAGTTCCTCACGGACAACGGACTCAAGCAGGTGGAGCTTGCACGATTCCTCGGAATAACCGAGGCATCCGTATCCAAGATGGCGAAGGGCTACACCAGCCCATCCAAGGAGAATCTACAGAAGATCCTGGACAACGACAGGGGATGGGACACCGACTCACTGCTCCACAAGGCAAGCAGAAACGGTGGGGAGATGAGGGATCTCAAGGATGAGAACAAGAGGCTCAAGCAAGAGGTGGACAGGCTTCTTGCCATCATAGAACGGCTGACATCCGTCACTCATCCGTCACTCCAATCCGATAATAACAAGGCAAGTTATTGACAATCAACTAAATAAAACAAGACACAATGTTCAAAGGACTCGGAAAAATAGGCATATCTCAACTCTCTATCAATGAGCGAATTACGACCATAATTGACTGAGGGTTAAACATTTGGAAAACCTCCGTATATCCCGGACATATCCCGCCTATATCCCAAATATTCCCAAAATTCTGTCACTTTCCAGTCACCAGACCTTATGTTTGAAACTACAACAAAAGCCAAGGAACTCGTGTCACTCCGGCAAAGAGTGACAAAAAACGGAGGATATTCCCTCTATCTGGACTACACAATCAATGGAATCCGGACAAGGGAATTCCTCAAGATGTATCTCGTACCCGAACACAACAAGATTGACAAGATCCAGAACCAGGAGACGATGAAGGCCGCCTCCGCCATGAAGACGAGGCGAACACTTGAACTGCATGAAGGCAAGGTCGGGATAAGACCGAAGCGGAAGGACATCCTCGTCACGGACTACATCGCAAGGAGGGTGGAGTACTACAAGGAGCAGGGGAAGAGAAGCGAGGCGCAGACACTGGACAAGATAAGGAGGTGGATTCTGGAATACGGGAAGAGAGCGACACTCCGGACGGTGGACAAGGGATATGTCCTCGGCTTCATCACGTTCATGAGGAAGAAGGGACTCTCCGAGGGAACGGTCTGCCTGTACTTCTCCAACCTCAACACCACGTTCAACAGTGCCTATCGGGAGGATCTGATGGAAGTGAACCCCATAACGAAGATGGAGATAAGCGAGAAGCCCAAGAGACCGGAGAGTAATCGGGAGTACCTGACCTTGGATGAGGTGAAGAGACTCATGAGGACAAGCTGCGGGAACGAGATGGTGAAGAGGGCGTTCCTCTTCTCGTGCTTCACCGGCCTCCGTCTCTCGGACATAGAAGCCCTCACATGGGATCGCATCCGTGACTCCGGCAAGGGTATGCAGGTGGAGTCCACGCAGATAAAGACAGGGAAGGCGGTGTATGTCCCCCTCTCCTCCAATGCACTCGCACAGTTGCCCGAAAGGGGCAGGGGCAGGGTGTTCCATCTCCCAGTCCGTTACACCATGGGGGAGATCCTCGCCAACTGGGTGAAGAGGGCAGGGATAACGAAGCACATCACCTACCACTGCTCCAGGCATACCTACGCAACCCTGCTCCTCACCTTCGGGGCGAACCTGTACACGGTGTCCGCACTCCTCGGACATACCGACATATCCACCACCCAGATATACGCCAAGATAGTGGATGAGAACAAGCGGAAAACCGTTGACCTCATTCCCGACATTGGGGAAAGATAGACCTATATAATACCTCCGTTCCGATATATTCGTGGCACAGAATAGTGTCTGCGAATTTATGTTGTATTATACCATTAACAGAACCAGCCTGCGTGACCGGATAGAAGAGGAGGTCTCCCACGTTGCCAACGATGCCTACGCTGACAACGGCCAGTCACTCTACGACAGCATCATCGTCACGGAAAAGGACGAAGAGATGGTCGGGAGGTTCATTGACGATGCCATCAACGCATTCGTCAACCGCACCTTCGACATCTGCAAGTACGCCTACATCACTGACACCCTCGGAAGCCAGCCCGTGGAGCATCTTGAGTTCTATGTCCCCGACTTCGATGAGACGATGGAGGATGCCATGAAGGAGGAGGTCACCAAGTTCATCGTCCTCTTCGTATGCGTGTCCCTCTTCCAGACCAGGAGACCGATGGTCGTACCCCAGTTCACCGAGAGGATGCAGGCTGCGCTCACCAAGGCAGTATCCCTCCTCAAGTCACGCAAATCCCCTATCAGACTATGGTAATCAGACTGTATACAGAAGAGATAGTGTCCCAGCTCAAGGGCATCTCCCACCATGAGGTGGCAGAGATCCCCGATGTGGAGGCAAGGTACAGGGCAGAGGCAGGGAGCGAGAAAGACCCCCTCATCTACCGGGGAATAAGCGAAGGAGTCGGAAGGCTCGTCCGCAGATGCCACCGATTCCTCAAGGGTGGATACCTCAACGACAACGACAATGCGATGGAACTCCCTCCCGAACTGGTGTTCGACTTCGGCATATCCGAGAGAAGGGCAGTCGGCAAGGCAGAGCCGCTCGCAGAGGAGATGTCCAAGTTCATCCTCAACTACGCACTGTCGCAGTTCTATTCATTCGTCTCCCAGGGCGAACTGTCCAACAAGCACTCGCTCCTCGCACTGGATGCGGGCAACGAGATTGACAACCTTCTCTATTCCAAACTCCCTCCGATACTATGAGCGTTATACTGGCAATTGACACCAAACCCGAAGAGGCGAAGAAACTGCGGGTCGTGGAGATATACAAGAACGAGGTCTACAAGGATGTTGACCTCCTGACCTTCAAGCACACCGAGGGCAACGCCATCCAGAACCTGGAGGCGAAGAACGCCATATCATCCGATGTCTCGGAAGACATGGACGGAGCGGTCATCGTGCGTTACGTTGAGTTCCGTGATGCCAAGTTGAGGCGCAAACTCCAGTCAGTCCTCAAGGATATGACCCAGGACTATGCCGATGACGATCTGAACCTCAATGACCATAAGTACCGCTACCACTTCCTGCTCAACGAGTCGTTCAACGACAACCTGCTTGAGCCACTCGCAGAGTACATCCACCGATTCCTCGTGTGGGGTGCGCTCTACGACTGGTACTCACAGTTCGGACTCCCCCAGGCTGCCGTCTACGGCTCCCAGCTTGACGAACTGGAAGAGGACATCAACAGCATCCTCCGTTCACCATCAATAGCCAAGAGACCGATGCAACCCTTCGGCCCGGCAAAGAAAATCTATTAGGCTATGGCAAGGCAGAAAGGAGACGGCAAGGGCAGACTCGGAGGAAGGAAGGCGGGGACTCCAAACAAGATGACCCACCAGAGGAAGGAGATGATCCGCACATTCATTGAGGGAAGATGGGAGGACTTTGAGAAGGCATTCGACTCATTGGATGACCCAGCGAAGAAATGCTCCCTCATGATTGACCTCCTACCCTTCGCAGTCCCCAGGCTCTCCTCAATCGAATACAAGGATAAGAGCCAGCCCAAGACCTTGCAGGATGAACTGGATGAGATATCCGGTGAGAAGACAAGGAAGAAATGAGAAACAAGTTCGGCAACCATAAGGTAACCATTGACGGAATCAAGTTCGACTCACGCAAGGAAGCCAAGTTCTACCTCTTCCTCCGTGAAGCCGAGAAGAACGGAGAAATATCCGACCTCAAACTCCAAGTACCATTTGAACTCATTCCAGCTATCTACGAGGAACAGGTTATCCATCTCAAGACCAAGGACAAGGTCGTGACCAAGTGCGTACAGAAAGCCGTACATTATGTTGCTGACTTCGTGTACACGGAGACGGTATCGGGTAACCAGGCGGTGGTGGACACCAAGGGGTTCAGGACTCCCGAATACAAACTCAAGAAGAAAATGATGAGGGCGTTCAAGGGAATTAACATTGTGGAAGTGTAACTTAACCAAGACTTGTGCAAGACCGAGAAAATTGCTACCTTTGATGAAGATTGTATTCATGTGTTTATTTTTTTTATTGGTTTTAGGGTGGAGCAGGTGGTCGTGAGATCCCCTGCTTTTTCTATTGACTCTCTCACTACTATTAGTTTGGAGTAGTGTGCTTTGGGGAAAGTTAGACCGACATTCAACGCCATTGTTGTTTAATTCGTTGCCAAACAAACTATAGACAATTATGGTAACAGCAGCAATAGGCGCAGGGTTAGCCCTCGCAAGTGCCATTTACGGAGGAATCCAGTCGGCCTCTGCCAATAACAAGGCACGGAAGCTCATCCAGCAACAGAGGGATGCCAACAAGCGTTGGTACGACACCAAGATGGCCGAGGACTACACCATGAGGACTGATGCACAGGCCGCAATCAACCGTCAGAGGGAACTGCTGAACGAGCAGTACAACAAGGCAAGGAAGACTGGCGTTGTGTCCGGAGCAACCGATGAGGCGATTGCCATGCAGAAAGAGGCGGCAAACAAGGCACTGTCCGACACCACAACCGATATCGCATCCCAGGCATCCGCATACAAGGACAATGTGGAAGCGAAGTACAAGGCAGAGGATGCCGCTCTCAATCAGCAGCAGGTTCAGTCCCATCAGCAGCAGGCGGCACAGACCGCACAGGCAGCGAGCCAGGCGGTGAACGCAGGAATCGGACTCGCAGGGAATGCGATTGCGATGCAGGGTGGTGGTGTACCGAAGGGTGCTACCACTGATCATGTGGTCGGAGAACTGCCCAACGCAGCCGTCAATACTGACCTCACAAGTGCAGGCAACGCACAACTGGGAATCACTCCCGAAGGTCTCCCCGTTCCCAAACCCATCGGAGATCCTACACTCCGTAAAATGAATGCATAGTCATGGCAAAGAAGAAACAATCCGAGAACATACAGAACGCCTATGATGCCTATGCATCCGAGGTGCAGAACACAGGACAGGATCTGGTCAACGGAATGACCGCAGCAGGTCAGCAGCAGATTGCTGACATGGAGGCTGCAAACCAAGCCTACAACGATGCGAATGCCCAAGCAATGGAAGCCAACCGACTCCAGAGCGGTGCTGCCATCCAGTCCTTTGCCGATATGGTTGAAGGCTATGCAAAGAACATCCGTCAGGCTGAAGACGAGAGTGCTGCGCAAGTGGCTGCCGACCAGAAGGCTGCGAGATGGACAGGAGCAACCGAACTGGCATCATCAATAGCCAACCTCATTGCAGTGGGTGGACACAACGCAGTCAGTCAGCAGTATCGTCCCTATTCGCAGGACTGGATGCGCAAGGCAGACCAGGATGCAAGGCTCAACCGAATGAGGATTGACAACCTCCGTGAACGCCAGAGGGCTATGCAGGGTCAGCTTGCCAATATGAAACTCAACGATGCTGCCAAGGCTCTTGAACTCGCAAGGGCTGATGCCAAGGCGAAGTATGATCAAGGGCTTGCAATGGCAGGAGCAAGGTACAATACGACCATCAATCCTCTCACCCAGGCAGCGAAGAACGCAGAAGCCGTGGGTAAGATCAATGCCCAAGGGGCAGCACAGACTGCGGATGTCGCACTTGGTGAGCAGAGGATAGCCCAGAGTGCAGCACAACACGCAGCATCCATGAGGGCAAGAGGATTGAATCCCGATGGCTCTATCAATGAGGAGGCGATGGGCAAACTCATCGCAGCAGAGCAAGCAAAGAAGACAAGCAAGAGTGGTTCGGGATCTGGCTCCGGTTCTGGTAATGCTTACAATGTCCAGTTCGATGGGCAGAACGTCACTCTTCGTATGAATAAGGAGACAAGGGAACAGAGCATCAGGGACGGCAAGGAGGAATTCCTCCGTGATGTTATGGCGATGGCAGGATTCAAGGGAACTCCCGAAGAATTCATCCGAAGCGTGAATGAGGACACGATAAAAGAGAACTACGTCAAGAATGGAAAGACGAAGTCTCGCAATGTAGATAACCCCAACAAGGAGTATCGTTCTATCGTAAATGCCATAACAAATGCAGATGGTGACGAGGATGCAGCCAAGGATGCAGCCAACAAGATCAACCAGTTCTATGAGATGCACCGTTCCCAAATGAACAACGTCAACCGTAGGCTCTTTACGGTGGCTAATGGTGCTACAAGTTTCGGTGCTTACGAAGGTTCTGGAAGTGGGAGTCAGTCGGCAGAAGAGCCAAGCGGTTCTGCCCCCAGTAAAGGTCAGCAGACGGCCAGTTCGACTCCTTGGCTTGATAGGAAGAAGGCAGGGATGGCGAATGTCTCCGTTCCCAACAAGGAGTCAGAGCCGACTTCCGCAACCCCTGCACAACAGACCACAGTCAGTCAACCTTCAACACCTGCTCCCGAACCAGCAAACCAGTTGGGAACAACGGAAGGCAGTCAGTACAAGATAGACAAGGGCAGGTATGTGAAGGCTGCGACCAATATTGCAATGGATTCCGTCAACAAGGCGATCAACGACTATAACGCAACGAGGACAGGTAACTCCAGAATATCCGAAACGACTGCGAAGGTCGTGAAGGATGAGATAAGCAGAAGGCTGCGTCATGGAGATGATATTCGGGATATCATCAATGACAGCAAGTATCTGCCGAGAGACTTCGGTGGTTATGTCACCGATGATGCCCTTGAGACGTTCAGGGAAATAGAAAGGGACAAGGAAGGTCTTTCCGCACGGGAGTTCTCCAAGAAGTATCTGTATCCCCCTAAAGTATAATTAAAAGCAAATAACGATGCCCGAAAATGATACATTCTTCAATGTTCGTTTTCCAGACGGACATTCCGAGCAGTGGAAACAAGCTGACTATGATCAGTATAAGGATGACCTCTTTAAAGAATTCAAGGATGCGGAGGTAACCAGGCTTTCTACATATATGCCGGACAAGGACACCGATGCATTGGCATCTGACCAGTTCCAGATTGCTTTCTCTGATGGTCATTCAGAGGTCTGGGGAAGGAAAGATTTCGATACATACAAGGATGACTTGATGAAGGAAGATCCGACTGCCAAGATATTCAAGGCAAGCAATATGTCCCAGCAGTACTGGGGGCCGAAGGCACAAGAGGCAGAATCGAACTTCCAAGAATTCAAGGGACAGAACCAGGACTTCATCAAGCAGTATGAGCAGAGCAAGAACCTGGCAGACTCCCTTGAAATGGATGGTGTCTCCAAGAGTGAGTATCATGACTTCGTGAATGCCAATAGGGATAAGTATGACAATCTTGTCAAGCAAGGCGAGGAATTGAAGAGGCAGTACTACACCAATCCTCTTGTCGTGAAGGCATTCCGTGATGCTGCTGATACGGCAGTCGGAAGGCGTGATGAATACAGAGCCAAGGCTGACTCTGCTTCGTCCGGAGAAGAGCGCAGGGACTGGAAGAGGGCGGCCAAACTTCAGGATGACATACGCAAACTCTATGAAGCCCCGGCCAAGTATTCGGATGATCTTGATTCCGAGAACGGATTCATTGACTATCTCAAGGACTATACCTCTGGCGCAGTTGACACCTTCTCCAACAAGGATTTCTATACCTTGGGTCTATCGAAGATCGCAAGGAACTTCGACCTGCGAGGGATTGCGGAGAAGATACAGGGCATCGCTACCGTCAATGGGGAGGTAACCCCAGAAGACATTGACAAGGTTATCACTCCGAGCGAGAAAGCGGAACTCCAGAGTTTCTATGAGTTGGCGGCTGCCCAACAGCAGAGGGCAGACAACATCTCAAGTGCATACAATGCAGGAGGTACATTTGCCGAATCAATCAAGTTCATGGCAGAGTTCCTGGCATCGCAGGGTCTCGCCAATGTAGCAGGAAAGGCATTGTCAGGCTCAAGCAATGCTCTTGCATCTTGGCTCGGAAGGCAGTTGATGTCGGAGAGGGCTTTGTCCAAGGCGATAGGAGAAGGCGTTGCCACCGCTTCAAAGGGAGCGAAGGCGGCCTTGTTCGCAGAAGAGTACCTCACCAAACCTATCACCCAGGGTCTCTTCCATACCGCTACGCAACTCTCTTCTTTGGAGGCGATTGCAGACGGACTGCTTGACACCGATAGTAACGGCAAGTTGGTATCCATAGGACAGGCGGTGAGCAAGAGCTTGTTGGATCAGCTTGTGGAGAACACCTCGGAGTCTCTGGGAGGAGCAGTGGAGAAGACACTCGCCCTTCCGTTCAAGGGACTCGGATGGGCAGGAGAACACACCATCGGCAAGACACAATTCGGAAGATGGGCAAGGTGGCTGTATAATTCTGCACCAACGCAACTGCTCAAGGAGGCTGGTTTCAACGGAATGCTCGGTGAGATAGGAGAAGAATGGGTAGGAAATGCAGCGAGAGTCGGCCTCGGATTGATGTCCAAGGATGAGTTCAAGGACTTTGCATCATGGGAACAACAGTTGGAGATGGCAGCATCCTTCGCTCCTCTCTCCTTGTTTGGTCTCGGCACGTCCACCGCAGCAGCTATCCGCAAGTCAAAGAACTATGAGAATCTGTCAGGGCAGGTTCGTGGAATCCTTGAAAAGCAAGGTAGGAGCGAGGATGAGATAGAAGACCTGTTCAATACTCGCTTTGATACTGCCGAGGATGTAGGCAAGAAACTCGCTCCCTACCTCCGTGAGATCTCTGCGAAGGCGCAGGAAGAGGGAGCAACAAAGGAGAATAAGGAAGACTACAAGACCGTGTTGGAGTTCGCCAGAGAACTGGGAATCCAGACGGTTATGGATGAGGTGCAGAACCTTGAGAATGCCGACAAGAGGGAATCTGTCCGGCAGAACATAGAGAGTGTGACTGGCAGGTTCTGGCAAGATACGGCAGGAGATGAGAACACTCCCCCGACCCAGTCCGTCCGTGTTGTCAAGGATGAGGAAGGGAATCTGTTCTATGTGACCGAGGAAGGTGAAGACGGTTTGTTGACCGGAGTCTCTCCTGACGGGCAGAAAAAGTTCTTGGAAGAGTCTAAACTCACGCAGGACGATACTATGCCGATGGAAGAATTCCTCCAAGAGCAGGTGGATGCCATTGAGCTTGATGAAGAGGCGCAACGGATGGAGGAGGAACGGCTTCAACAGATAAATGATGTTCGCCAGAGGGTAGCGGCAAATCCCGTCATACCCATTGGAACTCCCGAAGCACCCATCAACGCAACCGTTATAGCGGCAGACAACGCAGGTGTTCAGATAGCATGGGAAGAGGAAGGGCAGCAGAAGACCGACACGATGTCTTGGGGACAGGTGGCTGCAAGTCTCGGCACTCCTATCGTAGTGAAGTCCGATGCCGAACTGGAAGAGGAGGCTGCTGAAGAGATAGACAAGGCGAGGGAAAGGGCAGAGACATATAAGGGCATAACCCCAGGATCTGAAATGGTCGTTATGTTCCCTACCGGAGAGGGGGAAGAGATGGAGGCTGTGCCTTACAAGTTCGACAAGGCCGTCCTTGAAGATGGTCAAGTCCTTTTCTATGGACAGGATGAGGAAGGCAAGACTGTCATCTTCCCAGAATCCATGATTGGCAACTTGGAAGACTTGGTCGCATCTTCGGTTGGAGAGGAAGCTACTACACCTTTCGCATCCGGAGAGACCGTATCATACAAGGACGAGAATGGTAATACCGTAAAGGGAATAGTGACGAGCGAGGATGCAGGAGGTGGCTACACTTCCGTCCAGATGCCCGATGGTACTACCGCCAATGTTCAGACAGCAAGGCTTGAGAATGCGGAAGAGAGGGAGGAAGAGAGAACTCCTGCCGTGGCCAAGTACACCGATGAGAACGGCAGGGTCAATCAGAATGCCTTCATCTCCAACGAGCCGGAGGAGTGGGCGAAATGGAATGATGAGCAGAACCAGGACAATGGAGCAGACTCTATTGAAGCCATAAGCGCAGCCATTTCGGAACTTGATGGAACTCTGAAGGAGCAGGAGAACACAAGGAAGAAGACCTCCAATCCCGATGAGAGAGCCGTCATCAAGGCAGACATCGCCCGACTGACAGAGCGCAGGGACAGGCTTCAGGGTATCTTGGATGGTTATACTGCAAGGGCAGAGGCAGAGACCGCAGCAGCAGAAGCGATAGCCGAGCCAGTAGCCGAGCAGGCCCCCGCTCCTGTAGCGCAGGAAGAAGGACAGACTTCTGCTGAAACTCCTATGGCAGAGCAGATGGAAGAAACCCCTGCTGTTGTAGCGGGGACACCACAAGAGGAGGTCACTCCAGATCAAGCAGAAGCAGCACGAATCCAGGCTCTCATGGACAGGATCAAGGCATGGGAGGAGAGGACTGGTGTCAAGATTGATGCCCTTGAATCCCGTGAGCAGGTGACCAACAAGCAGGCAGCCCAAGCCATGGATGAGGGTAAGCCGGTCACTGGATGGTTCGAACCAAGCACTGGAGGCGTGGTCATCTATCTGCCGAACATCGTGGATGAGGCAGAGATAGATCGGACATATATGCACGAGGTGGTCTCCCATAAGGGACTGAAGGAACTGCTCGGAGACGAGGGCTGGAATACCCTTATGGATTCCGTGTGGAACAACCTCATGACCGAGAAGGATAGGGCTGACTATCTCAACTACAACAGCCACCTGAAGGGGTCTGATGAGTTCCTTCGCAGGGCTGCTGCCGATGAGTATGTCGCACACCTTGCGGAGACCGTCAACACCGAGAATGCCGGAGTATGGCAGAAGTTCGTTGAGATGGTCAAGGAAATCCTGCTCAAGCTCGGAATGGATGTGAAGATCACCAACGAGGATCTGAGTAATCTCCTCCAGGCATCCCTTGCCAATTACGAGAGGATGCAGGCAGAGAAGAGGACAGCAGAGGTTATAGAACAAGATAATGGCAGCACAAACTTCGTCATAGAGGACGGCAAACTCACATCTTATATAGATGCTCCTACGGGGCAGGAAAGTCCTTCTGCCCCTGACGAGACGATGTTCTCTCTCAAAAGGGAAGAGGACTCCATGGATGAAGAAGGGAAGACTATCCCTGGACTGCGCTCCCTGGCTGATGGTTTCCTTGCTAAATTGGCCAATAAGCCGCTCACGCCAGAGGAACTGGCAATCGGAAGTGATGCCATCAAAGAGATGGTAGACTACATGATGCCGTACCTTGATATGGTCAAGGACGGGAAGAGGTATCTGCCCGAAGAAATATTCGGCAAGGGTTGGTCAACCATCTTCAAGAATGGATCGTATGGTAGGACGATGGAGAACACCCTCATATGCATGAGGACTCTCGCATACAATGACTTCGTGAATGCTGTGCAGGAGAAGGTCGGAAGACCCCTCACCCCCACCGAGTCGTTCCTCGCTTCCCAGATGCTCTACGACATAGCCACCGATCCGCAGTGTCTGTACTGCTATGTTGCACTGGACAGGAAGGCATACAATGGATTCCTCAAGACATACATCGAACAGAGGGATGCTGTCTTGGATAAATACAAGGCTGATGACACCATAGACAAATCCTACCGTCTGCCCGCTCAGGAGAAAAGCAGAAAGAATCGCAAGGGGTTGCCTGCCGACAATAAAGTAAACAAGCTCTACCTTGAATACCTGGACGGAAGGGCTGACACTCCTTCGATGAGAAACCGATTCAACGGCTGGCTTGACAGGATAGCCGAAGGTAATCTGATAGGAATGAAAGACCTCACTTCTCCTGAGACCCGCCAGAAGGTAGCAGCGAAGGGGGCTTCATATGCATCCCAGATAGATGATGCTGAGAAATACGCACAGAGTGCATCTTGGGCGAAGAAGCAGGAAGAATACCGTGCATACAATGGCGAACTGCTGGCAATGCCACAGAAGGTAGTGAACCTCCTCAACAGTGAATATGGGCTGAGGTTCTATTCCTTCTCCGAATACTCCCCTGCCTTCATCGTGGAGAATATGCAGATGGTGAGGGATGCGGCCTTGCGGAATCTGGTAGGACTCGCATACACGAAGGAGATTGACTTCGCAAAGATCTTCGCTCCTACGGGAATAAACATCAACATCTCCCTTTATGGTCGTGAAGCCGAGGATGGGACGGTTGTGATGGATACGAAGCAGGGAGCAGACTGGGGTGAAGCCCAAGCCCTGCGTGATAGATACGGCAACGTGGGTTGTGTGTTCGTAGCCACCAATGACAGGATGGTCGAATGGGCACTCCACCAGCCCTGGATAGATGTAATTATCCCGTTCCATATCGTAAGGACGGGAGAGGACATAGCCAAGTTCTATGACTGGACGAATTACACATCCATGGAGGCCGACAAGGATGTCAAGGGTAGGTCAAGGGACATCATGCCTACTGAGCATATGAATGATAAGGATACCTTCCTACGACTCTGCGAAGAGAGGGGTCTCAAGCCGAGGTTCGCTGACCTTATCCTTCCGTCCACAGGCAGAAGTGTCACCGAAGATCCCAACTATATGAAACTCGTCAATGAGACGAGGCGTTCAGTCAATGAGACGGTTCGCATCAAGCCCATCTTCGATACCCAGGAGGCGAGACGGTCTTTCGATGAATTCGTGGAAAAGGGAGGCTACTATGCTGGATGGTTCACCGAGGAGGGGGCATTTGAGAGAGGAGTTGAGCAGGTCGCTGCCGATGTAGAAGCAGGAAAGACCGCAAAGGATGTGGACTATGGAAGGCAGGACATCAAGGCCAGTGCGGAGAAACTTGCGGCAATGGCTGGCAAGAAGAAGAGACCTCGTTCCCATCAGGGTACACCGAGGCGCATCGGAGGCGAAACAGTTACCGAGGCGCAGAGGAATGTCCTCAACTATCTTGAGACTGGGAAATTCAAGAGCGGGGCGAAAGGCATAAAAGGAGCGAATGCTACCCAGAAGCAGCCTGCTTCCGAGGC
>Ga0310696_10006693_pt1 | contig 13636 bp, 11 predicted proteins | sample AusTroGonzalo_MG_4_FD_203885 | JGI IMG/M metagenome (GOLD analysis project Ga0310696, IMG submission 203885) | Bovine rumen microbial communities from tropical cattle in Woodstock, Queensland, Australia - Gonzalo_02 (v2) (version 2) | ecosystem: Host-associated > Mammals > Digestive system >... | reverse complement strand
CGAAGCCAGGCGCCCAGCGTGATGTGCCATCTTCTCCAGTATTCCTTAACGGTCTTAGAGAAGAACGGGCAGTTGAAGTTCTCGGGAAGTTCGATGCCGAACATGTGGGAGACGCCGATGACGACTTCCATGCAGCCGGAGAAATCGCAGTAGAGCTGGATCGCGAAGAACAGAACGCCGATCGGGACATAGAGACCTGTGAAGGTCATGTGGTCGCCGAAGATCTGGTTGACGGTCATTGCGGCGCGGTCTGCGATGACGAGCTTTTTGAAAAAGCCCCATGCGACTCTTACAGCGCCGTCAGCGATGCGGGACAGCGAGAACTTTACGTCCTTTGCTTTCTCGAATTCTGCGGACAGTGCGGCATATGTGTTCATAGGTCCCGACATGAGCTGCGGGAAATATGTTGAGAACAGTAATACCTTGAAGAAGTTCTTCTCAGGAGCGATCTTCTCCCATCTGCAGTCGAGGATGTAGCCTGTCGTCTGCAGAACGTAGAAGGACATTCCGACGGGGACTGCGTATTCGAAGAATTTGTTGGCACCGTCAACGGCACCGAACAGAAGGTTCAGTCTGTCGGCAGCAAGGCCGATGACGTTATAGTATTTGACCGCACAAAGGAGTGCGATGTTGATGACGACTGTGATGATGGTTGCCGTGTTGCGGAGGGCGTTGCTTCTCGAAGGGCCCGATAACAGACCTCCGACATAGCACAGGACTGCTGATATCAGGACGAACAGCAGCGTGTAGAATCCCAAAAATCCTGCAAATGCGAGGCTCGCCAAAAGTACGACCCAGATCCTGAAGGACTTCGGGACGACGTAATAGAGCAGCAGAGCTGCCGCGACGAATACCAGGAAAAGCGAGGATACCAGCGACATTCAGTAACCTTTAGCCGAGGTGGGCGATGATCTTGTCTACCATCTCGCCGACGTTCTTAAGGCCTGTTGTCTCGCCCATCGTGAACTTGATGCCAAAGCATCTCTCAACTGCAACGATGAGGTTGATGTGCTCCAATGAATCCCAGCCGTCAACGTCAGATGCAACTGTCGCATCGTTGACCGTGATGTCCTCGTCGTCGAAGACGTCCTGGAATACTTCATTAAGCTTGTCGTAAATCTCTTCTCTTGTCATATCTAATCTCCTTACAAGTAGGGCCACTTGAAATCAGTTGACCTTGATGGCAACATTGCCGCTCTTGTGGGGTCTGCTCAGGTCGAGCAGCCACTCGGAAGTGCCGTCTTTGGTCTCGCGGATCTTCTCGAAGCCCTGGAGCTCGTAAAAATCCTTGACCATTTTATTCTTTGCCGTCGGATAATAGTAGCCTTTGATCATTGTGATATTTTTGGATTTTGCCTGGGCGATCAGCTCGTCCATCATTGCATATTCCATACCGCGCTTTAAGACTCTGCAGCTCATGAGCCACAGGTCGATGTGGAAGAACTTGTCCTTGCCGAAGTCCTCTTCGTGTCCGAAAGTAACCGCTACGACGCCGTTATCGCCGAACTTGTCTTCGAGCCTGCCGTAGAGCGTGATGTACTTCGGATCGTCAGCGAACTTCTCGATATCTGCCTGAGAGCATCTCATGGTCGTCAAGTTGAACTGGTTGCTCTTATTCGTGAGCTCAGCGATCCTCGCCATGTAAACGGGCGCAAAGGGCTTGATCTCGGCAGTCATCTCAAGTGACCTTAAGTACTCGTCGTAGTTATCGAATGAAGCGGATGCCTTGGCGCGCTCCATGTTCGCCTTATACATTCCGCCGCGCTTGATGTCCTCTTCAGAGATCCCCGTGACCTCGAAGAATCCGTTCGAATCGAGCACGTCGATGTATGTCTCGGGCGCGCCGACTTCAGGAACAGAGATTCCCGGGATCTGGTTCTCAACGAGCGCCCTCTCAACGGGATTATCGTCTACAAATACGAAGCTGTCAGCGCCGATGTTGATCTCCTTCGCGGTGTTCGCGATGTTGATATCCTTGTTGTCCCAATTGGCCTTGATGATGAGGAAGTCGTCCTGCTTCAGTGTTGAATCAGGGCGTGCCAATCCTGCCAGAGCATTCTCCTCGTCGTTCTTCGATGCGACGGTAAGAAGGATGCCCAGATTCTTATGCGCCTTGATGTACTGCTGGAACTCGGTGTAGAGCTCGGACTCGGCGTCCTCGTGGCCGATCCTGATGTTCTCCGGACCGTCGTCGCCTACGATGCCGCCCCACAATGTGTTGTCCATGTCGAGCGCGAACGCCTTCTTGTTCCTGCCGTAAACGGCCTTGACGATGCGCGCCAAGTTGAACGCAAAATCAGGGATCGCAGAAACGCTTAATGCGTACTTATATCTGTACCAGTCGCCCGGATCTGCCCACTTCTTGATGCCGTAGACAGCCGAGATGTAGTTGATGTCGTTGATGAAGAAATTCTTATTCGTCTGCGCGTACTGACAGAACCTGTCATTTAATCTGTTGATGAAGTTCAGTCTGCCGTGAATGTTCGTAAAATCGCTGTTGCCGAGGAGCCTATAGTAAGGCTGCTCGAAGTTATTCTGGATGACCGTGCACTTATAGCGTTCAGCGAGCGCGCCCCATACCTGCTCGAACCTGCCCATGGTCTCTTCGAGCAATGCGTCGATCTGCTCGGGCGAATCTGTTACTTCGGGGAACTTCGCGATGTTTCTTGTTGTCGTGTGCACGAAAACCAGGTCCGGTGCAAATTCGTCCAATTCGGGATTTCCGAACACCGCATCCTCAAAATACTTGTTGTACTCTGATTCGAAGAACGTCGGCCTGATGCCGTAGTTGAGCAGGAAGAGCTCTAAGATCAGCTTGATATCGCTCGTAGTAGAGCCGCCCAAGATGGCGATCTTCTTGTCGATATACTGAATTCCTTCCCTTGCCAAAAGCTCTCTTCTTATCGCCTTTTTCTTGCGCAAGATAAAGTCGGAATCGTAAGGATATTCAAGCTGTTTCATCAAAAAGCCTCCGCGGTGACCATAATTCAACACCATATAATAACATTTTTACGCCTTTAAGACCTTATTAAAACAATAAGTTTGTATAATATGCAGTCCGCCATTCCAATATAGCCGTGTTATAACTAGGTGCGGTGGCAATATCGGACAGCGGATAGCTTTTTTACGGAGCATACTTTGGACAATCTTCATTTTTTACTTGATATAGCCCTGATACTTCTTACCGCGAAGGTATTTGGTATCATCGCAAGAAAACTCCACGCACCTGAGGTCGTCGGAGAGATCATCGCAGGTCTTTTGATCGGACCTGCCGTTTTAGGTCTTGTAAACCAGTCTGACTTCATCAGCCAGATGGCCGAGATCGGCGTAATCATGCTGATGTTCGAAGCAGGACTCTCCACAGACATGAAGAAACTCAAGCAGACGGGCCTTAAGGCTACCGCTATCGCCTGCGCTGGTGTTTTCGCGCCCCTGGTATTAGGCGCACTGCTCTTCATGAGCTTCTACGGCTTCGGCTGGATCGACTCCGAGAACTTCATCAAGGGCCTGTTCATCGGAACCCTCATGGCTGCAACATCCGTCAGCATCACGGTTGCCGCGCTCAAGGAACTCGGCAAGCTCAGCAGCACGGTCGGAACGACGATCGTAAGCGCCGCCATCATCGACGATGTCATCGTAATCATCGTCCTCACATTCGTATTAAGCGCCAAGGGCTCAGGGTCATCTGTATGGATCACGATGCTCAAGGCTCTGCTCTTCTTTGCGATCGCAATCATCTCGGGCTTTGTAGTCTACAAGATCTTCAAGTGGCTCGACGCCAGATACGAGCACACCAGAAGAATCCCGATCGCAGCACTCGTTTACTGCATCATCATGGCGTATGTCGCTGAGAGATTCTTCGGAATCGCAGACATCACCGGCGCATATGTTGCGGGCGTAGTCCTCTGCAACCTCCACGACGTTAAGTACGTTGAGCGTAAGGTAGACGTCAGCTCCTACATGGTTTTCGCGCCCATATTCTTCGCAGGCATAGGACTCAAGGTCTCATTCGAGAGCATGAATCCCACATTGCTCTTGTTCTCGATCGCATTCGTAATCGTAGCGCTGTTGTCGAAGATCATCGGCTGCGGCTCAGTCGCTAAGCTCTGCAGATTCAAGTGGAATGACTCGCTCAAGATAGGTATCGGCATGATGACCCGCGGCGAGGTCGCGCTCATCACCGCACAGAAAGGACTTAACGCAGGACTCATCACATCCGACTATTTCACGGCGGTAATCCTCATGATCCTCGTAAGCTCGATCCTCGCACCTGTCCTGCTGAAGATCCTTTATAAATCCAAGTCGACCTAAATTATAATGACGGCTCTTATGCTAATATAATCACTGTGGAAAACGATGTTATGAACAGCAAGGCATTGGTGCCGATAGTAATTCCTTCCTATGAGCCTGACGACAGGCTTATTGCGTTGCTCCAAGATCTGGACAACAAAGGAATGGGGCCTGTCATCATCGTCAACGACGGTTCATCCGAAGAATACGATCCGATATTTGCCGAGGCAGAACCCATCATCAACAGGCTCGGCGGCAAGTACATCTCATACCGTCCCAACCGCGGTAAGGGCCGCGCGCTCAAGACCGCTTTCTCATACATCACCGAGAACATGCCCGAAGCAGTCGGCTGCGTCACCGCAGATTCCGACGGCCAGCACACACCCGAGTGCATCGAGTCCATCATCAGCAAGCTCGTAGAGAACCCCTTAAGCCTCATCCTCGGCGTCCGAGTATTCAACAAGAAGGACATCCCGTGGAAGAGCTGGTTCGGCAACACCGTAACCATCAAGGTCTTCTCCTACGTCGCAGGCATGCACGTCAGCGACACACAGTCAGGACTCCGCGGCATCCCCTCCAAGTTCATGAAAGAACTGATCGACATCAAGGGTGAGAGATTCGAATTCGAGACACAGATGCTGCTTGAATGCGCAGGCCGCTATGACCTCATAGAGATTCCGATCAAGACGATCTACGAATCCAAAGAAAACCACCAGACGCACTTCCGTCCGGTCGTCGACTCAATGAGGATCTACAAGATCTTAGGCAGGAAGTTCATCAAGTTCGTCTTTGCTTCGCTGTCGTCATTTGTCATCGACATCCTGCTGTTCCACCTGTTCGTATTCCTGTTCAAGGGTTCGTTCCCGGCAGTCTACGTCGCGGTCGCAACAGTCGGCGCGCGCGTGATCTCCGCCGTCTACAACTATCTCATCAACTATAAATTCGTGTTCAAGAGCCGCGCTCCCAAGGCGACGTCTCTTACAAAATATGCGCTGCTCGCGATCATCCAGATGTGCCTATCTGCCGGCATCGTAAGCGCAATCGTCTTCATCTTCCCGGGCTGCTGGGAAACACTCGTTAAGGCGATCGTCGATACCCTGCTGTTCCTGCTGAGCTACGCGATCCAGCAGCGCTTCGTATTCAGCAGCAAATCGAAAACCTAAACCGGAAGGAGTCCGCCCCTTGTTAAAATACATCGCAATCGCAATCTTCCTGATCATGTACGTGCTCATGATCGTGCTCCCCAAGCGCCGCGCGATCGTCGCCCTCTCGGCCGCAGTCATCATGGTCGCCGCACAGATCCTGCCCGTCAGCAAAATCCTTCCCGCAATTGACTGGAACGTCCTCATGATGATCTTCGGTACGATGGTCATCGTCGACTACTTCATAGAATCCAAGATGCCCAACAAGATCGCCGAAGCTCTCTTGAGGGCCTCGAAAAACGTCCTCTGGGTAACGATCTTCATGTCGCTCTTCTCAGGCATCATCTCCGCATTCATCGACAACGTCGCAACCGTTCTCATGGTTGCCCCCGTCGGCCTCGCGATCTGCAAAAAACTCAAGATCAACCCCGTTCCGATGATCATCTGCATCGCCGTATCATCGAACCTCCAGGGCGCCGCAACACTTGTCGGCGACACGACTTCGATCATGCTCGCAGCAGCTGATCACATGAACTTCAATGACTTCTTCTACATGAACGGCAAACCCGGCATGTTCTTCGCCGTCGAGCTCGGCGCACTCTTAACGATTCCGATCATGATGATCCTCTTCCGCAAGAACAAAGAGCCCGTCGACAGCAAAGAGCACACCGTCGTCACCGACTACGTTCCGACCATCACAATGCTCGGCCACGTCGTCCTTCTCATCATCGCATCATTCATTCCCAACACTCACCCCTGGACCAACGGTATCATCTGCATGGTCTGCGGCATCATCACGATCATCTGGGAACTCATCAAGCAGAAGTCCACAAAGGGCATGGTCCACTCCCTCAAGGCAATGGACTACGACACGATGCTCCTTCTTACCGGATTGTTCGTTGTAATCGCATCCATCCGTGAAGTCGGCATCATCGACGACCTCGCAGGCTTCATCGCAAGCTTCGGCGGCTCGAACAAGTTTGTCCTCTTCTCCATCATCGTCTGGGGTTCAGTAATCATCTCCGCATTCATCGACAACATCCCGTACGTTGCAACGATGCTCCCGCTCCTCGCAGGCGTCGCAACAGCAATGAACGTCGAACCGCACTTCTTGTACTTCGGCCTCTTAGTCGGCGCAACACTTGGCGGTAACCTGACCCCCATCGGCGCCTCCGCGAACATCGCCGGCGTCGGCATGCTCCGCAAGGAAGGCCACGAAGTCAGCTTCGGCGACTTCATGAAGATTGGCGTCCCCTTCACGCTCACGGCAGTCATCACAGGCTACCTGTTCGTCTGGCTCGTCTGGGCACCAGCGTAAGTAACTACCCGTCTTCGTTATTCGTCCCCGTATAAGGACCCGGATACTTGTACAGCGTTTCCGGATCAGGCAACGACTTAAGATACTCGTAATCCGGGAATTTTCTCGGCTGGCGCACCAACTTAATTTTGCCGTCTTCTTCAACGAAGCACTCGTCGAAAGTCAGTGGTCCTTTTCTGTGCATCCCCAAAAACTTGGGCGTCGGCTGATAAACTTCCAGGCGGTTATAACCCTTGAGGACTTCATAAGCATCGAGATTTACCGGCGTATCAGGATCAACAAAACATATTCTGAGCTTTTTGCCCATTGCCCCAGCCAACCGCTCCAATGTTTTGATTGTAACGTTGGAGAGGCCGCTCTCAAACCGACTTAGATGGACTTGCGAAAACCCTGACTTTTCAGCCAATTCTTCTTGTGTAAGGCCAGCTTTTTCTCTGGCGCTCCTCAATGAGAAAGCGATTTCATAATAATCCATAGCAATCCTCCTTCCTCAAATGAAATATTCCGTATTTTTTGAGCCCGAGATTGCATGTTTCAAATGCTAATTTCCATATCATATATGGTATGAAAATTATACTTTGGGAAACACTAGTTTTTGAACCGTTCCGCCGCCCAAAGCCACTCCAAAACCGTAACTAACAATCAATTTGGCCCAATAATCAAACCCGCCCTGATGAATGGCAAAACTACCTGCCGGAGAGGCGCGCTGAACATAAAAAAGCTGCCTCCGAAGAGACAGCTCATTAAGTTTCAATTGTAATTATTTATCAGCCTTCTTCGCCGTAGAATGCTTCGTATGCGGCTTCTGCCAATGTGCCTGAAGCGTTGGCGATTACTGTGCTGTCGGGTGCCAAGAGTCTGTAGCTTCTCTCACCCAGAGAGCCGATCGGCATCTGACCGTCGATTCCGAGAAGGATGTTGTAGAAACAGTCGGTAAGGACCGAATCGAAGACTTCTCTCAAGAGCTCATCACTGGCACCTGCTGCCTTAAGCTTTGCGATCTGCTCACCTGCAAGATTATCGGAGCTGCTGAGATAATTCTCGAGCATTGCATCCTTCTCTTCTCTTGCTGCCTTGGCAAATAATAATGCGTCCATGATCGGTACCCTCCACCTTCATAGATTTTCCTTATTTTATCAGGAATTAGCGCCTCTCGGCAAGTTCAGGGTTTTTTATTTATATTAGGTTTCTTGACTAATTAACCAAAAGAACGTGCGGTTATCTCCCGCACGCCCTATCATTCAAATCAAATTCCAATTCAGCAATTACTGCAGAGCATACAAAGCATCATCGTAGCTCATGAATCCGACCTGATCGACGAAGTTAAGCGGATATTCATAATCACCTGCCGCGGGCTCGTAGTTGGAAACAATTACCACTCTTGCAGATTCGACGTAGTAATTGATCATCGTTGCATAGTACTCGACGCCGATCTCTTCTTCGTCCCAGTAGTATAAGTATTCGTAGTAATAGTCTTCGAGCTCATAGTCGTATTCGAGCATCGAGTCGCGCTTAAATGTCCACAGATAAGCAGACAGATCGAGCAGATATACCGCGGTCTCAACGCTGTACAAAGACTCCTCGCCGTGCTCGTATGTAATGATAAGTTCCTCTTCTCCAACGAAGACCATGAAGCATCCGCCGCCTGCTGCAGTGTAGATGATGTCAGGTATCTGCACCATCAGCTGGACTTCGCCTGCGTACTCGTTATAGGAGTAAATATTGAGCGTTCCGTAATCACAGTATTCGCCGTTTTCCGTCGTGACCGTGATGAGCTCGGGAAGGCCGTTGCCGTCTATATCATAGATGCAGCAGCTGTCCTGGCCGAATGTGTCTTCCGTAGCCCTAAGCGCATCTTCATTCGAGTACAGCAGATCGATATAACCGTCGATCGCTCTGTCATAGCTGTCTGCAAACGCTGTGCCCGAAGGCTCTGTATCAGTCGGTTCGGGATCGGTTTCAGTGGGTTCCGTAGGCTCAATGGTCCAGATGCATGGAACTTTATATGTGTACTCGAAAACTTCATCGAGCTTTGAGAGCTTCGTGATCACCCACTTGCCGTCTTCGAATTCGAGGCTTACCTTGCCTTCAACATTCAAGGTCTTGCGGTTGCTCTTAAGATCCTGCAAAACCTCATCGTAGTTGTCATGCTCTTCGTCGTAGATCTTCTTCCAGGCGACCAGTTCGTACTCGACAATGACCGTTGCCTTCTTGCCGTCTACTTCGATCGCTTCGGGATCGTATTCAGCGTCTAACGTGGAAGCGATGTACGCTTCAAAATCGTAGAGACGCTGGCCTATCTCGGCGAATTCGAGCTGCTCTTTGAGCTGCAGGTAGTTCTTATCGTCTTCTTCCCAATTCGTCATTTCCAGGACCGTCTCGGCATCAAGATCCTTGAGCGCCTCGATGTATGAATCCATGACGGTACTGATCTGCTCTTTGGCCTTTTTCGAATTGTCGCAGCCTGCAAAGCCTGCAACCATTGCAACGGTTAATACTGCTGCGATTATTCTCTTATACTGCATCTTCCCCTCCGAAGATTAAAATTCACCCGTACGTAGTAATATACACCCGAATATATTATCCTACCAATTCTCCGTAGTCTTTGACAATGACATCGTAACTGTGGAAACCGAGATCCGTAACGTAACAGAGCGGGTGCTCAACTTCCATCTCGCCCGGCAGATAATCGTAACCTATCACAACGATTGCTATCTCAACGAAGTACTTAATATTGCTCATATAGGTATCTTCATCGGTCTCAACATACTCTCCGTCGAAGACATAGTAATACTCGTAAGAATAATTCTCCGTGTCAGTATCAGGATCGTATTCATAGAAAACGTCGCGCCTGTAAGTCAGCTGGAGACCCATCTCTTCAAGATCATAGACATATGTATCGACCTGCCTGTGCGCCTCTTCGCCGTGATAGACGGTGATAACGATCATGCCCAAACAGACGGTGATGACAAAGCTCCCGCCCTCTGCCATGTAGCAGATCTCAGGGATCGTGATGACTTCATAGGCATATCCGTTAACATCGTCATAAGTATAGATATGAAGCGATGCCGTGCTGTAGTCATCAGACGGATCGTCCGCACTGACGAAGATCAGGTCCAGGATACCGTCGGCATTCATGTCGTAGATATTGACGAAGTCCTTGTTATAGATCTCTTCGGCCTTCTTTATCTCAGTCTCATATTCAGTCAGGATGCCGAGATAGACTTCTACGGAATCATAGTAAACCTGCGTCAGATATTCCGTTGAGGGATCAGGCGTGGTCTCGGTGGTATCGGTCGGTTTCGGTTCGGGATCCAGAGAGAATATTGTAGGAGGTACATTTAAGAAATTTAATGTATCCTCAAGTTTGGAGATATCTGAGATCTTCCACTCGCCGTCTTCCAATTCAAATGAGAGCTTGCCCTTGATCTGGATGGTGCTTTTCGCCTTCTTAAGAGCATCAACAACTTCGCTGAAATCCCAGTAGTCATCAGCAGAATAGACCTTGCCCCAGTCGATGAGCTCATATTCAACCTTGAGTGTGGCTTTGTTATCTTTGAAATCGATGTCTTCGCTCTTGTAATCGATCACGATGCTTGAAGCTATGACTTCAACACAATTGACGAATCCGTAACCGTAATTGCTCTCAAAGAAACTGATATCAAAAAGCTCTTCGACATCTTCGTAATCTTTGTCGTCGTCTTCCCAGTTGGTGAGCTCTAATAATCCTTCGCTGTCGAGATTGTTCAGCGCTTCGGTATAGCTCTCCACCAGGTCTTCGATCTGCTCGGTATTCTTCTCGTTTGATTTGCATCCGGTAACACCCGTGACGCCTGCGGTCATGGCAGCGCATAGTACTGCCGCAATAAATCTTTTAATATTCATTCCGATCACCCCTAATATTTGAGGCCGGCCATTTTACGTGGCCGGCCTTATCCGTTTACTCGTGTTCGTTAAGTCTTGCAATGATGTCAGGCAATGCCGCATCAACTTCGTCGTTTGCGAGCTGGCAGGTGCCCGCATTGGTATGTCCGCCGCCGCCGTATACGAGGCAGAGCTCACCGATATCGGTGGTTCCGTTCTTATTTACGATCGACTTGCCGATCATGACTGCCGTGTTCTGCTTCTTGAAGCCCCAGGCAACGTGAACGCTCATCTCAACCTCGGGCCACATAGCGTAGATCATGAATCTGTTGCCTGCATAGATCGTCTCGAGAGGTCTTAAGTCGAGCACTGCGACCTTGTCATAGATCTTGACGTTCTCCTTGAGCTGCTGCTTGAAGAGTTCCTGCTGCTCAAAATAAAGGTCGGTACGCTCCTTAACGTCAGGCAGCTCCAATACTTCCTGAACCGTATGGTTCGTGCAGTAATCGATGAGTTCCATCATGAGCTGGTAATTGGAGATCCTGAAGTCGTGGAATCTGCCGAGACCCGTTCTTGCGTCCATGACGAAGTTCATCAGTACCCAGTCTGTAGGATTGAGGATCTCGTCAACCGTGAAGTCAGCGGAGTCGCCCTTATCAACTGCGACCATGATCTCCTCGGTTACGGTCTTGAACGTATCAGCGCCGCCGTAATAGTTATAAACAACTCTTGCAGCAGACTTCTCGCAGATGCAGATATACTTGTCGCCGAAGTCCTCGTGGTCAGTTCTGATGAGCTCGCTCTCGTGGTGGTCGAATGCAAGCCCGACTCTCGGGTCGAAGGGAAGGTTCGTCGTGATGTCATTCTCGGTGATATCAATCTTGCCGTCCTGAACATCCTTCGGGTGAACAAACTTGATCTCATCGATCATGTCCAGCTCTTTGAGCAGCATAGCGCAAACGAGTCCGTCAAAATCGCTTCTCGTAATGAGTCTCTTCTTTTCCATCGTGCAAATCCTCCCTGTCTTTCTTTGCGCTCGAAAACAATATTTTCGGGCAATCTTTATAAACAAAATTTTACAAAATTCCAAGGCAAAATTCAACGAGTGAAGGTCCCTCCCGGGCACCCAAAAACCTAATGTTTACAGTATTTTTACCTTGACGTGCCTATCAAGGCTCGGTATTGTAGAGACATAATAAGATAAAGCTTTTCGCGAGAATTAAGGATAAGGGACATATGAAGATAACCAAAAAACAAGCACTCACAGTATTAATGGTCATGGCGCTGATTCCCGTCATGTGCGCATGCTCACTCGGCAAGAAGAAGGCCGTCATCGAAGCCGCAACCGCATTCGGCGATGCGCTCAAAGACGGCGAAGCAAGCGGGATCTTACACATGACCGACGGCCTCGACAGCGACTTCAAGAAGTCGTTCAAGGACCTAATGAACCCCGACAACTACACCCAAGAAGAACTCGTCTATGCCGACCACATGATGCGCTCCATCAGGGTCGAGATCGACGAAGAATCCGTCGTCCTCGTTGACAAAGAGAACGCCACCATCGACATGGAGTTCAAGATCGCCGACCACGAATCGCTTCAGGGCGGCGACTACGACAGCGTCGATGCACTGGCCGCAGCAATCGACTCGGCGTCCAGCCGCACCATCAAGGTCACCGCAGAACTCGCCCTGATTGAGAAAGAATGGTACATCACAAACTTCAACGCGCCTGAATTCCAGTCTCTCTACTTGTTCCTCGGCAACATGCCCGCCATCGGCAGAGGCACCCTGCTTGCGACCGCCGAGACAGTCGCGCTCTCAGTCGTTACCGACAACAGCACCCTGCTCTACGATATCTGCGCATCGGTCGAGTCACCCGACATGGTCGACCTGCCCGCATATCTTGATAAGCTCTTCAGCAACGAGAACTTCACCGACGAAGCCGGCAAGTTCTTCTACGCTTCTGTAGTAGAATCCATGACTTACGAGATCGACGAATCGACCCTCCAGATCGACAGCCAGACAGGCTCAGTCGTTATCAGGATCAACATGGCAGATTACGAGCAGCTCGCAGGACTGACGTTCGATGATATCGACGACATACCGCCCGCCGTTCAGGCACTGCCCGCCAGAACCTATGAATTCACATGCGAATTCATCCGCGTCGGCAACGAGTGGTTTGCGATCAACCTCGACTCCGATGATTTCGCCGAGTTCCTCAAGTACAAGAGCTTCAGCATCTCGATGAACAACATCGACGGCACATACTCATCGACCCTCGACATCACCGACAAGTTCGTCGCATACGTCGAATCCGAATACGGCATCGACATGCCCTCCGACTTGGAAGGCAGGATCTACATCACATCGAAACTCGTTCTCTCGAACGGCAGCTATGAAGTCACCGTCGACCGTGACGCCTTCGTTGCCAACATCAAGACCTTCGTAGAGAACAACATCGACAAGATCTTAATGAACACGCTCGGCACGACTTCATCCTACAGCCTCGACCTCATGGCAAAGATCGCCGGCTACGAAGATTACGCCGACATGCGCCAGTCGATCCTCGACGAAGTCATCACCAACGTCGAGTCGATCAACACATCAGGTCTCGACAGCAACGGCACCTTCAAGTTCAAGGGTTCCGACATCACGCTCACATCATCAACAGGCGACATCATGGAAGGCACCATCGACAGCTTCGGCGCCATCACTGTCACCTCACCCGTCAACGACCCTGATGCTAAGAAGCTCTTAGGTTCTGAAACGGTCACGATGACGTTTAAGAAGGCGTGAGTATCCGAATATCACATCGAACAACAAAAAAGGCTGCCCGCGAAGGCAGCCTTCTTATTTTCGATTACTCGATAATTATCACTTCTTGATGAGCAGTGATTCGCCTGTCATCTCCTTGGGCTGAGGAAGTCCCATGATCTCCAAAAGTGTAGGAGCGATGTCGCAGAGGCGGCCGCCCTCACGGAGTGTGTACTCGGGATCGTAGTTGTAGAGGATGAACGGAACG
>Ga0310696_10006692_pt1 | contig 13637 bp, 18 predicted proteins | sample AusTroGonzalo_MG_4_FD_203885 | JGI IMG/M metagenome (GOLD analysis project Ga0310696, IMG submission 203885) | Bovine rumen microbial communities from tropical cattle in Woodstock, Queensland, Australia - Gonzalo_02 (v2) (version 2) | ecosystem: Host-associated > Mammals > Digestive system >... | reverse complement strand
GAATAAACTCTCCATTTACCACCAACACCAGGACCATCATCAAACCATCATTGTTGATGATCAACTTTCCCACTTGCACCTTTGGAAATATTAGAAATAACTTTTTGGAAAGTGATATAAAATGTACTTTGAACAGTTTGTACAAGAACGTAACATAAAACCACAGACAATCGCACATTACAGAACCGCTGTAATGAAATATACTGAATACTACGAAACAGACCTCGACACATTAATAAATGAGGCCATTGATGAAGAAGATGACAATGTCCCAAAAAGAAGGAGGAGCATTAAATCAAGATTAGTCCAATTCAGGACACACCTGGTAAACGATACTGATTTAAAAATCAGTACTATAAAAGACCACATGAAAAAAATCAAAACATTATACCGACAGTTTGATGTGGAAGTTCCTGAGCTTCCACCTTTGAAAAGTGATGATGTCATTGAAACCACATACTTTGACCTCCCAACCAGGAAACAGATCTCTCAAGCACTTGAGGTATCAGGAATTAGAATTGGTTCACTAATTCTTTTCATGTGCAGCAGCGGAACTGCACGTGAGGAATGTTCAAACCTTACCGTTGGAGATGTCATAACTGGATGTGAAGGCCACTACACTAAGGAAACTATTCCTGAAATCATTGAAGAATTATACGGTTCAATCGAACCAATTGTTCCAACATTTGAATTGCTTAGGGTAAAAACACAGAAACGTTATTACACTTTCTGTACTCCTGAAGCAACTAACGCAATCTTGGAATGGTTACTCTTAAGATTGGAAATATGTGAGGAGAACGATGAAGAACTCACAATGGAAAGTTCAGTTTGGGATTTAACCCCAAGACAAATAACCTATCACTTCAATCGAATAAATGATGAGCTGAACTTCGGTTTCAAAGGGGAATACAGATTCTTCAGACCTCACGCATTGAGAAAGTTTAATGGTTCTAACATTGGTTTAAGTCAAGACCTGATTGACTGTATTCATGGCCGTAGCAAAGACAGTGTTCATGCTGCCTACATCAAAACCAATCCTGAAGAATTAAAAAAGACTTACATTAATGTCATGGACAATGTAACCATCAAAGGTAAGATGGGACAAAAGGAAATCCATCATGAAGATTTCACAATCAATCTGAATTTGAATTTCTATGGTTCGGATTATGGTATAGCATTATAAAAACTAATTAAAACTTTTTTCTTTTCTTTTTTTCTCTTTTTTTTGACGCTCTCTTTTTTTTTCTTAACTTTTATTTTCATTTAAATTATTTTAAAAACTTTATATTGAGGTGAATAATTAAAATGGTTGATAAAAACTGTAAATATTTTAGACATGAACCTTACATGACTCCAAACAATTATGATTTGTATATTTCTCCATCGGAGATTCCACCAAATATAAAACGTGAAAATGTGCATAACCTGGAAAGCAAATTACAAAAGTTAATGCCATTAGGGAAAATAATTCACATAAATTATGATACGGATCCTGAGCAAATCTCAGAATCAAATCACTGTAACATTTCAACAAGAATGAAGATTAATAACAAAGAGGTAGATTTCATATGAACATAAAAGGTTCTTATACAATAAAACAAGGTGAAAAAATCCTTGTTGAAAGGAATAATCTCATAACAAATATGGGAGAATCATTCTTCATGAACAGAGCAATCAACTCTGAATTTGCACCAATGCAATATATTGTATTAGGTGACAGTCCATTCAGAGCAAAGAAAACTGATATGGGATTGGGAAATGAAACTTTCAGGAAAAAAGCAATAATGGAAGTGGATTGGAACAAAAAGCAAATCATCCTACATTGCAGCTGCAGCTTATCTGAAATAGTCAACACTACAGAGATTGGAACTAGTAATGGTGACATCCTGATAAGTCATGATGTTTATGAAAAAATTACTTCGGAAGACCTGGGCAACAACATTGACAGTGTTGAAATCACATACATGTTTGACTTTTCAACATCAAGTATACGCAGGAATTGGTTATACTATACTCAGGGAGATGAAGGAAATACACAGAACCATATTTACTACATAAATGAAGAAAACAATGTTGTCCGTGTTCATGACAATTCATTAGAGAATATGCAAACTGGTTACCATGCTGTTGCAAATGTTGATGCATTGAAGACCAGGCATGGTGCTTACTATTATGATCCATTCAGCAAGAACCTCTATGTCAGGACACTGAATGATGAAGACCCAAACAACCTAAGTATTGCGATTACTACTAACTAAAAAAAATATTAATAAGGTGATTATTTGACAAAATGCCCTCCAAAATATAAGAATTTAAATGAGATTCAATCTTACAGTGAACAGAAATATGCTACTGTCCAATGGGCAGAGCAAAACTGTGAGAATGATGAATATTTAAAACAAGAAGTAGATGAACTGAACTATCGTTCACCTGCAAGAATCCGTAAAAGGTGGAAACCAATACTGGTGGATGATGAAAAAAGTTATGGTTACATCTTAAATCCAAACAATGTTGTTACCTTTTCGGACCTGGTGAACCATACTTTCACCGTTGATTTCAATGCAATGGACAATATTGATGAGGAAAAATCAGATTGTGCATTCATCAACTACATTGATTCCAACAATGTTGAACACCAATGTGCAACAGTTCCAATGGTACAGTCAGATACATTGAATACTGACTGCAGAGATTACACACCAGGACAAGGAATTAACAGTTTTTGGTATTGTGGTTTTGATAAGAACAAACCTTACAGAGCTAGTCCTGATTGGATTAAAGATGAATTGGATACTGAAATTCCTGCGGTCGCAAGGGCGCAGACAATCACAATTCCTGATGGAATTGAAAATGGTGTTCTTGAATCTGTTGACCTCCGTGTTGAATCAAACGGAACAACAGGAAGTAATTGGGGAAGCCCATTAATTGTCCAGTTAAGGAAATGTGTGAAGAAAAAGGTTGAGAAAACCAAATGGAGTAAAAAACAAAAGAAATCTGTTCCACATTCTCCAAAACAATATGAATACATTTATTTCCCTGTTGGAGACACTTACCATCCATTGGCAACCGCAAAATATCAACCATCAAAAGTAACCTCAGGATTATTCAACTTCAAATTCGATAAAGGAGTTGTTGTTAACAGCGGTGAGCATTATGCTTTATGTTTCCTTTCACCATTAAGTCATTGGGATAACTGTCCACGTATTGGAGGATGGGGTAGGAACTGTGCAAAAGACAAATACACTGGTGGAGATGCATTCCTCTCAGAACATAACGGCAGAGCATGGAAACGTTACGGTAAAAATGACAACAGCGTTGCTCAATACAGACTTGGAAAATACACTCCATTAGACTTTGCTTTCCAATGCCACATCAGAGAATACAGTGAGGGTTATGACACAGATGAAGATTTCTTCTTATACCTCAAACCAATTCAATTGAATCCAATCAAATCAATTCAATTAGTTCCAGTAGGTTATGGTGATGAAGCTCAACTAACTGATTTGACATTAGAGTTCCAGGTCAGTAAAACTGGTAAGGCCAACAGTTGGGTAACACTTCAATCTAATGATCTATCAATCAACTTCAGTCCTGACCCTGTAACTGGTGAATATCCTCACTTTGCATATATTCGTGTAAAGATGAATACTGCAGATTCAGCAGATGCACCATACCTGGACAGCTTGAAAGTCATTGTAGCGATGGACACTCCAAAGGAAATGTATGTCAGAACAATGAAATACACTCCAAAAGTCAGCCCAATGTTAGGTGCAAATGCTTGGAGTAAAATCTTCAGTAACTTTGAAACAGACCCTGATGTTAAAGGTACTGCGGAAATCATAAGTGAAAAAACAGGAATGGAACACTTTGACATTATCACTGCAAATGAACTGGAAAACTATACACATATACCAGGTTTGGATGTTGCCAAGATTACTGATGAAGATCTAACTGTCAGGTACAATTACTTGATGACAGATGTTAATGCATTGAAAATTCTGAAAGCTGCTAAAGTATATGTCAAACCGTATACTTACACCAGTGGCGGTGAGACTATCACTCATCCAATGAGTTTTGCGGATGGAATACAATTTGACAACAGCCCTGCTTATCCTATTGTAAGTGGTGTTTTACATCCATTGAATAACTCCGCACCTGTTCCTATTAGTGAATGGATGGATTATGTCTTTGATTATGATAAAGACATTTTGAAATTCAATGAAGTGATGAACCAATACACAGACAACAATACTACCGTAACTCAAGGCATTGAAGAATATCTCCCTGTCGGAACATTGGAAATCACATATCAGCAAATATTCATCCAAGACTTAACCGCTTCTGATATTGGTTTACGTGAAGACAGTGAAGGTTTCATCTTGGATTACTTCAAGGAAGATTTCATCATCAATGAAAGTGATGTTGAAAACCAGTATGTCCAATTGAAATTCATGCCATGTGATCCAATTCGAGAATTAGTGATTGATGATACTGAATACCTGGAAGACATTCACTTCACAGTAGATTACCAAAACAAAAGAGTCATGTTCCCAATCAACAACGTGGAACAATCCTCAACATTACTCACAGACAATCTTGGAAAAGACATGTATGTAGTATACACACCAAACTTAGAGGATACTGGATTGGTTATTGGTTATCGTGGAATCAGGAATAATACTGACAAACAAATGAGAATTAAAGACAATTATATTGAATACAAGGTGTAAATTATGGTTCAATTTGAAACTCAAGTATATAGGAAAGAGGGAGGTAGCATTGTTGGAGCAGAAGTAATTGTAATAGGAGAAGATGGAGAAAACATAGGTTCTATTGTAATTACTTCAAAAACAGAATACGATGCTCTAGTTGAAAGAATAAATAATCTTGCAACAGAATTCATTGCCTTTGATGAAGATTCCTCACTGTCAGGATTAACTATTGATGAAATCCTTGAAAACCTAAATGAAGATGCAACAATCAACGCAACAAAATTAGGAGGATATCAATCAGATGCTTACAGTAAAACAGGACACACACATCAAAAAACTGCAATCACTGATTTATATAACTATGATATCTCAGTAGATAATGCTAATCCTAATATAGGAAACTCAGGTTCAGCAACAATAACAGTTACTGCAAAAGTAACAAACCAATCAGGAACTCCAGTTGGAGGACATAACGTAATATTCTATAAAGACAATGTGGTTTGGAAAAACGGAACTACAAACGGTCAGGGAATAGTCACTACAACTTTCACAGCAACAGACCCTGGAATTGTTACATTTGGAGTTAACAATAATGTGAACAAAATACAGGCAAATGTAACCTATGATACTGGATGGGTTAACTGTGATTTCGCACTCAACGGAGTATTCAAAGTTGCAGAAAACCAAGTGTGTCAAGTACGTAGAATAGGCAATACAGTTCACCTAAGGGGAACTGTAGAATCAAAAGAAGATTACCCCTTACTTACCTGGCAGGATTATATTGGAACATGCATATTGCCTGATGAAAAATTCTTCCCTACAAGAAATGAATCCTTTGTGGGGCAAGCAAGTAGAAAACAAAGGTGTGCCGTAAGAATAAACAGTGGTGGGGGAGTAGTAGTCGGCAGATTCTCCGATTCCAATTCAAGTGGAGCATACACTATCTACCAAGGTTTATCAGTGAATTTAGGTTACACATATTTTGTCTGATTAAAATGAAAGAAGATGATTTTTGTGATGGTTGCTGCTACCGTAGAGATTGCAATCATGACTTTGAGAAATGTTGCTATTTAGTGGGAAGGGAATGCCTTCTCCAACAGCAACCTAGACAAACTAGTTTTATAACTTTACAGAAATGAGAGGTTGTAATTTATGAGCGTACATGAATATAATACAATAGTAACCAGGGCAAAGCAAATCAAAGCAGAAGTCCTGGAGCATTATGAAATTAAACATAATAAAGCTTGGGCATATTTCTTTGCCAAATCAATATTGAATCCAAAAAAGGATATCAAGAAAATTAAGATAAGTCAAGCTAAAGATGATAAAACTGGAGACACATTCGGTAGACAAGTTTCCTACAATCAATTTTTAGGTATGGCCCAAAGGTTCACTACATATGTTGAAGAAAGAGGAAAGTTACCTTTATACATTACTGTATCACCAAACCGAAAGATGTGTGTTGATGATTACTGCTTTATGTTTGCAAGGATAATTGTCTTTTATAATGAACATAAAAGATTGCCAAATAGCATAAATGTGAACAGTAAATCATTTGTTAAACCATCAGAACCATCAAATGAAGTATATAACTATGCTGTAAAAAAATTCGGCAGAACATTCAGCAGCTTAGATGATATCCTGGAATATGTCGCAAACAATTTCACATATGAATTTTATTTTGATGATTATAAATCCAACAAAGAAGTGACTGACAGTAAAGCAGGTAACTGCACAGACCTACTCCAATGGTTATGTAACATGGTCGAACCATTAGGTTACGAATGGAAATGCGTTCATGTATCCTGTAGAAGCTCAGGCACAGGCCATGTGTGGGGAAAATTCAAACACAAAAAGAACACTGACAACGAATGGGTGAACAGAGACATCGCTTGCTGTGCCGATAATGGTAGTGTAAGATGCATATGGTGTGAAGATGGTTATGTTCAAGCATACAACCCTGACTGGTGGCTTGAAAACTTACATAGGTGATTAATTTATGAAAGTAAATGAAAGAAAAGCGTTTCTTGAAGTTAAAAAACGTAATCTTGAAAGAAAGCTTGCTAAGATGAAAGAGCATGCTGACTTAAACGAAGAGGCCATTGAATTAAAAGCAGAAATAGATGGCATTGATAGAGAATTAAAACTCATGTGAACACTACTATTATTTTGCGATGAAATAGAATCCATCATTACCATATAATATGACCGACTGGAGAGTAGCAGAGAATGCAAAATCCAACAGTCGTAAAACATCAAAAAACATTTAATTTATTTAATCTAAAACTACAGAAAATGAGGTGCCGCCTTATTTTTAGTCTATATAATAAAAAGCTTGTAATATTATTATAATACACTTTACCAAAAAATATTTTTGGTAATTTTATATTTTCATATTATTTGGTTGGATCCTATTGAGCAATCCATGGTAGTTCACTTATTATCCCTGAATGTACATTATAGTGCATTTGGGGATATTTTTTTTTGGACTTATTTTGAGTATAACATCTACATTTAACAAGTATAATATCCAACATTAATATAGAGGGCAAAGGAGATTATAATGTTGATGTTATTTAATCGGATTGTGTCAGGCAACATATAATTATAACATCCACCATTAACAGTAGATGTTATTTAATCTGACAGGGTCAGAATACTAGAGAGTTACATAAAAAACAAGCAACCTACGAGGATTGAATGATTTCTTGTAACAATTATAAATTATGTTCAAAATACTATTTAAAGTTATTTAAAATAGTTCCAGTCGAAATGGAGAGTTCTCACCTTTTGGTTTGGTTTAGCTATGCTTTTAAACTATTAGTAAATGGTGTTTAACATATTTAAAAAAAATAAAGAATTATTACTTGTTTTCATTCACAAAATCTTGAATAAGGTCAGTTAAGATGTCCTTGACTGGTCTGCCTTGCTTTAAGGCAATAATCTTTAATTCAGTTTTTAAATCTTCGTCGATGTCAAATGTCATCCTTGCGGTCATGATGTTTGTCTCCTTGTTTTTATAGTATTATATATGTGGTTACTGGTATATTTATTGTTCGTATTTATGAGAACCTTTATTTAAAGTAACCTTTATATATGAGTTAGTCCATATTTATTAGTAGAAATACATTCACAAGCCCCAACTTGTGATGCAATTTCTGTACCTACGAGGTGAAAAGAATGACTAGAAATGAATTACAAGAAGAGCTACAAGCTCTCAAAGAAGAGAACCAATCCCTCCGATTGGATAACGATTTTTTACAAAGACAAAACAATGCATTAAAGCTCCGTTGTAGTAAATACAGTCTGCAAATCCAAGACCTAGAATCTGAAATCGCAGACATGAAATTCACACGCAACTACTTAACATCAGAAGAAGCTGGCAAAGCATTTGCACGTGAACTATTAGGCAAACCAATGACACGTGAAGAACTAGCCATTGAAGCAGCCGAAAACAGTCACACACCATACACTGGAGATGATTTCTAATGAAACCATCTCAAACTATTTTTAACAAAGACCAAGGCACAGTCACAATTAGCGTATCTGAGTACAACAAACTCAAATTGTACAGAGAATACGCTCTCGAAATGAAAGAAGTCCTACGTGGAGGTGACTCAAAATGAGTTGGTACAACAGCAGCCCATCCGACCTTGAATACAGTGACATGGCTTATTTTGAATGCCCATACAACCACCAATGCGATGGTTGTGAATATGACTGTGGTGATGATTTATGAGCCTCAAAGTCCTAAACAAACAAGGTGACAAAGCATTGGTAAAATCCAACCGCACAGGAAAAAGTTTCCCAGTAACAATGATGACCTGGTTAAAACATCTCGTATGTGTCGGTGATTTAGCAACAGTGAAAAAAAGCAAAGTTTCCGGTGAATGGATCATGACAGATTACACCAGGAACATTGATGAAGTAGGTGATTTACAATGAGCAAACCTGCAAGACTTTACAAAGTTGAAGAACAACGTAACATTTCTCCATTAATGAAAGGTGACTGGTTGTATATTCATCCAGTTGCTATCATATTGGCAGGGATAATTGCAATAGTATTAATCGGGGCATTACTCTTCGCAATAAGCGGAGGATGTGCCGTAGAATCAGGGGTTGGGAGGAACCTCGCAGCAACATTATAGTTACAAATCATGTAACAAGATGGTGGTTTAAAAGGGAGTTTATTTTTTTGCTCTATTTCATTCCTTATAATTTAACATATCCTTACAAAATTTAATTCCTGCGACTCCCAAAACTGCCATTTTTTCATTTTAAATGGTGATAATTATGACAAAATGTTTATTTGATTTAGATGCGGAAGAGTTAATCCGCAACAAAGACATCGTTCAATTAAGATTAACTGAATTAGAGATTGAATACAAAAAGAAAGAAGCAGAGATACTATTAAACACTGACTTCAAGGAATTAAAACTCACTAATGACAAAATGAGAACTGCATATGTAAATAAACAATTAATTGACCTAAAAGAATCAATCGAACTACATAAAAACAGTCTCAACATCGTTAATGATTTAATCAGATTAAGAATGATGGAGGTGAAAAACGGATGAAATTCATAATCAGCCGCTACAGTCCAAAAATGATAATGGCCAAAGACTTCGACCTCAAATGGCACAGCCTAACCGAAGACGAATTCCAAGCCATGGGCTACGATGCATACAGTTGTATTGGAGCAGAAGACGTGGCAAAAATAACAGGCTTCGCCTACAACCACGAAAGCGTAAGGGCAAGACCTGGAGACATATTACTCCTTGCTGACTGGGATAAAGGAGGAGTATCATACTGGTGCATACAAGTATGCAACAGCCAATCCCCATTACTTAGAGAAGAAGAACTAGAATACTTAGAAGAAGAGATGATTTAGAATGGCATTAAAAAGCAAAGCACCAGTACAATCAAGTACTGGATTAAAATTCAAAACAAGAGGCAAAGATGACAAGAAAAAAGTCATGATTTATGGAAACGACGGAACTGGCAAATCCACTTTCGCAGAAACATACTGCGAAAAACATGGATTAAACCCAGTAGTGATAGATGTAGACGACACAAACTACACCAACTTACCAATAGTTGAAGTAGATTTAAGCAGCGACTTAAAAGCTTACAAGTTTGTGAAAAACATTGTAAATGAAATAGTCCAAAGCGGAGAATTCGACACCATAATATTGGATGGTGTGACTTCATATTTGGAAATGTTAGTCAGCAAAGCCAATGGATTGAAAAAGTATAGTGATCGTGCTGAAAGATTCCAAGACGTCCTCAGATGCCTACTAGCATCAGGAATGAACTTAATCTTCATCGGCCAAGCAGACATGAAAGTCATCTACAATGACGAACACCAATCCAACAAGATGGTTATCAAGATTAACAGTCTTGTTAATGAGAAATACCATTGTTACATCACACCAAAAGGTGAATACAAAGTAGAAACTGTTAAATTTAGGAGTGCAGACTCCTAAAAATTATAATTTTTTAAAGGAGCGTAATAATTATGGCATTAAGTAAAAGTACCATACCTGAAGAAAGCATTGAACAAGTAACCCAAGAGCAAATATCTTTTGATGATATTGAATTTGAAGCTGATTTTGTAGACGAAGACGAACTTGAAACTAAAAAATTTTACACCATATCTGGTAAAGAATCCCAGTATGAGCCAACATGGGACAAATATGGAATGAATGACCTTGATGTTGGAGCAGAAATGGAAGGCAGAGTAGAATTAAACATCTTTGAAAACAAGGATAAAAGCTACGATGCTTTAAGGATTCGTGTAATGGATGATGGTGAAATCCTAGACTTATACGTGAACTATCCTAAAAAGGATTTCCCTTATGTTCGTGGAATCAACAAAGGATTCGATTTCTACCGTAAATGTTTTGATTTCATCTTTAGTGTGTTAAGACTCAGAGATGAAAGAAATGTTGTTAAAAACGGGGAGGAAGTTAACAGGTTCGGTAAAATTAACTTTGAGATGTTGGCTAAATATGTGGACCAACACGAACACATTGGAGTTAGGATTACTGAAGGAAATTCCGATTCCGAGTACAACAGTTTCATAATCTACAAATTGGAATAGGTCCATGATGATCTATTCCATTTTTTTATCAATCCATTATAACGGAGGTGAAAATAGTTATGGCTTCGAATATTCCTGAACAAAGAACTCCCCTATTTGCAGGGAAATCATATGAGATAGGTGTTGAACAAAATGGTAAAACCTACACTTACATTTTATATAATGATGAATCAATCCTTGAAAGATGGAGTGGGGACAAAGCTCCAGGAATAATGAATAAAAACAGTGCTTTCGTTAATGATAGTTGTAAAAAGATTGGTGAAGTTAAAGTAGAGTATGATGGAGTTACTCTTACTTTTACTAAAGACCAAGTGAAAGATAAGGTTATGGCTGCTTTAAGTACTTTAGATGCTATGTTTGATGCATACTTAGAGAATAAAGCAGAGAATGATTTGAAAGAAAAGGAAGCTAAAGAAATTGAAACAGAACAAGAATTAGGTGTAAGATTCGATGAATTTGGTGACTTTCTTATTGAACATAATCTCACTTTAAACCAGTTCTTATTTTATGCTGCCGAATGGTTAGCAGGTGGTGAAACTCACAACATCTTAAAAGGCACATTCTGTCACTTATCCACTTACTTCAAAATCAAACCAATATGGTTCTTACCTTTAGGTAAAGCAGGGGAAGGTAAATCAGTTATTGATGAATCTACCGTAATGATGTTGCCTGAGGATGTCTTTGAGAATGGACGGATTACTGAATCTGCATTGCATCGTAGGACAAGAATTTATGGTGCTAATTATCTTGATGGAAAAGTAATGCGTATGAAAGACATGGGTGGGGACCGTGATATTGAAAAATGGGGCGATACTATTGACCGTTATAAAGAATTAACCACCGAAGGTGAAACCGAAATTGAAATGACTGGGGATGGGCTTGACCCTGATACTGGTGAACGTAAACTCATTAACTTTAAAGTGACAGGCCATTGCAGTTGCTGTATTACAAGTGTAAACAGTGAATGTTTTGATGGTCAGATTCTTAGTCGTGGAATTGATGTGGCACCTACCGCCACCAACGAACAAGTGAAAATGTTTTCCAAATATAATCGTGGAAGTATTTCAAGGTATAGAGATTGGGTTATTGATGCTCATTTGAGTTTATTCCATGATTACATCAGATACCTTAAGAAATATATTATTCCTGATTTGGAGGTTATTAATCCTTATTGGGAATGTTTGGAAGATTGGTTTAAAGAAACTGAATTCTACAAAAGGAATTTATCATTATACCCTTCTTTGGTAGAAACTGTGACATTGTTGAATGCTGATTATCGTAAGAAAATCACTGGCGAAGATGGTACTGTTTACCTTGTCAGTACAATGGATGACAATAAACTTATTGGGGATTTATTCAATCCAAGCCAAGGTTTAACCAACAATGCAATCCGTATTTTTAATTTATTAGTCCGTAAGTATGGAAATTATAAACCTAATACTTTGGAAGAGAATTTTAGTGAAGCTGATGCTATTAGTGATTGGGAAGATTACCAAGCAGGGAATAAAGGTTTGAAAAATTGTGACACTTTATTTACTGTTGCTAATGTTAGACGTGCAGCTTCAAAAGATAACAATAAATTCAAAGGATTACCTTATGGGGACATTATTCAATCTTTGGTTAATAATGGTTTTGTCCAGGTGATGGGTAAAATGAAAAGAAGTAATCATAATGTGTATGCTTTAGATCATTGGGAACCTGTTGAAGATATGACTATTAAGTTTGATGATGAGTGTATTGCCAGATATGTGGATGAGATGTCTGTTGTGTATGGAGTGACACGCCACGCATTATGGGAAATCATTAATGGTGAAAAAATCGAAAATGCGGATTCAGACTCTAAACCTAAAATTAAGCTTCCTCCGTGGGTTTCACCAGTTGGTCAAGGTGTCGTAGATGGTGTCGGAGTGGTGTCAGTAGGTGTCGGAAATACTGGAAATAAGGTGGGGGTTGGTGTCGGAAAATGATAGTTAAGGTGTCGGTAGGTGTCGGCAAATGGTGAAAAAATTACCTTGCTTATATGGTTTTATTTCAACCACCAAAGAAGGTGATAGAAATACCAATTTATTCAAAGCATTAAACCATTTAAGACACTACAATCAAACCGCTACATTTGAAGATATTGTCAAAGAAGCATTATCCATCAATAAAGCATTTAATTCCCCATTAAGTAACCAAGAAGTGACCACAGTATGCCAACATGTAATCAGTAAAAACTATCGGACCAGTTGCTGGAAATTCAAACCATACTGCAAACATTGCAGATACGGTAAATTCCGCAAACTATTCCGAAACAGTAAACCAAACTACTGGAAACACATTAACGAACACAACAGACTTGTTGGCATCAAATTACTTCCTGACGATGAAGTTTACCCATGGGACATTTTAGACACCAGTAAGTTAAACCCAAAAGATGCTACAACAATACAAAGATTTCGTGAAGAAATGGGAATACCCATAGCGATTGATTCAATCGTTAAAAGTTATGGGATTCCAATAGGAGACAAAGCAAAAAGAGAATGGGAACGATTCAAACAAAGAGGTTAAAATTATGTTAACTGCAATACGTGAAGATGGCATCAAAGTATATGCTGATGAAGTGTATAGAGAAGATGGCGATAAATATTACTGTCCTGAATGTGGCAGTGAATTAATCTTAAGGCAAGGTACAAAGAACACGTGGCATTTTGCACATAAAGACGAAAACGGAATTTGTATCTTCAGAAAATATGACAATGAATCAATCCATCATAAAATGATGAAAAAGACAATCAAAGAAATTATTGAACGTGATAATGATTGCCTAGCATCTGATTTG
>Ga0310696_10006688_pt1 | contig 13641 bp, 12 predicted proteins | sample AusTroGonzalo_MG_4_FD_203885 | JGI IMG/M metagenome (GOLD analysis project Ga0310696, IMG submission 203885) | Bovine rumen microbial communities from tropical cattle in Woodstock, Queensland, Australia - Gonzalo_02 (v2) (version 2) | ecosystem: Host-associated > Mammals > Digestive system >... | reverse complement strand
TGCAGTCGAAAACTACACGATTAACGTTGAATTTTACGTACTCATTCTGGCCTGTGCCTCCTTACCTGCGCCTGTACCTTTGTATTTGCTGCGGGTGGCATTGAGGCGGTAGATGAGGGAGATAAAGAGCTTGTGGGTGGAGAAGCGGTTGCACTGACGGAACTGGTTGTAGCCTAAATCGCCCGACTCGTTGACGCGGTTGCGCTGCAGGCAGTCGAGGACGGCACAACGGAGGGTGAGCGAGCGGTCCTTCAATAGACTCTTCTGTGCCACGAGGCCGAGACGGAGGTTGTAGGTGTCGTTGTAGAAATTGTAGGAGTAGCCGCAGGAACGGTACATCAGATTAATGTCGAACTGCCAGCCATGCTTCAGCGTAAAGGTGTTGAAGGCGTTGAGCGTGTAGCGTGGCTTGTCGCAATAGACGCGATAGGTGCCGCTGGGACCTGTGACATCGAGGTAGAGGTCCTGTTTCTCGATGCCCGCCGTGGCATTGAGCGACCAGATGCCGACGCGAGGCGTGACGGCGAGATAGGCACTGAGCGTGTTGATGGGCTTGTCGAGGTTGACGTGCTTGACCAGTGTCGCATCTGGCTGCGTGGTGCTGAGGTAGGTCCATTGGGTAATGGCGTTCTTGGTGCGCTCGTAGGAGGCGGTAAAGGTGAGCCATCGGTAGGACAGGTTTAGCGTCAGGTCGCGCAGACGCTCGTTGAGCAGCTGCGAGTTGCCCGCCTGCAAGGTGTAGCGACTGATGTAGGTCACAGCGTCGTTCATGGCGAAGAAGCTGGGACGCTCGGTCTTGATGCTGTACGACAGGGCAGCCTGCACCTTGCCCAAGGATATGGAATAGGCAGCGGTGGGGAACCATTCGTCCATCGAGCGATGCAGGAAGTCCTGGTTCTGCGTATCGTCGTAGTCGTAGAGTGTATGCTCATAGCGCATACCGACGCTGGCGTTACCGTACTGGCCGAAGTCGCAGCCATACTCTGCAAAGGCGGCGATGTTGTTCTCCATAATGTCGGCATCGGTGTTGGCGATGGTTGTCTTGTCAATCCAATAGGTGTTGTGGCGCTTGGCGAAGGTCAGCTCCGTACCCGCCTCCATCGTGCCTTTCCAGAGCGGATAGGACAGCACGAGCTTGGTGGCGTAGAGACGGCTGTCGGTGCCGGACTTGCTGCGAACGAAATCGTCGGCGACCTGACTCTGCTCAACGTTCTCGCGGTCGGTATCGGTGCCGCCCGTCATGTAGTCGAAGTTGAAGTCGATGCCCAGCTGGCCCACCTTGCCGTTATAATAGGTGTTGGTGAGCAGGCCGAGGGGCTTTGTCTCGTCGCTGGTCTGATGGGAGTAGAGATGGTCTATCAGCACATCGTTCTCCAGCACATCTTCGTCGTAGATGACCTGATTGGTGCCGCCGAGATAGTGCGTCAGGTCGGCACGCACACCTAAGGAATGATCGTCTGACAGTTGCCAGTTCACACCAGCCGTGTAGGTCAGCTGATCGTTCTCCCACGTCATGGTGTAGGGGCCATACTGGCGGAACACCTTGCTCGTCCTGGTGACGTCCTCGATGGTGCTGTACTGGCGGTAGTCCTGATGGAAATAGTACACGGAGCCGAAAACATCGACGCCGTTCTTGCGGTAGTTGGCACCCAACTTGACCTGCGGACGCTCGAAGTTGTAGCGCAGGTCGTGCTCGTTGGCAGCGGTGAAGTCAAGGCTCAGGCCGTCGCCCTGCTGCTTGCGGGTTCGGATGCGCACCACTGCCCGCACCTGGGCATCGTACTGGGCACCGGGGTTGTTGATGACCTCCACGTCGCGGATGTCCTCGCTATGCAGACGCTTCAGCTCGCTGGCATCGCGCATCTTCCGTCCGTTGATATATATAAGAGGTGACCCCTTGCCCAGTACCTCTGGCGCTTCGTCGGTACCCGTCATGCCAGGCACCTTGATGAGCATCTCGCCCAGCGTGCCCGACTGAGCCAGCGGCGTGCCTTCTATGCGCGTAATCATCGCACCAGCCTTCAGACGGGTGTTGGGGAGGCCGCCCTTGATGACGACCTCCTGCAACGCCACCAGTTTGTTTACAGATTCCGTGGAGTCTTGCGGCTCCTGTGCCTGCACCGTCATTGCCCAAAACATGGCAACAACCAATGCTGTTATCCAGAAAAATAATCTTTTCATCCTCAATTCTTAATTCCTAATTCTTAATCGCAAAGCGACAACTCTTAATTCTTAACTCTAAACTCTTAATTCTTGACGTCCACGCCGCCGAGGAAGTTGCTGGCGACAACGTGGATGGTGGGGGCTTTCGGGTCGGCGTTGTGTGTGGCATGGTTACCGATGCCGCCGATGAAGCTGCGGCTCTTCACTACGACGTTGACGTGGGTGGGTACGAAGAGCTCGATGCCGCCGCAGAAGGTGTGGATGTCGATTTCCTCGTCCTCGGTGATGACAGCCTCGCGCAGGTCCATGCGGATGCCCCCGCAGAAGGCGTCGAGGCGGGCACCGTGGAACGCCTCGCCGCTATATACGTACTCGTCGCCGCCATAATGTACTGAGCAGCAGATGCGCTTGCCGTCCTCACCGATGGGCAGCGGGCGCTGGAGCCATTGGTCGGGGTCACGGCGGTAGCTGTCGATGATGGTTGTCGCGCCCAAGTACAGCAGCAGCACCGGGGCCACGTATGCCGTCCAAGGCTGGCGCCACAGCCAGTCATTCTCAATGATTCCCCACAGGTTGGCCAGTTTCCATGCACCGGCCACAATCAACAGAATTCCGATAATCGTTCTTGGTTTCATAACTTTCATATTTTGAAACTCGCTGCAAAGGTACGGCGTAATGCCTATCCCTCCAAATTTCTGGGATAAACAGCACGGAAATGTGACGAATGGTCGGAAGAGCAAAGAGACAAGTTTCTTCGCGCATCGCTTTTTCCATCACACTCTTTCTATTTTACACTTCTTAATCTTTCTTATAAAATCACAAGTCATGGCAATTAATTTAGAGAAAAATATTATCTTTGTAGTCGTATTTAGAAAATGCAACCTCAATAGAGGCGACCGGGCAGAGCATGGGATATAATATATAAAAGGTATAGGAAATATGGACGAACAACAAAATATTATCATTTACCGAACCGCTGACGGACATGCATCGGTAGCACTATATGCCAAGGATGGGAAGATTTGGCTGAACCAACAACAGATGGCAGAACTTTTTGCCACCTCAAAGCCAAACATCAGCATGCATATAGCCAATATCTTGAAAGAAAAGGAGTTGAACGAATTTTCAGTTGTTAAGAATTTCTTAACTACTGCCGCTGACGGCAAGAATTACAACGTGGTTTTCTACTCTTTAGAGATGATAATTGCCGTAGGTTATCGTGTGCGCGGCTTACGTGGAACACAGTTCCGCCAATGGGCAACGGAGCACTTGACGGAATACCTTGTCAAGGGATTCACGATGGATGATGAGAGGCTAAAGAATCCTGATGGACGTCCTGACTATTTTGACGAGTTGCTTGCTCGTATCCGCGACATTCGGGCATCAGAGAAACGATTCTACCAGAAAGTGCGCGACCTGTTCAAACTCAGCAGCGACTATGACAAGACCGACAAGACAACACAGATGTTCTTTGCAGAGACTCAGAACAAACTGCTCTATGCCGTCACTCATCAGACTGCTGCTGAACTGATAGTTGCACGTGCCAATGGTGAACTGCCCAACATGGGATTGACCACCTGGAAAGGAAGTGTAGTACGTAAGGGCGATGTAATCATTGCAAAAAATTATCTTCAAAATGATGAGATAGACTCACTTGACCGTCTTGTGGACATCTTCCTTACCAGTGCGGAGGAACGCGTAAAAGGCCGTCGTGATTTGACGCTTGATTACTGGCGAAAGAATGTAGACAATCTGCTGACATTCCAAGAGAAGGACATTTTGCAAGGGCACGGTTTTATTTCCAATGCTGAGGCAGAGGCAATGGTCAAGCAGGTTTATGATGTCTTTAATGAAAGGCGCAAACAACTTGAAGCCCAAGAAGCAGATGCAGAGGACATAAAGATGTTGGAGGATTTGGAGAAGAGCATTATAAACAGTGACAAGAACTGAGGTTCATCATGAGGGAAGCCAACATATCGCTGAGGCCATCGGCTATCGCAACCTCGACCGCAGCGACTGGGCAGAGAAAGAGATATAAAAGTCATGTAAAGTAACTTTCATATTAATCTTATAACGTTATGTTTTACTACAATCGATATAGAGAAGGATACAAATTCAGGGAACTGGATTTTAGTGACATCTGGGATGCAGGTAGTTCATATTCTCTTGAGATGAAAAAAGAGATGTATGGTATAGAAATAAAACTGGAAGACTTTGATTTAACAAAAGACGAATTAGACGAATATTTGCAAAAATGTGAAAAATTCAATGAGGCTTTTCGTGATTTCGAGCATAAGGCAGATAATTTTACTTTCTATTTATTTTTCATCATCTTACCGATTGTCAGTTTAGTCGTAGGTCTTATTTTTTATTATACAAGCATAGAAAGATATAAAGGAATGATTGCGGGAGGCGTGTGCACTACCACCGCATTAGTTCTATATTTTTTTGTTATTCCCAAATTATTTAAATATATATGTATTGAAAGAGTTAATTCTCTAGTTTCAAAAATTATTGGAGAAAGGAACTATAAAGTTGAGAGTTATTTGTCTGAAATAGAGTTTCAATTTTATCTTCGAGTCAGAGATGTTAAGAAAGAAAGCGAAAAAAAGGAAAAAAGGGAACAGAAGAAAATAGAAGATTTCATTCGGATATGACAAAACGTAGATAAATAAGAAACAGCACAGCGGTTACCGAGATAATCTCGGCAACTGCTTCTTATAAAAACAATATTCATGGGGATAGTCGCTTGGTTCACTCTAAGAAATTCAACTCGTAAAATATATTTATAGGTTCGCGGTTAATATAATAATAAGGTATGGACGAACAAGGAAACATAATAATCTATCAGTCGGAAGACGGAGTTATTCGACTGGATGTTCGACTGGAAGACAAGACGGTGTGGTTGACACAACAGCAGATGGCTGACCTCTTTGGCTCTTCACGAACCAATGTGGTGGAGCATATCAAGCACATCTTTGAGGATGAAGAACTGAACGAAGAAGCAACTTGTCGGAAATTCCGACAGGTTCGCCAAGAGGGCAATAGAGAAGTAACTCGTGAGATACCCTATTATAATCTTGACATGATTATTTCTGTGGGCTATCGCATCCGCTCTATCATTGCCACCCGTTTCCGTCAATGGGCAACAGAACGGCTGCATGAGTACATCGTGAAGGGCTTTGCTTTGGACGATGAGCGATTAAAGAACCTTGGCGGTGGCAGCTACTGGAAGGAACTGCTTGACCGTATCCGTGACATCCGCTCTTCCGAGAAGGTGCTTTATCGCCAGGTGCTCGACCTCTATGCAACCGCTGTTGACTATGACCCCCGTTCTGAGACCTCACGGTTGTTCTTTAAGATAGTACAGAACAAACTCCATTATGCCGCCCACGGTCATACAGCGGCAGAGGTTATCTACGAGCGTGCAGATGCAGACAAGCCTTTTATGGGATTGACAACCTTCAAAGGTGAATTGCCTTGCTTAAATGATGTAAAGATTGCCAAGAACTACTTAACGGCAGATGAGTTGAAAATTTTGAACAGATTAGTATCTGGATATTTCGACTTTGCTGAAGTTCAAGCATTAAAGCATCGTCCTATGTATATGGAAGATTATGTTCGACAGCTCGACAACAACATTGTATCTATAGGAGAAGAACTTTTAACTGATGGCGGTTCTGTCAGTCACGAAGAAGCTATGGATAAGGCTGTGGCAGAATATCGCAAGTATCAAGTAAAGACTCTCTCATCTGTAGAACAAGCCTATTTAGAAAGCATCAAGGGTATTGAGAAAAAAGCCAAGCGCAGAGGAAACAAGCAATGACGACATCAACTGTATGACAAAGTTCAATCAGATAAAGCTCTTTGAAGAGAAAAAGGTACGCGCCGTGTATGACGACGTGGAAGAGAAGTGGTACTTCTCGATAGTGGACGTTTGTGGAGTACTTGCTGAGAGCAAAGACTATCAGACGGCACGTAAGTATTGGAACAAACTCAAACAAAGGCTTAAAGAGGAAGGAAATGAAACGGTGACAAATTGTCACCAGTTGAAATTGCAGGCTGAAGACGGAAAAATGCGAAAGACAGATGTTGCTGATACTGAGCAGCTTTTCCGACTGATTCAGTCTATTCCTTCACCCAAGGCAGAACCGTTTAAGCAATGGATGGCACAGGTCGCAGCGCAACGACTTGACCAGATGCAAGACCCAGAGTTGGGCATTCAACAGGCTTTATTGGACTACAAGCGGTTGGGCTATTCAGACAACTGGATTAATCAACGTCTGAAGTCGATAGAGATTCGCAAAGACCTGACTGATGAGTGGAAACGTAGAGGTTTGGAAGAAGGTGTACAGTTTGCAACATTGACCGACATTATCTATCATACTTGGGCTGGCATGACAGCACGCGAGTATAAGAAGTTCAAGGGACTAAAGAAAGAGAACCTTCGTGACAACATGACCAACCGCGAACTGGTGATGAATATGTTGGCCGAACTTTCTACCAAGGAAATATCAGAAAGTCAAAACCCAGAGACGTTTGGCGACCACATGGATGTAGCCCGTCAAGGTGGAGAGATTGCCCGGAATGCCCGCATGGAACTTGAAGCAAAGACTGGCAAACCCGTTGTTTCACCATTGAATGCCAAAGACGGAATACTGCTGAACAGGAAGGAAGACGACAACAACAAAGAAGAAGTTGAAGGTTAATTCAATTTATAAGGTATGGACGAGCAAGAATTATTTAAGCCAGAAGAGATGCAGTCACCCTTTGACGGCATTAAAGAGACGGATAGTGAAGGACGAGAGTGGTGGAACTCTCGTAAGCTGGCACGCCTCATGGGCTACATAAAATATTGGAACTTCGAGCGACTGATGGACAAGGTGGCTCCCTTCCTTCAAAAAGAGAAGGGACTTGACTTGAAGGAACACATGGTAGAGATAGAAGAGATGTCACAGCTGAACAACGGTGGCTATCGTCATGTGAAATCTATTCTACTCTCTCGCACAGCCTGCCTTGCTATCACGCTGAATGCTGACAAGAAAAAGCCCATAGTCAAGGCTGCCCGGGACTATTTCACCAGTAACATGACCTCAAAGGAATTAGCCACCAGCATAGAGGGTAACGTGCTGATATATCGTTCCACGACTGGCAAGGTCAATGTATTTGTTGTATATAACCAAGAAACTTTCTGGCTGTCACAGAGGCGGATGGCAGAATTGTTTGGTACAGCTGTTTCCACTATTAACTACCATTTGAAACAGATTGACGAAAGTGGTGAGGTGCAATTGTCCACAGCTATTCGAAAAATTCGAATTCCTTCGGACAATTGCGACGAGCAGGGCGTTCTGATGTATAATCTTGATGCCGTGATAGCTGTTGGATACCGCGTCAACAGCTATGAAGCCACGCAGTTCCGCATTTGGGCGACAAAGGTGTTGAAGGAGTTTATCATCAAGGGGTTTGCATTGGACGATGAACGGTTAAAGGGCAAAGATGTCTTTGGTGCTGACTACTTTGATGAACTTTTGGAGCGCATTCGTGAGATTCGCACTTCTGAACGTCGCTACTACCAGAAAATTACAGATGTCTATGCCGAGTGTAGCAGTGACTACGACCCACAGTCGGAAATCACAAAGACGTTCTACAAAACCGTTCAGAACATGATGCACTATGCTGTCACCCACCAGACGGCAGCTGAAATCATCTATGAGAGAGCCGATGCAGAGAAACCGCAGATGGGCTTGCTGACTTGGAAAAATGCTCCCAATGGTCGTGTTATCAAGAGCGATGTTACAATTGCAAAGAACTATCTGTCGGAAAAAGAAGTCACTCAATTGAATCTTCTATCTACTGCATATCTGGATTTTGCAGAAGACCGTGCGCTTAGACACATCCTGATGACAATGGCTGATTGGAAGGCCCTACTTGAGAAATATTTGCAGCTGACGGAGTATGACATTCTTCCTGACGCTGGCAAAATCTCTCACGAAGAGGCCGAGGCCAAAGCCTTAGGCGAATATGAGAAGTTCCGCCGTATCCAAGACGAGACCTTCTTGTCGGACTTCGACAAGTTCATCGATTCGTTAAAATGAGTATTATATGACTGATATAAGCAAAAGAAAAGCAGGCCCTATAATAATCTTCATAAAACATATTAAATCATAAGTAAAATTAGCGTATTTCATTCTTTTTTTCGTACTTTTGCACCAATTATTATGATAGTTTATGAAACATTCGATTAAATAGGAGGAAGATTAGCATGAAATTGAAGATTGCAGTACTTCCGGGCGACGGCATAGGCCCGGAGATAATGGCGCAAGGCGTGGCCGTGATGGATGCCGTTACCAAGCGTTTCGGCCATCAGTTTGAATACGAGGAGGCTATCTGTGGTGCCCACGCCATCGATGTCGTCGGCGACCCCTATCCCGAGGCCACCCACGATGTGTGTATGCGTGCCGACGCAGTCCTCTTCGCCGCCGTAGGGCATCCCAGGTACGACAACGACCCCACGTCGCCCATACGTCCTGAACAAGGACTGCTGGCCATGCGCAAGAAGCTGGGTCTCTTTGCCAATGTGCGGCCCGTTGCTACTTTCGATTGTCTGCTTCACAAGTCGCCGCTAAAGGAAGAACTGCTGCGCGGCGCCGACTTCGTGGTCATACGCGAGCTGACGGGCGGCATGTATTTCGGCGAGAAATACCAGGACAACGACCGTGCCTACGACACCGACATCTACACCCGGCCGGAAATAGAGCGCATCCTGAAGGTTGCCTTCGAGATGGCCATGACCCGTCGTCGACACCTTACCGTTGTGGACAAGGCCAACATTCTGGCCAGCAGCCGGCTCTGGCGGCAGATTGCCAAAGAGATGGAGAGCCAGTACCCGGAGGTGACCACCGACTATATGTTCATCGACAACGCCGCCATGCGTGTGCTCACCGAACCGCGCTTCTTCGACGTCATTGTGACGGAGAACACCTTCGGCGACATCCTCACCGACGAGACCTCGTGCATCACCGGCTCTATGGGGCTTCAGCCGTCGGCATCGCTTGGACTTCACACACCACTCTTCGAACCTGTTCACGGCTCATGGCCACAAGCCGCCGGACAGAACATCGCCAACCCCGTGGCGCAGATTCTCTCTGCCGCCATGCTCCTGGAGTACTTCGGCCTGACGGAGGAGGGTTCCGCCGTGCGCCGCGCCGTCACGGCATCGCTCGATGCCAACGTGCGCACGCCGGAGATACAGATAGAAGGTGGAAAACATTATGGTACACGCGAAGTGGGTGAATGGATTGTCGACCATGTAAGATGCAGCAGATGCTGACTTTCCATCATTTAGTAAAGACATGCACATGAAGAAACCATCTTGGCTTGAGAAAGAAAGGCTCTATAGCATCATGTTCGAATCGGAACACCCGATTGGACGCATTTTCGACCTCACGCTGATAACAGCCATCTCGCTGAGCATCATCATCTCGTTCATCGAGACGATTCCCTCGCTAGCCCGAACCTTCAAGCTGGCACTGGAGATACTGGAGTATCTGCTCACCTTCTTCTTCACGATAGAGTACATTGCCCGTGTCTACTGCTCACCCCGGCCTCGCGACTATGTGCTGAGTTTCTTTGGCATCATCGACCTGCTCTCCACTCTCCCACCCTATCTCTCTTTCTTCCTGCCCAATGCACGGTACATGATACTGTTGCGCTCCATCCGCTTCATCCGTATCTTCCGCATTTTCAAGCTGTTCAGTTTCATCAACGAGGGCTACATGCTGATGCGCTCGATTCAGAAGAGCCTCACCAAGATTGCCGTCTATTTCTTGTTTGTGCTGATACTGGACATCTGCCTGGGCACGCTGATGTATATGGTTGAGAGTGGCCAGCCCGACACACAGTTTACCGACTTGGCGACCTCAGTATACTGGGCCATTGTAACGATGACCACCGTGGGATATGGCGACATCACTCCCGTTACCCCCTTAGGACGTCTGCTCTCGGCATTCGTCATGCTACTTGGCTACACCATCATTGCCGTGCCCACAGGTATCGTGACGGCAAACATCATTGACGAAACGAAAAAGAAGCCGAAAGACGGACATTGTCCACGTTGTGATGCTGCGGTACGCTCCAAGGACCATTATTGCTCACAATGTGGAGAAAAGTTGTAGTCAGAGGAGGTTTCGCAGCACGAACCAGCAATGCATGAAGAAGGTGGAAAGATGGCCATAGTGGCGAACCATGACACGGTAGCGCTCACGGAGCGACTCACGGTGATGGCGTGTGGTGGTTCCCTCCTCGGTGTAGCAGGCCACGGTGAGGTGGGCATTCGTCAAGGCAAGGCCCAGACGGTCGGCCTCATGCATCACACGGATGCACCAATCTACGTCGGCAGAGTAGCGGTAGCGGGTGTCGTATTGCGTGTTCTTCGCCAGGTCCATACGAGCATAGAAAGCCTGGTGGCACACAAGCATGCCATGACGGAACGACCGCCACGTGAGTTGCTCGGGAGGCTGTAGACGACGGGGGTGCAGGAAGTGGCCCTCGGCATCCACGATGTCGGTATTGCCATAGACAACGGCGGGAAGGGAGTCGCTGGGCAACTCGTTGAGGTGGCAGCGGTGGGCTATCTGCTCCAACGTGTCGGGGGCAGGGAAGAAGTCGCCCGCGTTCATGAACACCACGTAGTCGCCAGAGGCCTGTGTCAATCCCTTGTTCATCGCATCGTAGATACCCTCGTCGGGCGAGGAGTGGATGATGACCTTATGTTGGGTGTTGAGTACTTTATAGTTGTTGGCCATCTGCAGGGTGCCGTCGGTAGAGGCTCCGTCGATGATGAGGTGCTCCACATCTTCGTAGGTCTGATGGAGCACGCTGTCGAGGGTGCGTTGCAAAACGGCAGCAGCGTTATAGGTGATGGTGATGACAGTAAACTTTGTCATTATAATCTGCGGAATCTGTGAAATCTGTGGTTTATAACCGGAAATGCTTGTGTGCCATCGTCTGTTGGTAAATCTCGGTGTACTGCACGGCCACGGCCGCCTGTGAGTAACACTGTTTCACCTTGCGCACACACTCCTTGGCGAGGCTCTTGCTGTCGGCCTCATAGAGCAGCCAGCGCAATCCATGAGCCAAGTCGGCGGCATCGCGGTAGCGGGCAACATAGCCCGTGCGCTGGTGGTCGATTTCCTCGGGAATGCCACCCACGCGGAATCCCAGGCAGGGCACGCCACAGGCCATGGCTTCCATGATGGTGTTGGGAAGGTTCTCTGACAGCGACGGCAGCACGAACACGTCGGCCGAACGGTAGAGACGGGCCATGCGCTGCTCGTCGTTGACATAACCCACGGCGATAGCAGGGAAGGGCAGCTCGGAAGCCACCTCGTCGGCATGGCTGCCCAGAAGCACCACTTTCACCTCGTCTTTCATCTCAGGATGCTCGTCGGCAAGCTGTCGGCAAGCCTCGATGAGATAGTTCATGCCCTTATAGGCATTGGTCACACGTTGGCACACGAAGAGCACCAACCTACAATCTGTAGGCAATCCTTCCTCGCAGCGCGCCTCCAGCTGGTCGCCAGGACAGAAGAGGCGGGTGTCTATGCAGTTGGGGATGCTCACGATGTGCTGGCCGCGCAACAATGCGCTGGCCTTCGCCTCGCTCTCCAGCCACCGGCTGCAAGCCACGAACGAGATGTCGCCCTCCTGAATCAGCCGCTGCTTGCGCCGCCATACCTTAGCCAGCCACGCACTGGGGGCTTGATATTTACATTGGCGGCACTGGCTGGTGAACTGTCGGCAGCCAAGCGTGAGGTGACAGAGAGCCGTAGAGGGCCAGGCGTCGTGCATGGTCCATACCACGGGCTTGCCGCTGCGGATAATCTTCCGCAGGTCGGCAAAAGACAGCATCCCCTGATTCACCCAGTGAAGGTGAATCACGTCGGCCTCACGGAACTCGCGCAGACGGGTGATGTCCGTTCCGCTGATGGCAGCATCGATGGCAAACAAATTCTTACTACGGAACCCTAGCTTGGCAAATATCACCAGCCGCTCCCAAAGGAAATGCCACTGTGTCAGCCAACGCCAGGGCAGCACACGCACCCGACTGTAATTGGTGAATTCCCCGTCGCGCACCAGCATGCTGGCCTCGGCACCGTTTTGTGTCAGCGCCTCCATCAGGCGGCGTGCAGCAACGGCAGCACCGCCCGCATCGTAACTGGTGTTCACTATCAGCACCTTCACTAGTCACTGTGCCCCAATGGGTTTTAAATTCGATTGAGTTTAACAAGCTGCAAAAATATGTATATTTTATGAACCGACCAAATAATTTAATCTTTTTTTCAGCAAAGTGAACAGTGGCGTAACAAATCATTTAAAATTGGTTATAATCTGTTAGTTTTGGAAAATGTTTTTTGGCAGATTGAAACGATATGAGTATCTTTGCAAGGTTTAACAATAAAATACAATAAACGATAAATCAACAAACAATGAAAAAAAGGTGGACAATATACAGTAACCCGTTAGGTAACTTATTTAGGGCGAATGGATAAAGACCGTCTGAAGCAAAGCTGGCTGTACCGTCATTTTGGCCGCATTATTACGTGGCCGAAATACTTCCTTATACACCTCAGGCTGAAGCGGAAGTATTTCTGGATGACCTACCAGAAAAGCTGGATGATAGACCCGTGCACCGAGCGGCGGCAGAAATACTGGGAGAAGTGTGGTGTGAAGGCCACGGGGCGCTTCCATGTGGGTGCCGACGTGTACTTCGACGCGGAGAACGCGGAGTTCCTCACCATCGAGGATGACGTATGGATTAGCTCGAGGACGACCATCCTGCTGCACAAACGCGACATATCGGGCTATCGGCGCGGTGACACCTACACCAAGCAGCCATCGAAGGTGATGCCTGTGCACATCTGTCGTGGTGCGGCCATCGGCATGTGCTGCACGATTATGCCTGGGGTGACTATTGGCGAGGGTGCAGTCATCGGAACAGGTTCGCTGGTAACGAAGGACGTCCCAGCATGGACGGTGGCCGTGGGAAGGCCGGCAAAGGTGGTGAGAGAGTTGAGAGTTGAGAATTGAGAGTTGAGAGTTGAGAATTGAGAGTTGAGAATTGATAAAATGAAGAATAAGAAAGACTATATGAAAACGCTACGGTGGGTGTCTCCCATACTGGCCCTGCTGGCTCTTGTGACCATGGGCTGGGGCTTGGTGACGCAGGAGAGCGAATACCTGTGGAAGGCTCAGGAACTGAACCTTTTCCTCGACACGCCGCTGTTCCTCAGGCAGCAGATGGTGACCTCGGGCTGGCTGCTCACGTGGCTGGGCACGTGGTTTACGGAGTTTTTCTTCCATCCGTGGCTGGGCGTGACGCTGTTGTGCGGACTGTGGGCGGTGCTCATGGTCGTGGCAGGAAGGACGTTACGCGTGTCGGTAGCGTGGACGGCGGTGTTGCTCGTTCCTGTGGCGTTG
>Ga0310696_10006686_pt1 | contig 13646 bp, 13 predicted proteins | sample AusTroGonzalo_MG_4_FD_203885 | JGI IMG/M metagenome (GOLD analysis project Ga0310696, IMG submission 203885) | Bovine rumen microbial communities from tropical cattle in Woodstock, Queensland, Australia - Gonzalo_02 (v2) (version 2) | ecosystem: Host-associated > Mammals > Digestive system >... | reverse complement strand
GGAACTGTGGCAGGTAAGCCTGAAGGGCTATACTGAATACACCTACCTTTGCTTTAGTTTCAACTAATGGTTTTGCCATAATTCTGTTTGTTTTTTATTTATTATTCGTTATTCTCAAATATTTCTCGTAAGCAGCATCCCAAGCAGCCTCGTCGGTAGGCTCGTATTTCACGAGGTCGAGACTATTGGCAATGATGCGGCGCATCTCCCAGATATCCTTTACGATACCAGCCGCCTTGGCCTGCAGCATGATATTACCGATGGCGGTGCCCTCCTGCGGACCAGCCAGCACGGTAGCGCCCGTAGCGTTGGCCGTAAACTGGTTGAGGTACTTGTTCAAGCTACCACCACCAATCACGTGCAGCATGTTAAGGTCGAAAGGTGCAAATTCCTGCAGCCACTGGAACACCTGCTTGTAGCGTAGCGCCAGCGAGTCGAAGATACAACGGCATATTTCGGCAGGTGTCTCGGGCACGGGCTGATTAGTCTCACGGCAATACTGCTGGATGGCACCAATCATCGACGTAGGCGAAGCAAACAGCTGGTCGTCGGGATTGATGATAGAGCGGAACGCCTCTACCTGCATAGCCGAACCTTGCAGCTCGGGATGCGACAACATACGCACCTCTTCGGGCCACTCCAGACGGCAACGCTCGTACAACCACATGCCACAGATATTCTTGAGGAAACGGGTGGTACCCTCTACTCCACCCTCGTTCGTAAAATTGCGCTCGTAACTCAGGTCACTGATAATGGCATCCTTGGTTTCGATACCCATCAAACTCCAGGTACCACTCGACAAATAGGCAAACTGCTCGTTCTTAGCGGGTACTGCAGCTACAGCCGAGCCTGTATCGTGACCAGCAACCGCAATAACAGGCACGGCACCAAGTCCGGTAAGCTGCTGAACCTCGTCGGTGAGCACCCCAATCTGGGTGCCGGGCATCACCATACGCCCGAACTTAGAACGGTCGACGCCTACCGATGCCAGCAAACGCTCGTCTAACTGCTTGGTGCGTGGGTCGAGTAACTGCGAAGTAGAAGCTATAGTATATTCGCACACCTCCTCGCCCGTGAGCATCCAACTCAACGCATCGGGCATAAAGAGTATTTTCTTTGCATGATGATAAGCGCTGTTGTTTTCCTTCTTCATCGCATAGAGTTGGAACAGCGAGTTGAAGAACATAAACTGGATGCCCGTCACATCGTACACCTCCTGCTTAGAAATAACGTTCTTCAGGTAGTCGTCCATCGCATCGAAGGTAATCGGGTCGCGATAGGCACGCGGATTACGTAAGATGGCGTTATCCTCGCCAATAAACACAAAGTCTACACCCCAGGTATCAATACCGATGCTGGTAATCTCCAAACCTCGGCGGGATACCTCTTTCAGGCCCTTGATAATCTCGAAATAAAGGGCGTAGATATCCCAGTAGTAATGCCCGCCCAGTACAATGAGGTTGTTGGAAAAGCGCGTTACCTCCTCGAGTTCAAATTTATTATCGTTAATCCGGCCAATGATGGTTCGGCCGCTGGTAGCACCTAAGTCTACCGAGAAAAAGTATTTTTGATTATTCATAAACTATATGTTGCAATTGCTCGTTTGAGATAGGATTCTTGGCAAAGGCCAAAGGCTTGCCGTCGATAGAAAAATCTATCAGTTCGTACTTATCCGATGTCTTCACGTCGTAAGGTGTCTCGGTGTCAACCTGGATGTTACGCATCACGATATTGTTGCAGCGCGACAACGGCATATCATCACGCTGTTCAGGCTTGAAGAACTGGGTCCACGGATGGATAAACAGGAAACGCTTGCAATGACCGGTGATGTTCTCAACCAGCACATACTCGTAGTGCTGAGGGGTGTCGGGGCGCATCTTCAGCCACAGCACACGGTCGGCGCGCTCGGTATAGCAGTTACGCAGAATAACGTTACGGTCGTGCAGCGACTCGCTACCTAAGGTCAAACAACCATGTACCTTGCCGTATCGACAATTCTGAATCAGAATGCGCTCGCAGTCGCCATTGGTCTCATCCTTATCGGCCCAAGTACCCTTGCCGCCTTTAAGCACCACGGCATCGTCGTTTACATGCATAAAGCAGCCGTTAATAAGCACATCGGTACAAGCGTCGATGTCAATCGCATCCGACGAGGGGGCACCGCGTTTGGGGTCGGGCTCCCAGATCTTCTCGGTGGGCGCGTAGATATAACAATCCAGATAACGCACATGATTACTCTTGTATACGTGGTTAGTCCAGAATGGCGAGTTAATGAGATGTACATCCTGAATGGTAACGTTCTTCGAGTTCGACACATAGGTAAGACGCGGACGCTGGGCATCCTTGTTGGTGCATTGGGGATTCCACTTACGGCGAATCCAAAACTCCTGCCAGTAGTTCAAGCCGTTGCCGTCAATTGTACCCTTACCGCTGATGGTGAACCCATCGAGCCCATCGGCGTTGATGAGCGCACAGAAATAGGTACAGGTTTCGCCTTCGATACGGGTGGTCATATAGGGGAAGTCGATGATACGGTCAGAACCTTTCAGTCGACCGATAACATGCAGATGTGTACCTTGCTTAAAGAATAAGGCTCCGGTGAGAAAGGTACCCTCGGGCACTACCACCACGCCACCACCCTCTTGGGCAGCACGATCAATCACGGCTTGGATGGCAGCAGTCTGCACCAAAGCCGAATCGTTTTTCACACCATAGTCGGTAATCACATACTGACGTCCCAACTTAGCAATATCAACCTTGGTTGTATCCTTAAACCACACGTCCATCACGCTATTGTCGGGCCAAAACTCAACAGCGGGTTTCCTTTTGGGTTTTGCAACTCCCGTAGCAACCATTGCCACCGAGAGCAACAAGAGCATTATTCTTCTCATTTTTCAGTTATTTGTTTTAATCGCCTACAAAATTACGGATTATTTCCGAATATGAAGCGATACAAATCGTACTAATTACTATCTTATCGTACACATTTAGCGATTATTGGCGCACGCACGGCCTAATTTAACTTAGGTTTCAACTCGTCGGGACTCTCTTTGGTAAACATATCCACCCCTGGTGCCTCGTGCTCAAACAGATGCTGTATCACCTCTGGACGCACGCTGATGGCGGGCTTGAAATCATCCGATGCCATGTAGCGTAGCATACTGTAACGTAGCTGACGAGCCACGGGGCGATGCGCCAAGTCGTGGGTAACGTCCATCGTAGTCATGAGCAGTCGACCGTTCAGCACACGGGCTTCAATCAGCATGCCGAGTTTACGACTCACATGCCACGTGTCGATGGGCTGCACGATAGGCTGATAGTCGGCTGGGAATTCGGCCAGATTCATTACCTGGGTGCGGTTGGTAAGCTCCCACCAGTTCAGGTTCTGCCAATCGTCGGTGGGGAAATCACGAAATACGGGATGCTGACTCTCGATATAGGCACCCGTCGTATGCGGTGGGCGCATCTTGAACCAAGAGGTATTCCAGAAAACGGGTAAAAACGTGTGCTTCACATCGTTGCCGTAACGTATCTTTCCAGTGGCCGTCAACAGCACATCGCCACCATCGGCCAACACCTGCAAAGCCTTAGCATCCAGTGTATCGGTCTCGTACACCTTTGTTGCGACGGTAGCCTGCTGATGGGGATATACCCAGAAATCCCACTGGTTGCTGGCCTTACCTGCAATTGACACTTGCAGTGTGAGTTTAGTGGGTTTATCGTACGAAGCCAACGAGAGATTCACAATTCCCAACTCGGTATTCTTGCCAAGCGGAATCGTGGTAACAGGTAGCTTACCTGTATGCTCGGCTATACGCCATGTAACCTGAGCATCACGCAGCTCACCCGCCGAAGCATTATACACCTCGATAGGCACCTCAAGCTGCTCGTTGTTAGTAAACAAAAACTTAGGGAAACGCGCCAAAGGCACAACAGAGCTACAAAACTGGTTCCACTCCTGCCGACTGCAATACCCCTTCTCGCGCCAATGTACATTGAGCACGCCAACTAACGCCGTGCCCTGACCAGAATAGTCGTTCAATCCTAACAGCTGAAAACCTGCATAATCCTTCGTACGCAGATTGCGTTCTATCTCGTATTTATAGCAGAGTGTTTGTAACTTGCCGCTGGCATGCAGGAAGCGTTCGGCTTGCGAGACCATACCATTATCGGTAAGCAAATCGCGGAATATCTCAAAGTTCTTAGCTTTGTAAACACCTGTATACTGCGGTATCTCCTTGAAATCGGGGAAAGCGCACCATTGGCCTTGCTCGTGTGCAATAATAGGCGAATGATTTGGCTCTTTCGCTTTGTAATTGCGAGGAAAGAGCAACTGCTGGTAGTAGTCATCGTCGGCACTCGGAGCGTGTTTATCCCAATCCAAACCGCGGGCACCAGCTTTTACGTGGTACTCCGAACCGTCGTCCCAAGCCCAGCCGCCTCCTACCGAGGCGCCACAATACAGTCGGCTCGGGTCGTAGGCTTTCATTTGCTGCACCCACTCGTTACTATAAGTCACCCAGTTGCCAGCGGGCTCATTGCCCGCCGCCATCATGCAGAACGATGGGTGATGACCATACGCATCAATCATTCGTCGGCCCTCGTCCAGCAGATACTGGTCGATAGCCATTCCGCTACGCAGTTTCACCCCATGATTGGGCCACGACGGACCCTCGGGCTGTAGGTACAATCCCAACCTGTCGGCTACGGCAAACGCTGCCTCGGGCGGACAATACGAGTGAAATCGGATGTGATTAATGCCCCAAGCCTTACATTGACCTAACACACGCTCCCATGTTGCCTCGTCGGTTGGCGGATAGCCCGTTTCGGGGAAACAGCAGTTGCCCACCGTACCACGCAAGAACATAGGCCTACCGTTTATCAGCAGTTGTGCGCCCTCTATCTTCAGTTCACGCAAGCCGAAAGTAACACTCACGGGCACACCCTGATAGTTCACAGTACGGGTGTATAGCTGCGGATGAAACTCGTCCCAGCGCAACGTATCGGCTCCCAACGGCTGGCGATAGGTTGAGTCGTTGATGGTGATATAGACATAGTCCTCCTGCAGATGGGGCACCACGCGCTTGCGCCAGATGTGAGGGCCTTGCTGCAACTCTATCTTACCAATGATACCGTTCCAGTTGCCTTGTGTCTGGTCGGTCACGCTGTGCGAATCCTGTCCAACACAAACGTTTTCTATACCATTATACACCTGAATGATAAACTGGTTGGACTTGCCGTATTTTATATAAGGTGTCACATCGAACACGTGCGGCACCGAGAGCGACATCTGGTGCCCTACCTCATGACCGTTTACCGTCACCTTAGTCTCTATGTGCGGACGTTCAAGATACAGCACCACGGGCTGACCTTTCCAACTTTTAGGTACCACCACGGTGCGCTCGTACCAAGCATTGCCCACATAATGACGTTCGGGCGTGAGGAAGAAGGGAAACTTCATCTCGCCAGCTTGGCGATAACGTGCCATATAGGGATTATAATAGTACGACGAGTCGTAGAGCGAACTCGTCCATCGGGTATTCACAGTTACTTGGTCGCCCTTGCCGTTAGTCAGCATCGAGCCTGGCAAGCGTACCACGCCTACCTCGCGTTCGCTACGGAACTGCCACTCGCCACTTAAATCTATACGTTGTTGGGCCAGTACCGACAAAGCCGACAACAGCCAGCAGATGATAAAGAGCCGACGCATATCAATCCAAGTGGAAAACCTCCTGCAACGGTTTAGTTACAGGCGAGTTATCGGGGTTCACCTCCATAATATCGGCCATCATGTCCCACCATTTCTGGGTAATGGGGTCTACGTTATCGGTATCCTGCGAGTTTCCTTCGCCGGCACACTCCTGATAGCCAAACAGGATATTGGTTTCCTTATCCCAATAAATGCTATAGTTGCTCACGCCGCCGTCCTTAATCATTTTTACCAGTTCGGGCCAGATGGCAGCATGACGCTTCTCGTACTCCTTCTCACAACCAGGTTTCAGTTGCATTTTAAATGCGAATCTTTTCATTTTGTTTTACGTTTTATTTCTTCTTCAGATATTTAGCTAACTCACTTTTGTTGACACGCAGACCTTTGGCCACACACTGGGCATTAGTCTTAGCGCCCAGCAACGATGTGTGGGTATGGTCGCGCTTATAGTATTTGGCGGCTTTCTGCTTGCTGCCACATTTCTTATCCAGATAGTCTGCCGCGATGTTATGCAAATCAATAAACTCAACACCTGTATCCTTGGCCACCTGTCGGTACCACACGCCATACGAGTCGTTGCGACGTTCTATCTTGCCACCTTCCCACTCATTACGTGGTGTGAGCGATACGAGGATTGGTGTTGCGCCTTTTTCGCGAACGTCCTGAATAAATTTCTTGAGATACCAGCCAAACGAGTAAACGACCTCGTAGCTACCCGTATCAAGTTTATACACATGACAGGTATCGGAAGCTGTGGCAATAGCACCACGATATTTAGGTGCATTGATAGGACTGATGTCGTTATGACCAAACTGCAGCAACACGAAATCGCCGGGTTGTAACGAGTTATACACCTTGTCCCAGCGGCCTTCGTTCAGATACGAGCGACAACTGCGACCAGCCATCGCTGCATTCACAATCGAGATTTTGCTTTCGTCGAACACGGTGTTGGCCACAGCGCCCCACCCCCACATGCCATCGGCATCTTTATCCTCGTTCTTCACGGTGCTGTCGCCGGTAATAAATACCACGGGCTTACCCTCAGTACGTTGAACATTGTACATTGAACATTGAACATTGCGCATCATTGCTTTCAACGGATTCAGCGCGGGGTTATGGCTTGCCATCAATCCCTCGGCAGCCGAACGGGCATTCATCATCGCGCCGAAACAACTGGTATGAATCTTGTCGAGGAAGAAATGGTAGTCGGTTTTCCATGCACCATAGCTATCGAGTTTCTGGCCCGATATCTCGTTCAGGTCTATGAAGGGTACGCCTTCTTCGGCTGCCACTTGCATTTGCCACTGAGTGTGCGGTTTGCGGATAATCTTGCCGTTCTCGTCGTAGGCATTACGTGGGGTTAGCGACATAAGGATGGGGTTACCGCCCTGTGCTCTCACGTCGTTGATATATTTGCGCAGATAGCCACCGTAGGTGTATACTGTTTCGTGCTCGCCAGTCTCTTTAATCACAACTTGCAGCGAGTCATTGCCCACGCCGGGGATGCTGGCTCGGGCGCGGCCCTCATCGTAAGGGCCATTATCGTTATGACCTATGGAGATAATTACCCAGTCGCCTTTGCGGATAGCATGCTTGATAGGTTGCCACAGCTTATTATAAAAGGTGCGACTGCTCATACCGCCCAGCGCCTGATTCTCTACCGTAATCTTCGTAGGGTCGAAATATTCGTGGGCGTAATAGCCCCAGCCCCACTGACCGTTGTTACCATTACCCATGGTGCCCGTTCGCATGGTAGAGTTACCTATCAGGAACAGCACCGGATGATTACCTACCCTACTCGAACCTGGCACAGGACGTGCCGTTAATGCTTTAGCAATACTATCGGGCGTGTTATCTACCACCCCGTTCACATCTTTAGGAGCCTCGGCTACCTGAGCCTTCACGCCCAGCGCCGAAGCCATTATCAATAAAAGTACTAACTTTCTCACCTTCTATATCTCTCCCTCAAATGGCATTGCTTTCACGCAATGCAGATTCTTCTCTAACTGGGCTGTTGAGCTGGCGCCTACCAATACCGATGTTACACCCTTTTGATGCAGCACCCATGCCAATGCCATCTCGGCCAGCGATTCGCCGCGGCTCTCGGCCACCTCGTTATATCGGCGCAGTTGGGTCAACAGCTCTGGCGTGAGCATCTCCTCACGCAGGAACTTTCCTTTCGACATACGGCTATCAGCGGGGATACCGTTCAGATAGCGGTCGGTGAGCAATCCCTGAGCCAATGGCGAGAAAGCGATAAAGCCTACGCCCTTCTCGGCACAGAAATCCAGGATTCCCGTTTCCTGCGGCTTGCGGTCGAGCATACTCAGGCGCCCCTGATAGATAAGCAGGGGCACGTCGTGCGCCTTCAGATACTCATAGCCAAACTTTAGCGGCTCTAATGGCCAGTTTGAGATACCTACGTAGAGTGCCTTGCCTTGGCGAACAATATCTACCAATGCCTGCAGGGTTTCCTCGAGCGGTGTCTCTGGGTCGTAACGGTGACTATAGAACAAATCCACATAGTCAATCTTCATGCGTTTCAGGCTCTGGTCGAGGCTCGCCATGAGATACTTTCGGCTTCCCCAGTTGCCATAAGGTCCAGGCCACATATCGTAGCCCGCCTTGCTCGAGATAAAGAGTTCGTCGCGATAAGGACGGAAATCCTCGTCCATCAGTCGTCCCATTGTTTCCTCGGCCGAGCCGTACACGGGACCGTAGTTGTTAGCTAAATCAAAGTGGGTAATACCATGATCAAAGGCATAGTGGGTTATCTCGCGACTACGCTCGTAGGGGTCTACACTTCCAAAGTTATGCCAGAAGCCCAGACTCACCTTTGGCAGCAACACACCCGAACGTCCGCAACGCTCAAACTCCATCCCATTATCGTAGCGGTTCTTATCCGCAAAATAGTTTTCTTTCATAGACATTGTCTGTTTTAGTAATTTTGCCGCAAAGATAACTATTTTTATCGGATAATCATTAGTAATTTAGTCCATTTTTGTACAATTTTGTATGTTTTCTACTAATATTGCGCTATAGCAGTTGCACCACGACACCCAGCGACAGACCAAGAACATCCTTTAGCGGAACAGATGAGTCGATGAACTTAGAGCGAATATACAGGTCGCACGACCCCACTTCATAGAACAAGCTAACGCTCTTGGCTATCTTGTGTTCATTACAAGACACCTCCCATGTTATACGCTGACCAAGAGCCACGTTCAGGCGGAACTTGGTAGAGAGGAAGTCGTAATACGAATCGGGATAGCGGTTGGGTTGCGTTTTCCAGAACTCATGCCCATATACCGTGTTCAGATAAATACTGGCCTGTAGCGGTTCGATGCTCCAGCCACGTTTCAAGTCGATACTCCAGGGAATATAGTTTTCCTTGAGCGTCATAGTCAGTTTACCACGCGTACTCTGATGTTCGGGAATATATCCGAACAACAAATGGGTTTCCCATTGGCAGCACTTACCATAGTTCCAACCCATACCTACCGATACAACGCCCATATTACCCGCATTCTGAATAACCATTTGCGTAGGAATAAGCGCCTCCCAATGCTTGCGATAGCGTAACACACGTTTATCGTAGGCACTCGGCTTGGGCGTCGACACATAAACACTATCCACATCGGCAGCCATCATCCTTAACGGCGCCAAGAGTAACATCATACTAAAAATAAACCTGCTCCACTTCATAGCCGTAAGGTGTAAATGTAAATATGCGATAGTTGCGATGCTCGGCACAGTCAATGCCGTAGAACAGCAAATCATCATTATAAATACTGCTAACCAAGTCGGCGTGATCATGCCCATAGACACAGCACATCAACCCTGGAAAGTAGTCCAGATAACGTCGGAAAGCCTTACACACGTTGTTATTAAACTGGTCGCTATAGGGCGCAGCATGCATCACCACAACGGTACGGTCGAAACGGGCCGAATCCTTTGTCATTTCCTCCTCCATAAAGTCGAAGTTGGGTACAGCCGCCATATAGTCGTACTCGGTGGCATTGGTATTCAGGCACACAAATTTAATACGCCCGGCAATAAAAGAGAAATCTACCGGTCCATACAATACCTGATAGGCCTGATCGCCAGTACCTAGGTAATCGTGGTTGCCAATGAGCGCCACGTACGGATAACGAAGACCATGCAGAATATCACGAGCCCACTCGTATTCTTTCGACGTTCCCGTATCAGTAAGGTCGCCGCAATGAATCACAAAGTCAACGTCCCATCGGCCATTCAAATGATCAACCTCGTCACGCAAGTCGGAATACCAACCGTGCGTATCGCTGATAAACGCCACTCTGAGCGTATCTCTACTTTCAAACTGGGTTTCAATTTTTGTTATCCGCTTGGCATTAATACCTGTCTCACCTTTGAAATCGATGTCGTACGGATGGGTATCTACGGGGCACAGAACGAAACGTATATATAGGATAGAGAGACGAAAATGCTTGAAAGGCCTGTATTTACTGGAGGTTTGAGAGATTGAGAGAGTTTGGAGAGAAAAAACGAAACGTTTACATTGCTTTACATTGGCTTTACATCTGGAGTGGTTTAGAGGGTAAAAAGTGAGCGGAAAGTTTACATTGGGGCTCTGGGGCTTTACATTGGTGGTTTGATGGGGCTTTTATGAGGGTGTTTGTATGATAGGGCTGGCAGGGTGCTGGCTTATTATTTTTGTGTGTTTTTGATTTTTTAATAGTATAAAAACCTTGCATATAACGATTATTTAGTATCTTTGCGCCGAAGAAATAAACAGATCGCGATATGGCAAAAGTGGTACATGTACATTTGATTGGGAAGCGGAAGGACTACTATTTCAGTAGCATTTCGGCAATATATACGGTGTTGAGCCGTGAGGACATAGGTGTGAGCCTGCATTGGCTGCTGAATGCGGGGCTTGGAAAGGGACACGTAGTACACAACGAAAAGGCTGTAATAAAGGCATCTACGCTGATTTCATGCCCTCGAAAGGCAGGGCAAAGGAGGGCGATTAAAGAGGCTTAGAAGGGCGTAAAAACGACGTTTTGAAACCATTGTGACATAACGGCATTTTCAACCAGATTTGGAGGCTTTACGGTCTCCTATTTTTATGTCCGAAAATGGCGATTTTTGCTGTTAGGGTTACGCTTAGGGTTACAACTTAGGGTTACATTTTCCGGAGTTTAGGGTTACATTTTACCTTAAAATCCTATGTTAAAGGAGGGGGGTATATATACTTAAATTCCGTTAATAAGGTCGAAAAATGGGGTGATAGCACCCCCCATAATACAAGCAGTTTTTAAAATACACCTTACTATATACGCGCGTAGGCGGCCATTTTAACACTTTTAGGGGGTGGGTAAGGGTACCATTGGGGTACAATGGGGTAGACGCTTGGAGTACGAATCAGAAGAAACGGGCAATAGAACCAAGAACCTCGAAAACGTGAAGGATGCGAGAAGTGGGAAACTCCTGATCGTCGAAGTCAGGATTGATGGGGACGTAACGAAGTACATCGGGCGTGGAACCACGACGAAGGATCTTGATGGTGCGGAGGGTGTCGAGTACTACGGCATAGATTTCGCCATACTGAATATCATCAACAGTGCATTCACGGAGAGCAATGATATCGCCATGATTGATTTTTGGCTCCATTGAGTGACCGGTAACGTTACACCAGACTGTTGCTTTGTCGAAACCAGGCACAACGATATTGCAGGCCGGAACTGTTGTCTGATTATTGAAAACTTCGCAGAAACCGCCAAAGAAATCAGCATCGTAATAAGGTGTTCCTTCCCCTATTTCGAGCGAAACGTGTGGTATATCAAGTCTTTTCTCAGCACTATTCGTACTTTCCTCGATTTTTATTTGATTGTTCATTTCTCCCTTTCCTGTTAAAAGCCATTCGGGGGATACATCGTAAGTTCTCACGATTTTCTCTAAAACATCAGCTTTTGGAACAACACCCTTGATATAACCGCGTATATTTCCTTCGCTAACACCAAGTTTATCAGCAAACAAAGTATTCTTTCCATCCCCATAAAACTGGACGCAAAGAGCTATTCTTTCGTGGATTGTCGCGGTATTTTGAACTTTTTTTGCCATAAATCGTAACTTTTCTCGATTTTTATTTGGTAGATTCGTGAGAAATCACTATCTTTGCAGCGGGTTTCAATCAAAACTGCGCGGCAAAGATACAAAAAAAGTCGCAAAAGTGGAAAATATTATAGTTAAAAACTAAAAAATAGAAGATTATGTTTAAAAGAACTCTGGATCGGAATCGGTGTCACGGACCACAACAGAGTAATGTGGGTTTAACGACTCCATTACCCAAAAGGCTCGAAGAATGCGCAGTAATCTACGTTCGTTCATGTTCGAAACGTGAATTTCGAATGTGTTATGCCCTGGAAGGTTGGCTTCTGTCGGAAGAGGAATATTCAAGATTTTGCAATACGACAATAGGTCGCTACTATATTGATCTCTTTGGCTATCGTCCTTATAGCCGAGAACATGTACTCGAATTAATAAACTCATAAGCGTAAAATTTGATTCTGGGACAAAGATACGGAAAAGAGTTGAGAATAGAGAATAATTACAGTTAAAATTAAAGGATTATGTTACAGAAGGAATTTGAAGAAAGAACGAAGCTCTGCATGACTGAGGAAGAGTTCAACGGAGTGAATGCGCTGTATATGGCGTGTGGTGATGACATCGATAAGGATGTGTTCTGCAAGTTGTATATAAGCTTTGACGGCCGCCTGGAGCTGCTGCACAAAATTGAGCGTAATTACCAGCAGGCCAAGGAGGAGATAGCGGAAAAGAAGCTGCTGCTGGATGAAGCCCAGGAGATCAGGAACGATGTGGCTGATACTGTTGTCCAGGTAGAACGAGATGTGCTTGAAGGAGAAGACAGGATTGACTGTGCAAGCAAACTGGACCGTCTGGCCTTCTGGCTGGTAGGTAAGAAGGGTGTTATCACACGCAAGGTTAAGCAGAATATGCAGCTCACCAGCGACGAAGTGGATTATGTAATAGGTAACTTAAAGTAAGGAGGATGCGATTATGAATATTGAAGATAGAAGAATCAAGGTTGACGGGGATTTGCTTAGAAAGATAGCAAAGACATTCGGAGTGTCGGAAGTGACTGTTCGCAGCGCTCTGAGATACGACCAAGAGAAGGGACAGACAGAGAAGGCAAAGCGTATTAGAATGATGGCCTTGCAGAACGGTGGCATTCCATCCATCTGCCTGCCAGAGTGTGAAACCATCCACGATGCCAATGGTGTAATGCGCCAACGATTCAATAACGGCGCCACTATTGAGGTGGATAAGAACACTGGCGACGCCAAGTGGTTTGATAAGAAGGGCATCAAGAGAGGTGAAGAAAAGAACATCAGCGTTACCCGCCTGTATGTGATGCAGGAGCTGGCAGCTGCCTTTTAATCAGTAACTAATCAAGAGAAAACTATGTTAGAGTATTACGGCAATGTGGCTTGTGTGAGCTATTCGGACCTTGTGGATAACGGCATTATGTCGTCGGCCAACTACAAGCAGCTGGTTCATCGTGGTAAGATGACAGTTGTAAGACCGGGGAAAGGTGCTGGTAATTGCGCCCTTGTTGCCGTAGATTCGTTGCCCGAGAAGTATAAGGCAGAGGTGAAGAAACTCTACCCTGACGGCAACCGCACCCGTCTGATGGAATGGGTGAAGAAGAACTACGAGCGCGATGCACAGGCCTATTCGTTTTTCTTCGACAAGAAGAACACAGGTGTGGAGCTTCCAGCCGACAAGGTGAAGGAGTACACCATCAACGCCTCGGTACTGAACTGCTGCATCAGGCTCTACGACAGAGCTGCTATGTGTCAGAAAATGTTCGGTTGCCGCTACAACTGGGATGAGATGGCCGCCTCGATAGAGAGTCTACGCGAGCTGTACG
>Ga0310696_10006684_pt1 | contig 13650 bp, 12 predicted proteins | sample AusTroGonzalo_MG_4_FD_203885 | JGI IMG/M metagenome (GOLD analysis project Ga0310696, IMG submission 203885) | Bovine rumen microbial communities from tropical cattle in Woodstock, Queensland, Australia - Gonzalo_02 (v2) (version 2) | ecosystem: Host-associated > Mammals > Digestive system >... | reverse complement strand
CCCTCAAACGGGAGGGTTATGGGAGGGATATGGGAGAGATTAAAAAAATCCCTCCCGTACTGAAACCCCTTTGTACAAAGGCATTCCGGAAGATTTAGGGAGGGATGAGGTTTTTTTTGTTATTTTGTAATGTTCAACAGATATTTGCCGTAGTCGTTCTTGGCCATGGGCTCGGCGAGACGGCGGAGCTGATCTTTGTCGATCCAACCGCGCTTGTAGGCGATCTCTTCGATACAGGCCACCTTTAGACCTTGGCGCTTCTCGATGACCTCGATGAAGGTAGAGGCCTCGGAGAGCGAGTCGTGGGTACCGGTGTCGAGCCAGGCGAAGCCGCGCTGGAGGGTCTGCACCAGCAGTTCCTTCTTAGCCAGATATTCCTGGTTGACGGTGGTAATCTCCAACTCACCACGGGCGGAGGGCTTGATGTTCTTAGCTATCTCGACTACGCTGTTGGGGTAGAAGTAGAGTCCTACCACGGCGTAGTTTGACTTCGGGTGCTCGGGCTTCTCCTCGATGCTGAGGCAGTTGCCATCCTTGTCGAACTCGGCCACGCCATAGCGCTCGGGGTCGTTGACATAGTAGCCGAATACGGTGGCACGATTATTCTGTTCGGCATTGGCCACAGCTTGCTTGAGCATGCCTGTAAAGCCACCGCCATAGAAGATGTTGTCGCCCAGAACGAGGCAGGCGCAGTCGTCGCCGATAAACTCCTCACCGATAATGAAAGCCTGGGCCAGTCCGTCGGGAGAGGGCTGCTCGGCATACTCAAAGCGCACGCCCAAGTCGGAGCCGTCGCCTAAGAGGCGCTTGAAGGCAGGCAGGTCGTAAGGGGTGGAGATAATCAGGATCTCACGGATGCCGGCGAGCATCAGCGTAGAGATGGGATAGTAGATCATTGGTTTGTCGAAGATGGGAATCAACTGCTTGCTGATGCCCTTCGTGATGGGGTAGAGGCGTGTGCCTGAACCGCCGGCTAAAACGATACCTTTCATATTTTTTGTTATTTTGTTGCTGCAAAGATACGATATTTATTTTATTTTTAGTAACTTTGCACGCGAAAATTGATAAATTACGAATAATTATGGGATTTTGGAATAAAATTTTCGGTAAAGGCGACGAGCAGAAGGTGGGCGGCATGGAGGACTTCATGACGCTGATCCGCGTGTATTTCCAGTCGGCGATGGCTGCCGACCTGGGCATCACCAACCTGGCCGCGCTGCCCGACTTGCGTGTCTTCAAGGCTACCCTGAAGGTGCCGACGGTTAATAATAAATTAGGTGTAGGCGAGCGCAGCCGCTGTAAGAAGATGCTGAAGGATATGTATGGCATGGAGGACGACTTCTTCAAGGAGATCGACCAGAGCCTGCGCAAGCGCTGTAAGAAGATCCAGGACGCTCAGACGTATCTGCTGCAGTTCCAGGGCTTTACACAGGATATCATGATGCTGACGGGCAACCTGATGAAGTTCAAACTCCGTCTGCCGGGCTTCATGAAGAAGGCACTCTACACGATGACGGAGAAGACCGTGAACGACATCTTCAACAAGAACGACTTTTCGGATGCCAGCGTGATGAAGACGGTGGTGGCCGTGAGACAGTACAACCAGCGTCTGGGCTTCTCGCAGAAGTGGGTGACCGACTTTGTCTACAAGGTCGTGATGCTCGCCAAGAAGGAACCCAAGAAGAGTGAGGAGTAAGAGGTGAAAATTAAAAAATATTAAAATGTCTGTCTTAAAGCAGGCATTTTAATAATTTTGATTTACCTTTGTACACCAAATAGTTATGAGATGAATCCAAACGAGCAGACATTAGCGACTTTCCAGACGCGTGTAAGGCAAATGATTCTCCAATTTCAGAAACTGAAGAAGGAGGGTGAGGAGTTGCGCACGGTCATTGCGAAGAACGAGCAGGAGATCAAGGGCCTGCAGGCTAAGCTGACTCAGGCGGAAAACGACTATATGTCGCTGAAAACGGCAAAGATGATGGAGATCACCGACGGTGACCTGGAGAATGCCAAAGCAAGGCTGGCCAGGATGATCCGCGACGTGAACAAGTGCATCGCCATCTTAAGCGACGAGGAACAATAACGGTGCTATACAATGGCAGAAGTGAATAACGAGAAACTACATATCAGGCTGCACGTCTACGATGAGGAAATCGAGATGACAGTGAAGCGCTCCGACGAGGAGTATTTCCGTAAGGCAGCCAAGCTCATCACCGACCGTTATAATGCCTATGCACAGGCTTATAAGGGACGGAAATCAGACCACACCATCGCGCTGATGACGCTGATTGATGTGGCTTTGATGTATGAGCGGGAGCACGGTAAAAACGATACGGCTCCCTTCCATGACGTTCTCGCCAAGCTGACTTCTGAGATTGAGGAAGCACTTGAGAGTGAGAACGTTTTATCAATATAGATTTTTTATGGATTTAATTTTTGTACTTTTGATTGCTGCCGGCGCCCTCGCACTTGGAGGTGTCTGCGGATATCTGGTATTCCGTTACGTACTGAAGGGAAAATACAAGGAGATGATTGAGGCTGCCGAGAAGCAGGCCGACGTCATCAAAGAGAAGAAATTGCTCGAGGTGAAGGAGAAATTCCTGAACAAGAAGAGCGAGCTGGAAAAGGAGGTGCAGCAGCGCAACCAGCACATCCAGCAGAGTGAGAACAAACTGAAGCAGCGTGAGATTTCGCTGAACCAGCGTCAGGAAGAGCTGGGCCGCCGCAAGAACGAGCTCGACAACCAGCAGAACCGCATCGACAACGAGAAGAAGCTGCTCAGCGTGAAGGCCGAGGAGCTGGAGAAGATGCAGCTGATGGAGCGCGAGAAGCTCGAAGAGGTGTCGGGACTGAGTGCCGAGGAGGCTAAGAACCGTCTGGTGGAGTCGATGAAGGACGAGGCCAAGACCGCTGCCGCCAGCTATATCAACGAGATCATGGACGAGGCGAAGCTCAATGCCAACCAGCAGGCCAAGAAGATCGTGATCCAGACCATCCAGCGTGTGGCTACTGAGACGGCTGTGGAGAACAGCGTCAGCGTGTTCCATATCGACAATGACGACGTGAAGGGTCGCGTGATTGGCCGTGAGGGTCGTAACATCCGTGCCTTGGAGGCTGCCTGCGGTGTGGAGATTGTGGTTGACGATACGCCCGAGGCTATTGTAATCAGCGGTTTTGATCCCGTACGCCGTGAGACCTGTCGTCTGGCCCTGCACCAACTGGTAAGCGACGGCCGTATCCACCCCGCCCGTATCGAGGAGGTGGTAGCCAAGGTGAAGAAGCAGCTCGACAATGAGATTATTGAGACGGGTAAGCGCACCGCCATCGACCTGGGTATCCACGGTCTGCATCCTGAGCTCATCCGTATCATCGGTAAGATGAAATATCGTTCTTCTTATGGTCAGAACCTGTTGCAGCACGCCCGTGAGACGGCCAACCTCTGTGCCGTGATGGCTGCCGAGCTGGGTCTGAACCCGAAGAAGGCCAAGCGTGCTGGATTGTTGCACGATATAGGTAAGGTGCCCGACGAGGAGAGTGAGATGCCTCACGCACTCTATGGAGCCAAGATTGCCGAGCAGTTCAAGGAGAAACCCGACATCTGCAACGCCATCGGTGCCCACCACGACGAGATGGAGATGCAGACGCTGCTGGCGCCCATCGTTCAGGTATGTGATGCCATCTCTGGTGCCCGTCCCGGTGCCCGCCGTGAGATTGTAGAGGCTTATATTAAGCGTCTGAACGATTTGGAGGCCATTGCCATGAGCTATCCCGGTGTGACTAAGACCTACGCTATCCAGGCTGGTCGTGAGCTGCGTGTCATCGTGGGTGCCGATAAGATGAACGATGCCGAGAGCGAGGCCCTCAGCACCGATATCGCCACGAAGATCCAGAACGAGATGACCTATCCCGGACAGGTGAAGATTACCGTTATCCGCGAGACGAGATCGGTGGCTTATGCAAAATAACAGTCATGAAGAGCAGATCCTTGTAAGGATTACAGGTCAGGACCGGCCGGGACTGACAGCATCGGTGATGGGCATACTGGCCAAATACGATGCGCAGATTCTCGACATCGGTCAGGCCGACATTCACTCCACACTCTCTCTGGGTATCCTCATCCGCATGGATGAGGTCCACTCGGGACAGGTGATGAAGGAGCTGCTCTTCAAGGCTACTGAGCTGGGGGTGCAGATCGGCTTCTCGCCCATCAGCGACGACGAATATGAGGACTGGGTGGGCCATCAGGGCAAGAACCGATATATCCTCATGGTGATGGGCCGCGAACTGGAGGCCCGTCAGATAGAAGCCGCTACGAGGGTCATCGCCGACCAGGGATTCAATATCGACTCTATCATCCGACTGACAGGCCGTAAGAGTATCAAGAATCCGGCCAAGCACACCCGTGCCTGCATTGAGTTCTCGCTGCGCGGCGAGCCTGCCAACCGTCAGGAGATGCAGTCGAAGCTGATGAAGCTCTCGTCGGAGATGGAGATGGATTTCTCGTTCCAGCGCGACGACATGTTCCGAAGGATGCGACGCCTGATCTGTTTCGATATGGACTCCACGCTGATTCAGACGGAGTGTATTGACGAACTGGCCGAGCGCAACGGGGTGGGGGCCGAGGTCAGGGCCATCACTGAGAGTGCCATGCGTGGAGAGATCGACTTCAAGGAGAGCTTTACCCGTAGGGTGGCCTTGTTGAAGGGACTCGACGTGAGCGTGATGCAGGACATTGCCGAGCATCTGCCCATCACGGAGGGCGTAGACCGACTGATGACCATCCTGAAGACCTGTGGTTATAAGATTGCCATCCTCTCCGGAGGATTCACCTATTTCGGTGAGTATCTACAGCGCCGCTACGGTATCGACTACGTGTATGCCAACGAACTGGAGATTGGCGACGACGGGAAGTTGACTGGCCGTTATGTGGGTGAGATTGTGGATGGTCACCGTAAGGCCGAGCTCCTGAAGCTTATTGCCCAGGTGGAGAAGGTGAACCTCGCCCAGACGATTGCCGTGGGCGACGGTGCCAACGACCTGCCGATGATCTCGGAGGCTGGACTGGGTATCGCCTTCCATGCCAAGCCCCGTGTGGTGGCCAACGCCAAACAGAGCATTAACACCATCGGCCTCGACGGTGTGCTCTATTTCTTAGGTTTCAAGGATTCTTACCTTGGCGACCAGGGAAAACTGTAATTCCTACTTGATTTTTTCACCCATGTTGTAGAGGATGAAGCCGTAGATGTCGGCTTGTTCCTCAAGCACCTTTGCCAGGGGCTTGCCGCCTCCGTGGCCCGCCTTTGTGTCGATGCGGATGAGCACGGGGTTGTTGCCCTGATGGCACTCCTGCAGGGTGGCAGCAAACTTAAACGAGTGGGCTGGTACCACACGGTCGTCGTGGTCGGCTGTCGTCACGAGGGTGGCAGGGTAGGCTGTGCCGGGCTTCAGGTTGTGAAGCGGGGAGTAGCCCTTGAGATATTCGAACATCTCCTTCGAGTCCTCACTGGTGCCGTAGTCGCTGGCCCAGTTCCAACCGATGGTGAACTTATGGTAGCGCAGCATGTCCATCACACCCACCTGGGGGATGGCCACACGGAAGAGGTCAGGGCGCTGGGTCATACAGGCACCGACGAGCAGTCCGCCATTGGAACCGCCGACGATAGCCAGCTTGTCCTTCGAGGTGTAGCCCTCGCTAATCAGGTATTCGGCAGCACCGATAAAGTCGTCGAACACGTTCTGCTTCTGCATCTTCGTGCCTGCCAGATGCCATTCCTCGCCATACTCGCTGCCGCCACGGAGCGTCACCTGTGCATAGATGCCGCCATTCTCGAGGAAGGGGATGCGGGTTGCCGAGAAGCTGGGACCGAGGGAGATATTGAAACCGCCGTAGCCATAGAGGTAGACGGGATTCTTGCCATTGCGCTTGAGCCCTTTCTTATAGGTCAGGAACATGGGGATGCGGGTGCCGTCCTTGCTCTGGAAGAATACCTGCTCGGAGGTGTAGTCATCCTGACGGAACTTGATCTTCGACGAGGCATAGAGGGTGCTCTCGTTTTTGTCCATGTCGTAACGATAGATGGTGCCGGTGAAGGAGGTGAAGGTGTAGAAGCACTCATGCTCTTTCTCATCGCCGGTGAAACTTACGCTACCCACTGATGGCAGTTTCACCTCATGGCGCAGCTGGCCGTCGAGACCATAGAGATAGGCATGGTCGGAGGCATCCTTCTGATAGGTGAGGATGAGCTGACGGTTGATGACATCAGCATCACCGAGCACGTTCTCCTGCTCAGGAATCAGCTCCTGCCAGCTGTCGACACCCGGCTGACGGATATCGGCTATCATGACGCGACCCTTGGGGGCTCCGTAGTTGGTATAGATCCAGATACGGTCGCCATCGTCGTAGACGGGACTGTACTGATAGTCCATGTTGGAAGTCATCTGGATGAATTGTGACTCGGACTGTCGCAGGTCGCGTACGAAGAGGTTGTTGCCTGAGCCTGCACCTGCCTCGAAGAGGTACATCTTCGTCTCATTTTCGTTGACGCTGACATAGTAGAATCGCATGGGGTAGGCGGCATTCTGATAGAACAACACGTCGTCGCTCTGGGGAGTACCAATCTTATGATAATAGATCTTATGACCTGAGTTTACGTTTGAGAATTCCTTCCCCTTGACAGGGGCATCGTAGGCGCTGTAATAAAAGCCGTCGCCCTTCCAGGCGGCACCTGTGAACTTGGCCCACTCGATGTGGTCGTCGGTCAACTGGCCTGTCTTGAGGTCGATGACAAAGATCTCCTCCCAGTCGCTGCCACTACGCGAGATGGTATAGGCAGCATACTTGCCGTTGTTGGAGTAGTAGATGCCTTTCAGGGCTACGGTACCGTCGTCACTCAGTTTGTTGGGGTCGAGGAACACGCGGGGTTCGCCGCCCAGCTTATCCATCACGTAGATGACATACTGGTTCTGCAGACCGTCATTCTTGGAGAAGTACCACTTGCCGTGGCGCTTACGCGGTGCAGAGACCTTCTCGTAGTTGGCCAGCTCGGTGAGGCGCTTCAGCAGTTTTCCACGGAAAGGAATCTTCTGCAGATAGGCGTTGGTCACCTGATTCTCTGCCTCCACCCAGGCGGCAGTTTGGGCGCTGGTGTCGTTTTCCAGCCAACGGTAGGGGTCGGCCACTTTTACACCGAAATATTCGTCAACAGTGCCGTCTTTTACAGCCTTGGGGTACTGGAGTCCCTGTGCAGAGACCGAAGTGGTGGCGATTGCTGCCATAGTCATGAGGATAAGCTTTTTCATATCATAGTTGTTTTTAGTTAGCTATCTACCGTTTTATTTGTGGCTCTGGTAGTAGTCGAGAGCCAGCTGGACGTTCTTGATGACGGCCTCAGAAGAGAAGGTGGCACCGGTAACGGCGTCGACCTGCTGTGTCTGGGCATCCTTCACCTTCAGACCGTTCCACTTGTCGCCGAGTTCCTTCTTCACCTTGACATAGTATTTCGGTGTCTCGGTGCTCTTCAGGAACTCAACCTTCTCCACCTTGTTCTTCTTGATGTAGACTTTCAGTGGGGTAGGACCGTTGTAACCCTCCACGTTTTTGCCGAGGGTGGTGGTGTTGATGACGATCATGCCGTCTTCTTTGGTCATGGGGTCATCGCTGACCATAAAACTCTGAATGGCGAGGGCCATCACAAAAAGGAAAATGTATCGGATCTGTTTCATATCATTTTAAAAATGAGGAAGTTCGGGGTTGTTGATGGCCTTGACTGCCATGCACTCCATCTCTACCAGCCAACCGGGACGGCAGACGGCAGCGTGGACAATGACATAAGGCTTGCCGGGGAAGCGCTCCTCGAAGAGGCTGCGCACCAGTTCGTAGTCGGCCACATCACGTAGATAGACAATCATCTCACAGACATCATCGTAGGTGCAGTCAGCCTCTTTCAACAGGGCCTCTACATTCTCCCACATGCGACGGGTCTGCTTCTCCACATCCTTGGGGAAGAGAATCTCACCCTTGTTGTTGATACTGGCGGTACCCGAGATGAACACATGGCGACGGTCGGCATAGTCGATGTAGGTGCCGCGCTCGAAGCTCACACCATAGTCACTGGTGCGGTTCAGATGGGTAGGGGCGTAGAGATAGTGGATCTGCTCGGGCTTGATACCTGCAATGGCGTAATTGTCCATCTGAGAGAGGACGTTAGGATCGGCCTGACGACCGCCAATGCCTGTAGAGGCAATGAAATGGGTGTGTACCGTGAGGCCTTGGGTGAAGAACACCTGGTTGCGGGCGCGGACCACACCGCCGTAGTTCAGGTCGATGTCGTTGACAAAGAGCCATGTGCGGATGCAGTTGTCGGAGAGCGTGCAGCCCTCTTCTGCGAGCTGCATGATATACTCGTTGAAGAGAAGGCGCATCTGGTACTCTGAGTTGGCTGCCAGATTATGGGCCGAGGCATTGTAGAGGTGACGGAAGTCGCCATGACGCACCTCATAGAGACCGCTGGCAGTCAGGCCTGTCTGGACGTTTGACATCAGATAGACCCAAAGGGCGATCTTCGTACCGTCGAGGGGTGCCTGCTGGATGATGCTCTTGGCGCAGTCGGTGACGTCGGCCACGATGATGTCGTCGGCCTGGTTGGCGGCGTCGCTCAGGAAGTAGCGCTTGAATACGGCGTGGGTGTCGGGCAACTGACCGAGCAGACCGTTGTAGGCATCCATCACAGCCTCTAACTGCTGGGCATACGTCAACCGCTTCTGGGTGACGTGAATCATCGCATGATATTCTCTGACCTCCGTGCCTATATCAAAGCAAAAGATATCGGCACGGGCATTCTCAAAATCGATGTGTGAGCGTTGTTCGTTCATTGTTTGGTTATTTTGGCTGCAAAGTTACGAATAAAAAATGAAATAACAACCAAACCAATCAAGAAAAGTACAATCATCCCTATCAGGGAAGACGGAACAATGGCATTTGCAGCCTCATCACCCCCGTATTTGCATTGATATTCTATCATCTTGTCGATATAGGCATCGACGGCTTCCCAGTTGGCGGCCTGTATCTCGTTGTTGAGGCGGGGAAACACCTCGCGGATGTATTTCTGATGCTCAGAGCTGAGTGTCGGCGGCAGCTGGTCTGTCGGTGCATACCATACGACGGTACCATCTTCGGCAGTGTGGGGGAAGAATCGCATGGTCTTCCAGTTGTCCTGGAAAAAGATGTAGCCGGTAAACAGCTGTTCTGCGGTCAGACTGTCTTCCTGTGTCATGAGACTTCGGGCGTGATAGTGCAGCGGGGCAATACTTTTGCCGTCGTAGATGAGTAGCTGGCAGAAGTGTTCGGCCTGCGCTTTAGGAATGACCTCTCTAACAATAGCAGAAACTGACCCTGCGTAGGATAGCAGGGTCAGCATCAACAAATAACGTTTTATTATCTTCAACATTTTATATGGATTCAATAAACTTCACGATGGCGTCACGGTCGGCTTTGGGCAGGTTGTAGAATTTCTCCGTGGCCTTGTAGGCATCCGACTTCTTGCTGTATCCGTGCCACATAATGGCCTCGATGACGGTTCGGGCGCGACAGTCATGCAGACGGTCGTCGGCACCGGTCAGCTGACGCGAGAGACCACGTCCCCAGAGGGGCGTCGTACGGCACCAGCCCGTGCGGATATCGTTCATCATGAAGAGACGGTGCTGCACCATGTCGGTATAGGGCCAGATGGTCTGACTGGCATATCTGGGCATGATGCTCCGGGCATCCTTGCCGATGCTCTGGGCATAGGCTTTAATGCTGGCATCGATCCACATGTTGTCTGATCCGGTCTTCCATGATGGACGGTGGCAGTTGGCACAACCAATCTCGGTAAAGAGCGTCTTGCCACGCTTCACGGCATCGTCGTTCAGGTTACGGGCAGCGGGAACAGCCAGTCCGCGATGCCACACCATGAACTGGTAGTACTGTTTGTCGTTCATCTCTTCCTGACCACCATAATAGGTATCGTTCAACAGATATTTCTCGAAGGTCTCCTTGTAGGCCACTGACGGGGTGTTCAATATCTCGTAGACACGGTTGGCAATCCCTTCGTCGGTGCCGTCGGCATAGTAAGGATGCAGGATGCTGGCAATGGAAGAGCCGTGTTCCTTGATATAGCTGATGACCTCAGGATCCTCGCTCTGAGCCTTGGCCCAGGCGGTGGTGGTATAGAGCCAGTGGCGGTCGCTGCGGGTGACATTAGTGATGTTCCAAATGGCATTGGCACCGGCACCGTCCTGCAGGGAGCCGCGCGTCATGGCATAGGTGAAGCGCTTGAGAGGACCGTGAGAGCCACGATGCGTACCTGTATCGTTGTAAGGGGCACTGTAATAGGCCGAAGCCTTGAATGTGCCAGCCTCCTTATCCCACATGGCTGGGTTCAGTTCCACGTATTTCGACTCTGCCTTCCACTGGGCTTCGATATCTTCGTCGTCGAGGGCGTCGAGCAGACCAGTACCATAGACGCCGATAGTCGACTCCAGACGTACATCGTAGTTCGTGGGCTTGGGGTTGGTGTTGAAAGCCGACTGTGGGATGCGCACCTCGGGATAGATGAGTTCATACCTCTCTCCGTCGTCGGGGAAATTCATGGCCAGTCCACTCTCCATCGCGCTGACGCTCTTCCACTCAATCTGAATCTGGTTCTCGTCGATAGGTGCCTTAAAGGGAGCCATGGCTGCTGTCTGCGGCATACCCGTCACCTCAGAGATGTAGGCATTGTTGTCGGGATGATAGATCACGAGCAGATAACCGTTGCCGATGGTGTTGGCACGGTATTCCGTCTGACGCTTGCCGTGTCCGTAGCTGGGATGGCAGGCGATACAGCTGTTACGTACCCACGCCGGACCAAGGCCCTTTCGGGGTGCAACGTCGAAGGTGTAGAGATGTTCGAAGAAGTCCTCACCGGTATTGAAGTCATCTTCCATACCTGCGATATTCTCCACGGCAGGGGTTGGGGCAGAATAACTGGCTTTTTCGGTGGTTCCCAGTTCTCCGCCGGGGAACCATTCCTCTGCGCTGAACACATCATTGGCCTTACCGAATGTCTCTTCTTCAGGAACGAGCGATCCCAGACTACTGGCGGTGTCGTCGTCCGTACAACTGATGAGTGCTGCACTCATCAGAAGTGCAGCACACACCATGTGGTGTAATTTTGAATGGTTTGTCATAAAGGATAGTATTTAGTAAGTTTTATTTGCTTATTCCCAGTCCTCATCATCCTCGAAGGCGATGCCCCAGATGGTGCAGCAGTATTTTACGAAAGGCGACGGCATGTTGCTGATACCTTCAATGGCACTCACGTATGCGTTCTCCACCTTGTTGTTTACGGCCTCGTTCTTCACGCTTGCAAAGAAGGTGTGGAAGCTATATTTATTGGCCGACTTATCGGTCGATCCCAGCCAGACATTACGGATAGAGCGGATGTTGTCGCGGAAGTCGGTGACAGAGTTGTAGCTATAGGGTGACTCCACATATGACACGTCACCAGCAGAGAACGGATTTGCAATCTTGGCGGTACCTACCTCGTTGGCGATGGCTACGCAGCTGCCCTCATCGTCGGAGAGTACCTGTGCGATGGCTGCCTTCAGTGTGGGGAAGGAACTCTTGCTGCCGTCCAAGCCTGCCGTGGTCAGGTTCTCGCCATACGAGAGACCTTTCTCCGTCTGATAGTCCAGTCCGGCAGCCTTCACGATGGTCAGGCGACTGGCGTTGGCACCGCCGTCCCAGGCACACTGCAGTTGGAAGGTACGTTCCTTCAGTAGTTTACAGATGGTCTGTGCGTAGGTCAGCTCCTGGGCACCGGTAATCTTTTCGAAGTTCTTGTAGGTATCGTTGGCCTGCAGTTCTGCCACTTTACGAGGCTGTCCGTCGCGGAAGAGGATGAACTCCAGGGCGTGGAAGCCGAGGATGGTGGCATCGTCGAGCATCTCGTCGTCCATACCGTTGTTGAAATAGCTTAACAGTAGTGAACGGTTCAACGGCCAAGAGTCGATGGTGGGATCTACATCGAAGTCAGAGGCGGCACCTCCGAGGAAGGCCTCACTCTGCTCCCAGTACTGACGGGCTTTCTTGAAGTCGTCGCAGGCGGCGTTGATCTGTGTCTGGCTGATGGTGCTGGTGGTCAGTCCGTTCAGTGTCTTCTCCAGGGCCTCTGTCTCGTCGGCGAGTTTGGTATAGGTAGGTATAATCACGTTGTTCACGAGGTTCTTCAGCACCTCACGCAGATAGGCTTCCTGAGCCTCGGAGAGCTTAGACGATGCGATGGTGGCATTGGCTGCTGTCAGATCGTCAACGAGGTTGCCACAGCCGTCGATGGCTGTTTCTCCGAATGTTTTTACGGTGTAGTTGGATGCGGTAGTGTTGGCAGCATAGCTGTCCTGATCAACGATCGGCGTTGTCGTCACGACGTTGAACTCCGTGTCTTCGTTACTGTTACTGTCGTTGTCACTACATGATGTCATGGTCAGAGCGCCCATCAGGCACGCTACTGAGAGAATAAGAATCTTTTTCATTGTTGCTTTTATAATTTAGTTATTATCTTTTTACCTTTTTACTTTTTACAAAAAGAACCCCTCGTAAGCCACACCGATATTGACTGACGGCTCGTTGTTATAGAGGCTCTTCAGGAAACGTTTGGAGTATTCGGCCTTGATGACAATCTGGTGTACGGGGTGATAGTTCACGCCTACAGCCATGCGCTTCACCTCGGTATAGTCGTAGGCTGTTCCCTTGGTATTGCTGGCGTAGGGGTTGTACTGCTCATAGCGCCCGAAGATGTACAGCTTCTGGTCGTCATCGCGCAGTTTCCGGATCTGTGAGAAGAGGTCATAGCCCGCCTCGATGCCGATGGCATAGGCATTTTTGCTTACGAAGGCCGAGTGCTTATAAGGCGACTTGGAGTTCAGACGGTTATACACATATTTCAGTTGGTCGGCATCGCCCAGATAGCCGTAGTCGGCCTGGCCGCGAACCACCCAGTTATGTCCCTGGTAGGTGAAGTCGATGGCACCCACGGCCACCTGACCTTTGTACTCCGCATCCACACCGTTGGCATTCCTCGGGAAGCTGTTACCGATACTCTCGCCATAATAGCCGCTGACACCGATGCGCAGACCGGGAATGGAGTAGTTGTCTATGCGCAGGGCTACACCGTATTTATTGGCCACCTCAAACTCCAATGGTGAACTCGGACCTTTCTTAATCCAGTTGGTGTTGGTGAAGTTGTCGGCATTCAGGCCAGCCAGGAACTGGGCCTCGTAGCGGAAATTCTTGTATCGTCCCCAGAACGAAACGCCCGTCTGATGCCATGTGCAGGGTAGGATGGTATTCTCGCCCTCCGGACGGTAGACGGTAAAGAAGTTCAGAGGCTCATGATGCGCGTTGGTTAGTCCAACGGGTACTACGATATGTCCGAACCTCAAGTGAGCAGCCTTAGAGAAAGCCTTCTGGATCCAGAACTGTTCCAATTCCACCTCACCGCCTTTCTCGGTCTCCTGTTCCCATTCGCCGCCTTCCTCGTCTTCCTTCTCGTAGGCAATGCCGGTTCCGCCGTGCTCAAACTCTATCTCGGTGCCAAAGGTCCAACCTTTTCCGAAATCGTAGCCCAT
>Ga0310696_10006682_pt1 | contig 13651 bp, 17 predicted proteins | sample AusTroGonzalo_MG_4_FD_203885 | JGI IMG/M metagenome (GOLD analysis project Ga0310696, IMG submission 203885) | Bovine rumen microbial communities from tropical cattle in Woodstock, Queensland, Australia - Gonzalo_02 (v2) (version 2) | ecosystem: Host-associated > Mammals > Digestive system >... | reverse complement strand
ATATCGGACGCTCCATGTCCTATACGCGTCCGCTTAGTGGACATATCATGTCCACTCTGTGACCATCGCACGGCACATTATGGGCCCTGCGCTGTCCACGGCAACGAACCGCACTGAGCGCCCTATGCGCCCGGTGCGGTTCTTTTTTTCCAACGTCGGACATCCGTCAGCGGTTGGGTCGGCGCATGCGCCGACACCGCTTCCGAACCGTGCTCTCGGGGCTGCTTCGACCGCCCCTTCGGCACGTGTCCGACAAACGCCGGAATCATGCGAATACACAACTTCTACCCGAAAACGGCCGTTTTCAATTCGGTGACTATCCGCGATTTTGGCGTGTATGATTTCGCACATATCACCCCTGGTCAGATGCGCGCAATACACGTTGTGTATGGAATACACGCGTTTCGGGTACCCGACGCGGCCTTCCATACACAACTTTCGGCGCTGTGTATCCCCTGGTCACAGCGCACTTAGTCCCCCTCAGTGCCTCCGCTTACGCTGCGGCACGTTCGGGGGACAAAAGAGCATAAGGGGGGCTGGCACCGGGGCGAAACCCTGACGGGTTTTTCGCCGACGGTGGCCTGCATAGCAGGCGGCCCCCCTTACTGCGCCGCTCCGCGGCTTGCCCTCGGGTGTGCGGCGCCTTCGGCGCCGCCCCTTCGGGTGCTCTCCTGCGCCCTGCGGGCGCGGTCTTGCAGCGGCGTTCCCTGCCTTATGGCATGGCGCCGCAAGCGTTGGGTATGCGGTGCGTCGCACCCCCTACCAACACCGAGCAGTGCTATCCGCACCGCATCGGTTCGCTCATCGGTTTAACCCATCTAGTAGAAAGGCGTAACGAACCATGAGCAACATCAACTCCGTGACGCTCACGGGAAACCTGACCCGGGAGCCGAAGCTGACCGAGACGTCAGGGGGACTGCCCGTCCTCGAACTGTCGGTTGCGTCGTCCAACCACCGCGACGAGGCACACCCGCTCTACATCGACTGCACGGTATACGGTAACCGTGCGGAACCCCTCGAAGGGCTGCTGCACAAGGGCGACAAGGTGGCCCTTGCAGGGTACCTTCGCTTCGACCAATGGGATGCAGAGGACGGCTCCAAGCACTCCAAGCACAGGGTCGTCGTGTCCGAGGTCGACCTGCTGTCCGCGAAGCGGCAATCCGATGGATAGCCACGTTTCGCTCACGGGCACGGTGGACTCCGTTTCGGGCGCCTCTTGGGATTCCGAGGGGCGCCCTTCCTTCGCCGTGCGCATGTCCTCCGTGGACGTTTCTATCGACTGCCATGTGTCCGGAGACTGGGCGCTGCACCTACACGGGTTGCTCCGCCCTGGCGTCCACGCGACCGTCATGGGGACCCTTTCAGGCACCCCCGAGACGGGCGTTTCCATCCATGCGAGGGGCGTCTCCCTCGCTACAGAGAAAGGTGCTTCCATGTCCAACGTATCGCCGGAAAGAGCAAGGGACGCAGCCCTCACCTACCTTGCCCGCACGGGTTTCAGCTTGGTCGATGGGGAACTGCCAGCGGAGGGCTTCGACACGCCCTTGATGGTTGCCATCGACGGGGACGACGACTGCCTCCACTTCATCGAGTTGACGGTCACTACGTCCGAGCAGAAGTGGACAGATGCCTGCAGCGAACCAGACCCCGAGGCGCAGCGCGCCGTCCGATGCAGCTTCGAGAAGGTCATAGCCCGGTGGCTGCCGGAACACGACGACATGGAGAACCGCCCGGTGGCGTTCTCCCGCATGGCGTTCCTGGTGTTCTCGGAGCAGCGCGCCGTGCTCCGCTTCGAACGCAACGTGCTCTCGGCGGGTGCATGATGTCATGCGCATCGTTCGTGAGCCAGCCGGAGGTTCAGGCCGTAGCCACCACCCTCTACTTCATGTACGTTCCCGACGACGCCTGGAGGACCGAGCATCCCCCCGGGCACATCATCGAATGCTGCTCGGTCGCAGGCTGCTGGGCCGGCGTCTACATGCAGGACCGCTTAGAGACGACCATCTTCGACATACCCCGCACCGAGGACACCGACCTCGACGCCGAGATAGCCATGAACGTATGGCTGGAGCTCACGGGCAAGGTGCTCCCCTTCGTCGTCTGCGACGAGGGCGGGCTGCTCGTGAAGCTGCCCACGACCGCCGAGGCGATGCTGCGCAAGCACCCTCGGCTGTTCGTCTGACAGGAGGCGTCCCATGGCCATAACAAGGGTCTACACCTCCGAGGAGGACTGCGCCCGGCTCTGGGTCAACGAGGCGTTCGACAACGTCTCCGACGACCTTGTGCTCGGGCAGTCCGACTTCTGGGAGACATGGGAGTTCTACGAAGCCGACGACGAGGGCAGCGGCCTCGTGCCATGCGAACCGCCGATGTGGGGGACGTACTTCCACATAGCCGACTCGTGCGACTACCGATGGGTGGAATCCAACATCGAGGCTATCGCCCGCCTTGGTTTCACCCTCATATACGAGGATGGCTACCTCTGGGGCCTTGGCATAGACGGGGCTGGATACTCCTTCTATGAGGCCCACTGGGTGCCCCTCTACCGCCTTCGCGGGTTCCAATGGCATCTGGACTCCTAGAAAACGAAAAAAGGCCCCCTAGCGGCAGGAGCTACGTGATGCTCCAACACCGCTAGGGGGCTTCTTTTTTCCAAGCGCGCCGCCTTAGTTGCGGCGCATGCGTATTGCGTCGATGGGGCTGTCGTCGCCCGCGAAGGTGTCGGCAGAGCCGCCCTGGTCGCGGTTGCCCACCATCCAGGGCAGCCAGCCGTCGCCGTCCGTCTCGTGAACTGCGTACCAGACGTTGGCGTCGGGCACCTCCACGAGAAGGATGGGAGAGCCGTCGCCGGCGCAGCCGTACTCGAGGTCGCCGATGTTGTACTCGGTGACCCATGGGAGCCAGCCGTTGGCCTGGCTGTACACGCGGTACCTCGGGGCGTCGCATGCGAACCACCGCATGGGCGAGCCGTACGCTCCCGCGAAGTCGTCGCCCGAGCCGCCCGTGTCGACGGCTCCGTTCATCTCGTCGTACCAGTTGCGACCAGTGGGGTCGCTCGACACGCGGTAGCGGATATCGCCTGCCGACGGGGTGGACGGAACCACCTCCTGGTCAGTGAGCGTATCCGCCTTGTGGTTGTAGTGCAACGTGCATTCCCACGTCCCGTAGAAGCCGTGGACGTACGCCTCGCGCCCTGTCTGGTCGCCAGGTTTTCCAGAGTAGACTTGACCGTTCTCGTTGATACAGAACTCACTCAAAGCGTCGTATCCGTACACACCGTCAGAACCGCCGTCTTGGCACATAGCCGTATGCGTGGCGTCGTTGAGGTACACGTCGCCGCGAACAGCTGATGTGGATTGCGTATCCCATACCTCGAAAAGCCCAGATGCCTTGAACACAGAGCGCATGTTGCCAGTGTAGGTAGCGCCGTCCAGAGCACCCTCGAACGGGGTGTAGCGCAACGCTTGGCGCCAGCACCATGTGATGGAGCTAGAGCAATCCCAGGAGCCATACGGTATCTCGTACTCGTAACCGCCGATGATAACAACCGCGCTGCCGACGATGTCGCCGCCATAACGCGGGTCCCAGGAGTATCCGAAGTGGGCGTCGTCGTCGCACATGAGGGCGTGCAGCGTCGCAGCCACGTTGGCGCAGTCGATGGTGACGTACTGCTTCTCGGAAGGCTTCGGCAGCTCGGAGCCGCCGATGAGGTCGTCCCAGTCGCGGGTGCCACCCCACAGGATGTCAAGGTCGAGGTTGCCCCCGTAGCCGTCCAAACGACCGGCGCCGGTGTACTGGTGTATGAGGCAGTCGACCCATGCGCCCCATGGCTGGTTGGACTCCCAGGGGTCGCTGTCGTAGCCCCACACAGTGTTGTAGTCAGCGTACTGCGCACCCCACAGGGGATAGCCCGCCTTCTTCACCGCCGTCCAGTCGTAGCTGTTCGCCACGTTCTTGCTCGTGTAGATGCCGGGACGGGTTCCCGTGAGCTCGAACACCTTGTCGAGCCAGCGCTTGGCCCATGACGGGCCCTGGTCGATGACCACCTCCCCTGCGATTTCCTGGTTCTCCCAGTCGAGCCACAGGGTGATGTTGCCAAGGTACGGGCGCACCGCGTCGACGAACGCAGCGGCCTGCTCCTCGGGGTTGCCGACCCTTGCGAAGTGGTAGGCGCCAGCCCTCTTGCCCATGCCGATGAGGGTCTTCATGAAGCGGTCGAACGTCGGGTCCTTGAAGCCCGTGCCCTCGGTCGCCTTGCAGATGACGAAGTCCGACGGGACGCGCTGCAGGTCGATGTCCGACTGCCAGTTGCTGATGTCTATGCCGTTAAGACTCATATACCTCAAGCCTTTCCTCTAGCTGCCGTATGCGCGCCTCGTACCATTCCCTTGGAGGGAACGGGGAGTCGATGGCGCTTTGCTTCTCGATTGCGGCTTGCATGCGCACCTCTTGGATTTCCACGCGGAGCCGCATGTCGTCCACTGCCAGCGCCACGACGACGGCGACCAGCAGGGTGCCGAACAGGATTGCCAGCGGCAGCGCCGTCTTCCGCCGCCGCATTGGCTACTCCCCCTTCGGGATTTCGATGTCCGCCATGTCCTCCATGGTGGGGACTTCGGGAAGCCCCGTGAGGGCGTTGAGGATGGCAAGGACGAAGCCGCCCGCCATGCAGCCGAGGATGTAGGTCCAGTCCAGGTTCTGGATGGCGAAGATTTCACTGCCAAGCAGAAGCACGCCTACCTGAGCAGCCGTGCGGATGCCGCGCATGCATGCGGCCTTGAGCCACTCCACGAACCATTCTTTGGTGATAGTCATGATTTGCCTCCGTATACGAAAAGAGACGGCGGGTGATTACCCGCCGCCTTCGTTACATGATTGTCGTTGCTTTAGTGTGCTAAAGTGCCGTCGCACTGATTGCGCCAGCGTCGCTAACGGTAATCTTGAACTTGTTGCCACCAGGCGACTTCACGACAAGTCCGGTAGCGCCGCTGTCATCCGTGACCTCGAAGATGTTCGAAGTGTTGTTATACGCTGTGCCGTTGCCCACAGCGAACTTGGTGTTGGCGTTAATAACGCTCCAGTAGCCGAACGCCGATGTGCCGTTTGTGGCGTTGGTGAAGTCATGACCTTCGCCAGCAGCGAAACACCCGATTTTGTCAATCAGGATGTAACGCCCGATGCCACCTGAGTTGTTACCCAGGATGTGAACGGAATTACCAACTGCGAACGCTTGGTTCGCATCGGTCTTCGTGGACTGTCCAAGGCTGATGGCCTTGCCCTTCGGAGAAGACACACCCTGTCCAACCGCGATGACGTCGTTGCTGCTCACCACACCGTAAACACGTGCCTTGGTTATCGCAGCGTTAGGGTTGATACTGCGGTCGGTCGTTACGATGATGTCGTTATCAGCTTCGTTGGCACCGAAATGCACCTTGAACGGAGTGCCGTTGGCGTACTCGACTGACAAGATAGCCGCCGTACCGTTGGCGGTAGCGTCCGCCTGGTCGATAGCCATACGCCCGCCAATAGCAGCGGAAAGCATGAAGCGGTTCGAATAGGTGTTAGACACCCTGTAAGTGGTGGTACCAGCGGCATGTGACCCTCTGAGCGTCACGTTGGCGCCAGCAAGAATCGCAAAGTCACGACTTGACACTTGCAGGTTCTTAGCCCCGTCTGTCATCAAGAAAGAGGAGCTGCCGACGTCGGTGGGCTCAATGGTGGTGGGGTAGTAAACACCGCCGCCAGGAAACTGCCCAAGGCGTCCCCCGACGATGAGTTGCCCGTTTTCGTTGAGCTCCACCGCTTCGCCAGGATTGAGCTTGATGATGCCGTACTCCGATGCCGTTGCGATGGCGTCGTCGTCCAGCTTGTGCAATATGGCATCCGCGATTGCGGATGCCACATACGTCTTGATGCGTGCCCAGAAGTGACCTAGGCCCGTCTTGTTCAGGAAGGAATCAGCCATGCTGAGACACCTCCTTCGCTAGTTGCCGCTGTTGGCGTTGGTCGCTTCTGTGATGGTGTCGATTTCGGCGGTCGTGATGGCCGTCAGGTCTGCCACCGCCCAGTAGAGGGACATGTCCACGTAGGTGCCCAGAGGGTCCCATGCCGTGCCGTTCCAGGCGTAGTTCATGCCCGTGTCCTGCACGTCGTAGACGTCGCCGGTCTCGTTGCCGCTTGCGGGCAGGGCCGCCTGGTTGGCAACGGAGCCCTTGTACTTGTAGGCACTGGTCACGGCTGCCGCGATGGCGTCGTCCACTTCGTCGGTGGTTGCGAACGCCGAGCCGGCGGTGCCGTCGCCGTCGTTGGTCAGGTCGGACACCTTGGTCGGAACCGTGATGTCGACCTCCTTGTTGGTGATGGTCTGCGCCGTGCCGTTGACCTTGATGGCGTCAATCTTGCCGCCGTTGGCGTCGACGTAGTCCTCGGTCGCGAAGTTGCTGGTGCCGTCGCCGTCGTTGGTCAGGTCGGACGTGGCCGTCGGGACGGTGATGTCCACGTTCTTGTCGGCGACGGTCTGCGCCGTGCCGTTGACCGACACGCTCTCGATGACGTTGGGCTCTCCGCCTTCGGTCACGAGTCCGTCGACGGTATCCTCCAGCGCCTGGAAAGTCGTCTGGTCCACGAAATAGGACTTGAGCCTGTTCCACAGGTACTGGAGTCCAACCTTGTTGAGATACTGGTCTGCCATTGCGTATCGCTCCTAACTAGCCGAACAGCAGCTTGTCGATGTCTTGCGGGGTGATTTCGTCCACCCACGTCTTGATGGGCCGGTCGCCCTCGAGGACGACCGACTCGATGCTTGGTTTGTTGATGAGGGCCGTGTAGTCGGCGACGGGCATCTCCTCCCCGATGTCGAAGGAGAAGTTGCCGTCGTCGTCGCCGAAGCCCAGCCCGATGTCCAGGGTGTGGTCTTCGTTGGGATTAGGCATGCAGAACACCCCTCTTCAGGATGCGTCCGAACCTCAGCTTGCCGATGTCGCTTGCGCGCGCCATGCCCTCTGCGGACACGACTCGGATTTGCACCTCGGCAACGGGGCCAAGGTCGATGGTCTCCCTCTGGGTGAGGGTGAACCAGAACCGCTTGGCGTTGTCCCCGTCGAAGGTAAGCCTGTCCTTCTCGATGTCGACCTCAGCGTCGCCTTTCAGCGTCACGACGATGCGGGAGAAGCCCGAGATGTCGATGCTGGTGGTGACCCTGATGGTCGGCGTTGTTCCGCGTCTCACTATGGGTCACCTCCCTATGCCGTCGGCTTCGACACCGTGTACCACGGCCCCCATGCAGGGGTCATACCCGTGAGGTAACGGCGGGTGCACACGTACACGGGATACGTCGTGGTGCCGCTGCCGGACACGCCGTTGTTCGGCGTGACGGTCACGGTCTGAACCGCCTGTCCGTATGGGAGCTTCGCCATCTCGAGGACGCCCGTTGCGCCGTCGTACGAACCGGATACCGACATGCCCTCGTTCTGCAGGTGCGTGAGCAGCGATGCCCACTGCACGACGCCGTCTACGGAGACGCTTGCCTCTTGAACGCGGAAGGCGTAGGTGCCCGGCGTGAAGTCGTACGATGTGCTCTCGGGGTCGAAGCCCAGCATGGGGATGGCGTCGCCGCATCCGCCGGACTGCCCTTCGGTGAGCCACATCCAATCGCCCCACTCGGGCTCCGTTTCGGTCAGGAGCAAGCGGGCGCATGTCCTCGGATTCCCTTCGGATGCGCCCACAACCGTGACCACCTGCATGCCGCCGCCGTATGGGAGCGGCACCGCCGCGATGGTCCCCTGGGCGCTCTGCTCGCCGAGGAACTCAAGCAGAGTCGGGAACTCACAGACCCCTTCCACTTCCGGCTCAGGAGCCTCGTCCACGGCGCGGAACCCGAACGTCCCCGTAAAAGTGGGGTCGGCCTGAATGGCTTCGACTTCCTCGGGGGGGTAGTTCAGCAGACGCGCGCCGATGAGTCCGAGCGTCCACTCCTCGGTCGCGAAGGGGCTCACACCGTCGCCGTCATTTACAAGGTCGCTTGTGTTGACGGGCACTCCGCCACCGCCGCCACCGCCGCCTATGGGCGCGAAGCGGTTGTCGCAGTTGTTCAGGAACAGGGCAAGCCTATCGAGGTCGACCACCTTGTCGTAAGGAGCTGTCATAGCTCACACCTCCTTCGGGTCGCTATTCGCTGAACAGGCCGTTGACGTCGGAGTTGCTAGCCAGCGTGATGTCGGTGTCCTGGACGTAGCCCGTGAGGTCCACGCTGCCGGTGGTGCCGATTTTCTCGAACGCGTTGTTGGCCCAGATGTACTCGATGTAGACGTCGGGGGCGCTGCCGTCGGGGTCGGCGATGAGGTAGATAACACCGGCCTCGCCGGTCTGCGGGAGCGACTGGACGACCTCGTAGCTGACGCCGGTGACGTCAGCGAGCCCCGCTGCGATGGCGTCCTCGACGTCCTGTGCGGTCTGGAAGCCGCTGTTGGAGAGCGCCGTGGACACGTCGCTGGCGGTCTGGTAGCCGCTGTCGTTGGTCAGCTCGGACACTGCGGAGGGGACGTCGGCGTCGGTGACGAAACCGCTGTCGTTGGTCAGGTCGCTGGTTGCGGAGGGCACGTCTGCGGCGTCTGCCTTGGTGCCGATGACCTGCTTGATTTTCTCGTCGTAGAGGGCCAGGCGGTCGAAGTCGACCAGCTTGTCGTAATTGGGGGTAGGCATTTGGTTTCTTCCTTCCACTAGAACAGATTGAGGATGTCTTGGTTGAGCGCATGGCTCATGCCGAAGTCGTCGAGGCGCCTGTTGCCCTGCAGGGTGACGTTCTCGATGCTCGGCTTGTTCAGCAAGGTGTCGTAGTTCTTGTCGCCGACGTGCTCGGCTGCCTCGGCTGCGTCGTTGGCGCGTTGCGCTGCCGCGTCCGCACTGTCTGCGGAGGCGTTGGCCCTAGCGGCCGCTTCGCCTGCACCCGCTGCGGAAGCGTCCGCAGTCTCAGCCGCCTGCTTGGCCTCCAGGGTGCGCTGCTCCAGGAGCGTCAGCTCCTCGGTGTCCGGGTCGTACGGCGCCATGACGCCTGCCTGGACCACCTCGATGCGGGCGCACTTGGACGCCGTGACGATGCGGGAGCCGTCGCACTTGGTCGCCTTGACGGCGAACGACAGGTAACCCTTGTCCTGGATGAGGGCTGCGGGAACGGTCACGACCGGTTCGTCCGGGTCGAGCGCTGCCTCGATGTCCTCGCCCCTGGCACGGTGGAAGATGACGGAGTACTGCTCGTACCCGTCCCACTCGCTATCCAGGTTGAACTCCAGGATGTCCACCCTCTGGTTGTCCGACACGATGCACGGCGGCGAGATGCCGAACACGTGACGGCCCTTGACGGTCACACGGTGCTTCAAGTCTGTTCTCCTAACTACTCGAAAGGAAGGGAGGACCCAGCTGCCTCCCAAATGGCCGAAATAACGAACGAGGGGCGCAGATGCCCCTCGCAGATGACCTAGGTGCTTCGCCTGGTCCTATGTCCATGTGACCCCGCAGCGCGCCGCTCTGAGGCGCTCACGGGGCAAGTTCTACTGGATTTCGCCCAGCTTGCGGTGGTTGATGATGTACTCGTCGATATCCATTCCGACGGAGTCGCTCATAACCTCCTTGGTGCGATGGTTGCCGCCCTTGGAGCGGTACAGAAGGTACGCGTCTATCTTTTCGTCGACGTCGAACGAGTCCGAGTAGATGACCATGCGGCAGGTCATGAGTGCGACCTGGTCGATGGTGTGCGCTTGGCGCTTGTACTCCCTGATGCGCATGGTCAGGCAACCAACGACCAAGCCCATGACTGCGGTCACAAGGTAGCTAGCCAACGGCGTCACGAAGATGCCGAGATATTCCATGTCTCACCTCCCACATGGCTAGTTGGATGGATAGTCAGCCCCGTTTGCCTGGCTCGAGCTGTAGCCGCCACCGTCGTCAAGCCACTGGTCGAGCCTGCCGCCGCTGCCGTTGGCGGCAACGAGCCATATGTAGTAACGGGCCATGTAGGTGCCCGAGTTCCACAGCATGCGCGGCGTCGTGTACCGCGGTGACAGCTTGGAGATGGTCAGGTTCGGACGCCACTCGACGTTCCAGCCGCCGCTGCCGTCCTCCTCCGTGTACTTCATCTCCGCAGGCGTGATTTCGGTGTCGTCGTAGCCGAAGCTCATGTCAAGGTCGAGATACACCTGGGCCTCGTTCGGCTCGTTGTTGACAATCTCAGCCATGACCACCCAGCAGGGGGTGAAGGTTCCGTTGCTTTCGCGCCAGCAGCTCTTCTCAACGACGGACTCGGTGACGACCACGTTGAGGAACGGGCGGTCTGGCCATCCCAGGCCGCTCTGCTGCGACGCGTCCTTCCAGTCCTTGGCGGCGCCTATCGGCAGTTGCCACTTGCGCGGCGTAAGCTGCCCCGACAGCTGCGGGCCTATGATGACGCTGGCGTCTTCGAGGTAGATTCCGACGTTGTCGAATAGGTATTCGCCGTGGTTTCCGACAGTCGCCGTGGCAGTGCCGGGGGTGCTGCCCTGGCGGTACAGCGAAGCGTCCGTCGTCGCGGGCGTCATCGCAAGCGTCTTCAGGGTGTTGATGGGAACGCGCACAAGCAGGACCGACGTCGAGTTCGCAGGGAGCGTCACGTCCATGATGCGGTTCATGTACAGGCCGACGGCGCTCTTGTGGTAGTGCTCCTCGACGGTGACGTCGCCGCCGGGGGTGTCGCCGCCTTCTGCGGACGCTGCCTGCTCGGGAGACGGCCCCACGTTGTCGTCCAGGGCGGAGTCGTAACCACGGGACGTGGCGCCCTCCGTCCTGGCCTGCAGGCCGCTGACGCCCATCTCAAGTCGCCGTGTGTAGTCGGAGTCCCTCGGAGCCTTGCAGCCGAGCTCGACGGTCGACGCCGCCGGGTTCGACAGGTCCAGCGTGCGGCGCACGATGGGAACCGATATCGCCCTCTGCAGCAGGATGTTGCTCACGAGCCAGTGGTCATGCAGCCTGAACGCCGCCATGTCCATGCCGAGCAGCGACAGGTCGTAGGCCGTCACGGAGACTGCGAACGTCGGGTTGCGGTGGTCGCGCAGGTACTTGTAGCAGCGGTAGAAGAACCGCAGGGCGTTGTCCCTCGTGATGACGAACGGAACACCCTCCTCGTCGCTTGCTTCCGACAGGCCCTCGATGAGCAGCGGGCGCACGGAGCTCCCGTAGCGCTCGAAGGTGTCGTTGTCCATGATGGTGCCGTCGGTGTAGTTGTAGTAGTAAAGCCCGGAGACGTCTGGCGGAGAGGACTCCCCGAACGCCGTGAGGTAGTCCGACATGGTGAGCCGGTACGGCTCCTCCCAGGTGTGGGTCACACCCTGGGAGTCGGTGTAGCTTGCCTCCCGCCTGTACTCGTCGCCCAACGGCCGGATGGTCGACACGATGTCGGTGTAGTCCGGCTCCATCGTCATGGTGCCCATGTTGGAGCCGAGCTCGATGCGGCCGACGGTGTCCACGAGCATGCCGTCGTATGGGATGATGTCTGCGGTCAAGGTGCCGTTGACGCGGTGCACGTAGAGTGCCATGTCGTAGACATGCTCCATGTACACGTCGTCGTCCCTTGCGGTCGACAGCTGCTTCACCAGGTCGCGCAAGGCGTCGAGCGTCACGGTGCCGTACGTCCACGGGACGTAGACGTCGCGCAGCCCCGACGGGGTGTAGCTGCCGGCTGCGATGCGCTCGTCGGTGTCGCGGAAGCAACGGCTGTTGTGCTCGGATATCAGCCAGCGGAAGTACGTCTCCCCGTCCATCATGTAGCTGCCGTCGTCCAGCAGCGTCACAGAACCGCGGCTGGTGTCGATGAGCGTCGAAGTGTCCACGAGGGTGTCCAGCAGGTACGCCTCGGCGGACTCGCATGTGACGGCATGGAGCGCAACGCCCGTTGCATCCATGTCCGGGGTGACGCCTATGACGCGGCCCTCGAACTCGACGACGTCGCCGTCGGTGGCTCGGACCTTGGTCACCCTCGGCTCGAAGCCGTCGTAGAGCGCGTGGTTCGGGTACATGTCGAACACGAGGCTGTCAATCTCGTTGACGGCCTGCACGACCTTGCCGTTGCCGACGATGCGCGTCTCGTCTCCAAGAGACGGGTCGTGGACAACCGCCCACGCCCCGTCGATGTATGCCTCTATGGTCACCATAGGCCCGTTTCCTTACTGCGAGTACTTGGCGCGGAACTTGACTTCCAGCTCCAAGGTGTTGTCAACCGGATGCGGCGTCACGGTGAGTGCGGTGCACGTAGCCTGGGCGAACGTCTTGCCGTAGTCGTCGGCGATGTCGCCCTTGAACTTCCAGAAGAACGTCTCCATGGCGGCATGCGCTTGGCGCATGGCCTGCGCTCCGGAGGCGCCCGGCTGGAACTGCCGCACGAACCGGTAGGAGACCTCTTCGGCTTCGTAGTAGTAGTCGCCGCGGTCGAGCACGTCCGCGAACCGCTCGAACTGGTCGGAGAAGTCGAGCACCCCGTCCATGTACGGCAGGTTCACGAGCACTTCCTTGCGCTTCCTGGTCGAGTACGTGGGCTCGACCAGGTACAGCGAGAAGTCGTCGTACGAATGCTTTGCGCTGCCATCGCCAGGTGTGAAGGTCACACCCGACGAGATGCTGTCGCTCACGTTAGGCATAAGCCAACCCCCTTGACTGGTAGACGTGGGCCGCCCCGTTCGCACGGTCGTATGCGCCGCGCGTCGCATGGGCGAACGGCTTGCCGTCCAGGTTGAACGCGAAGCCGGCCATGCCCTCGGCGATTGCCTGCTTGATTTCGGCGGGGGTTATGCCCTGCTGCGGCGCAACGTCGCCCATGTAGCGCCTAGCCTTGGCGCTGTCGAGCGGCACCACCGCTTCGGGCCCTGCCTCGCCGATGATTGCCTGTGTCGCATCCGTCACGACGCCGCCCGCTGCGAGCATGGGTATCTTCGGGGCACCCATGGTCTGGCCGCCGATGGCAGGCACCCAGTCGGGAACCTCCCAGGTAAGCTGGCCGACGGTGTCGTTCCAGAAGCCCGCCACTGCGTTGAACGCAGCCCTGAACGGGGCGGAGATGATGTCGACCAGTGCGCCGAACGCGGTGCCGATGGCATCAGGTATGCCCTCGAAGTTGTCTGTCACGGTCTTCGCGATGAGCGCAACCGTCTCCGCGAAGAGGCGGAACGGCTCGAAGAGGCCGCTCACGGCTTCGATGATGCCCGCGACGGTGTCGACGACTACGCCGAGTATCGGTGACATGACCTCGAGGGACGCCCCGACGAGGTCGATGATTGTGTTCAAAACTGGTTCGAGAACCGGCCAGAGCGCCTCGACGATGCGCATTGCCGCCGAGAAGACGTCCGCTATCAGCTGGCCGATAGGGGGCAATACGCGCCCGAGGGTCTCGCCGATGTTCTGCACGGTGGGACCGACAGCCTCGGCGATTTTCGGGGCGTGCTCCATGATGGCCGCAATGATTGGCTGAGCGCCCTCCCAGGCGCCTCGAAGGACGCCGACGACGGTCTCGACCATCGGCTGCATGCCGGAAACGAAGCCGGTAACCTTATCGCCCAGCCCCTCCAGCGGGGTTCCTGCGAACGCCTCGTTGAGCGCCGCGAATATCTCTTCGGTGATGCCGGGCAGCGCCTCC
>Ga0310696_10006681_pt1 | contig 13651 bp, 10 predicted proteins | sample AusTroGonzalo_MG_4_FD_203885 | JGI IMG/M metagenome (GOLD analysis project Ga0310696, IMG submission 203885) | Bovine rumen microbial communities from tropical cattle in Woodstock, Queensland, Australia - Gonzalo_02 (v2) (version 2) | ecosystem: Host-associated > Mammals > Digestive system >... | reverse complement strand
AAGGGTATTCTTGCGAAAACTGAACCAAAATTCAGGGGATAGAGCCTTTGCCCAGTGCGTCAACTCATGTGACATAGCGGTAACAATGGCATTTTCCGCCGAATCCGTTCCCGTATTCTTTGCGTTAATATCCAGGAATATTGTGTTTGTAGGGTCGTAATATTCGCCGTTGGCGTTTTTAAGTTCTGCTTTATTCGTGGTGTTGGAATCGTAATATACTACATTCACATTAAAGCCCTTAGCAATTTGTGACGTAAATCTGATCCCGTCCTTCTGGTTGTCGGTAAGCTTTGTAAGATCAATGTTGCTATCGTCTACTATAGCACGGACCTGTTTATCCCTGTACAATTCCCGCCTTGTTGCAATGCGCATTTTTTCTCTTTCGAGCTGGCTTGTCACGGATGAAGCATCAGATAATGCTGCATTGTATATATTGTAGACTGTGTCCTTCGGAAATAAACCATCCTCAATATATCTCTGAAGGTCTTTTGTAAGTCCTCTTTTACCGGTGTCATAAATAAGAACAAATTTGTTTACATAATCCCCCAGGTTTTCACCGTTGTAATTTTCTACGAAAGCTTTTCTGGATGCTTCGGGAAGATTTTCTGTAAAGCTTATCATATGATTCGTGCTGTCCGAAACGTTCACGTCTTTGGCATTAAAAGTTCCCTCTTTTGTCACAAAAGTGGGTGTGTCGCCTTCCCAGATGATGTTTTCAAGGTGTAAGATATTACCCTTTTTGTCTGTTATGCCAGTCTTAGGTAAAAGGTTTCTTGATGCCTCGTTCATCGTCTGAACGTATTTATTATAATCTGCCTCAGTTGCGTTTTTCGCCGTTGCCTTTTCAATGGCATTATTAATAAGAGTGTCCTGTGCAAAGCCCACATTAAGCTTTGTAGGATTCTCTTTAATGGTAGTTGCAATATCTGTTCTGCCCTCTTTTTCGAGCTGTTCTGCAAGCTGAGGAACATTTTCATTTTGCAATATGGACTTGCCATAAGAATTGTATCTCTTTAAACCGGAAGGTATTTCAATTCCGGCACCAAACAAGCCGCCAAGGGCACCGCCCAACATATCGGTAAGGGTATCATCAACAAACATTATAAACGCAATCCCCTTAGCGGTAACATCGTCAAACCCAATTTTTAAATATTTGTGATAACGTTGCATCAATTCTGATTCGGTGCCCTCATTATTGAGGTCCATTGTAAGAAAGTCCGTTATCAGATTTCCGAGATCAGACAGTCCTTCTTCTGCCGCCTCAGCCCCGGACGATGCTAACAACGCCCGCACAATAAATTCTTTTGCGGTCTTTGCGTTTATCTTTCCGGTAAGAATGTCAAACATTGCATCTGTTCCGATGGACTCTGTAAGGTATTCCCATACGCCCGAAGCCACGGATGATAAAGCCGCCTCTGTTTCTGTGCCGCCACGGTCCAAAACTTCTATCGCCTTTGCTCTTGCGGCATTACCACTCATAGGAAGTTTTGTTAACGCCTTTACCATTTTAGATGCTTTTTCACTGCCGGCAACGCCCATAGCAAGGTTTGCCGTAACAATGCTGTCAAGTACAGACATAGCCGCCTGGTATGCTTCGGGGATTATCTTTGTCCCTGTTTTTTCACCAAGATACTGCCCGCCTGCGCTTCGCAAAGCATCGACATTCGAGCCGACAAAATTTGATTTTGCAAAATCGTTCCAGCCCTTAGCAAAGCCTTCGCCCTGCGCTGCTGTTGCTAATCCTGCTAAACCGCCGGTTGTTACCTGCGCTAATCCGCTTGCAACATTTGGCAATACTGTCTCAGGCCACACAAGCATTGTGTCGCCTAAATTGTCTACCTGTTCATTTGCTCTCACGCCCTGATACTGTCTTACACGATCTGAAACTTCTTCGATAATATCACTGTATAAATTCTGTGCTGTTTCATAATCACCAGTGTTGTAATAATAATTATAGAGTGCCTTTTCTTCATCGGTAAGCATAGAATACGGGTTAGTGCCTGTTAAATATTCCGTAATTGCTTTTCCGGCGTTTTTAAAAGGGTTTTTGGAGACGGGTTCATTAATATTTTCGTATAAGCTTCTGTTCGTAGCCTGGTCGCCCTTTATGGCACTAATGGCATTTTTAATATCATTCCACGGGCCATACCCGCCTTCTGCAACGTACTTTGATTTTTCCGCAAAATCTTCGTTTGCCATAACAGATTTATACGGCTCTATCTTTTCTGAGGATCCTATACTCGATAAATACCGTGTCTTAAGATCAACGTCGGAGTTGTCCTCCGACGTTGTATAACGGTTTTTCTTTACTCTTTCTTCAATGGTTAAGCCTTTGCTATTATCCTTTTTAAGACGTTCCTCTAATGTCATAATCGGCTCCTTTAAAATGTATAGGTCTGACCTTTCTTCATGCCTTTAAGTTCTTTCAAAACTTCTTCGGGAATACCGAGCTTTTCAAGCTCTTTATAAGTGTATGTTTTGGTGCCGTCGGTAAAAGTGTCTTTGTTATCATTTACTGGTCTGTCGTCTACTTTTTCAAGGGTTGTGGTGTTATTTCTCACATAATCCCTTACCTTCTGCTTCATATCATCAGAAAGGTTATACCCTGAAAGACTTTCGATATACCTTTCAACCGCTGCCAGACCACCGTAACCGAGTGCCATATCATACGCATCTTTCATAACTGCATTTTCGTCTTTTGCACTCATGTTATTGTACTGCGCCGCCTCAGCCTCTTTTAAAGCCTGTACATACGCTTCCTGCTCCTGGTTCCTTGCGTAGTCCCTCGCTTCTTCGTTGTATGCACGGGTGTAGTCTCTTTCATCCTCGTTAAATGCCCGGTTGTATGCGTCCTGTTCTCTTGAATAAGCTCTTTCATCCTCGTTAAACTCACGGTTGTAAAGAGTGTTTTCACGATCAAGTGCATATTTGAGATCATTAAGCATACGGTTGTAATAATCTTCATCCTGGTTCTGTACAAGCTGAATATTCTGTAATGCCTGCTCGGTGTCAAGGTCGTATCTGTCACGGGCAATGTTGTAAAAGTCGGGCAACGCCTCGTTAGCTTGCTGCAAATAGTTATTATATGCACCATTTGCCGCCGCCGTTGCATAGGTCGAACCATAGCCGCCTGTAAGCCCCGCCGCCTGTCCAAGGGTATCTTTCATTGCTAACTGCCCTGCGTTCTGCATAGCGCTTAAGTAATTCTGATATAACATATCCGTGTTGGGATCCCATGAAAAACTACCACGATTTTTAAAGTCGCTTATAAGCTGTTCAAGCTGATCTGAATACGGTGTGCGCCCGCCCTGAAGTTCCTGCAACTGCTTATTGATATAATCCGATGCCGCACTCACAGACCTATACGGGTTTTCGGTGGGTTCTGCGCCGTTTCGTATCATATCAGTCCACAGCCTCTTATCAACGTCACCGTTAATAGAAGGGGCGCTATCTCTTGTGGGTGTTAAGAGATTACCAGCTAAGTTTTTTTTCCCATAATCAGGGGTGTTTACATAAGCGCCGGATCCATCGTCCTGCAAGTCAACCATTTGTTCGGTTATAATTTTGGGAGTTTCCGGAAGGCTGTTTTTTTGGGGAATCTTTTCAACGTACGCCCCTGATCCGTCGTCCTGCAAGTCAACCATCTGTTCGTTGCCAAACTTAGGGTTTGACGGTATGGTTTTTCTGTTTACGTAACTGCCGGATCCATCATCCTGTAAATCAACCATCGTTTCATTTCCGAATTTTGGATTAGAAGGAATAGGTTCCGGTAAATCTTTTATTGCCGCAACGTAACGATCTTCAAGCTCTCTATCAAGAGCGCTTTTCTGCTTGCCGGGAATGTTTCTATCTAAAACGTTTTTGAAATATACCGACGCCATAGATTTTGTATCAGCCTGCCTTGGCGGAATGGTTACAACTGTTCGCCCGCTGCCACCGTGACTTCTTTTGGGCACCGCTGATTTCGCATCAACCAGCGAATCCGAATCGCCTAACAAAGGATTATAAGGGTTTACAGTGGGCGTTAATTCCTGGGGCGACGTTGCCATATAAGATTCAAGCGGTGTGGCATACCCTAATTTTTTAAGTAAATCTTTCAGTTTTTCATCATCCTTTGTTGCCATCTTCTGTCTCCTTTTCTTTTAATGCTTGTTCCGCTGCCGATACCTCTTTCAAAACTGTTCTGTCGGCTTCGTCTTTTATGTCGTCGTATATATCTTTGACTAAAAGCCTTTTAACCTCAATATCAAAGGGAAGCCCGTTGATAAAATTAATAATCTGCTGTTTTGCTTTTCTTATTCCGAAATTATTCATGTTTGCTCCTAACTAACAACATCACATAATACTCTTGCATTGGGATTATTAACAAGATCGGATAAAAGCCCCCAATGTATTCTTCCACTATCAAAGGTAACAGTGTCGCCTAAATCAGCACTTCCATATAATTCAATTGAACTTCCATATATTTTTGTATGGGTAAAATTTGGATCTCCAAATTCACAGTCGGCGGTACTAAATGCAATTACATCCTTGTTGTAATAAGACAAATATCCTGAATGGATTATCAGCCCGCCAATGTTTCCTTCATCTGCAATAACTTCCCCCTCAAACGTACCGCTATTGCACCATAGATTTCCTGCCGAGTCTAATGTAAAGTGGGTTGTGTCAACGGTAAATGTACCAGTTGAATTTATCTGTACACCGCTGCCTGATAACGTAATTCCGCTATACTGCGTTCCTTTTTTTACACTTGCGGCTATTCCATTTTCATCAACATCCAGTCTTGAAAGTATTCCGTTGGCTCCGTTTACCTGAGCATACACGCCATTTGCTGTTATTGTTACTGCGGCAACACTCGATTCAAGGTCTGCCACGGATAATTTAATCATCCCGGCGCTTTGCATGATCTCGGACATTTCCTTGCCGTTCATGATCTTGTTGCCGACAAAATCAGTTATATCTTCTTTAAACTTTGCCGACACATTGTCTGTGTCAATGTTCATAAGCAAAAGCTCTATCTGTTCTTTAAACTGGTACAGATATGACTTCATTTGCTGCAACTGTTCGCCCGTCGATTTGTCTGATTCGATTTTCGGATTAATTAATATCGGATTCACTGAATATCACTCCCTGTTTCCAGTGTTTTTGTTATCTGGTAAATTGTGACTTTGCCTTGTCCTTCAAGCTTTATCTGAAAATGATCGCACCGTCTCGGAATAATGGACAACGGGTAAACCTTTGTGCCGACTGATTTCATTTCATATAACCTTGTATAGGGCATATCATCGTACTTAATCCATACGGCAGCACGGGCTTTTGTTTCCATATACGCCTTTATTACAATTTTATGAACGTACTTTGCCTCCGGCATTACATAATCAATAGGTCTTGTTTCTGCCTGCCACTTAATATCGCTGTATTCTTCTTCCGTGGTGCTAACACTGGTATTTTTATCAAACAGGTGTAGTACCTTGTCATACACGCCAACAAGGATATTATTCCACGTTGCATACTGCATATACAGTGTATTGTCGTCCTCAGCCCAAAGCCCTTTTAAAGTGTCGTATACATATATGTGATTTTCCGATACGCCGTCATAGCATGATATGTAATACTTTTCTTTATTCCGTCCGCCCAAAGCATACGTGAATTTTGACAGGTCGCCCAGTTTCTTTGAAATGTTCTGCGGCAATGATCCATCATACGCACAAATTGAGGTACGGGCTTTGTAAAACAAAACTTCATTAACCACTGTAAGCGATTTGCTGCAATTCTTCTGAACGCCTCGGCATATTGTTTCTTTTGTCTGGTGTGCGCCCGTGTTTGATATTGCTATCTTTATAAGGCTGTTTTCCTTAAAGAATGTCGGGTAGCCCAGATATGTTACGGCGCCTGTAAATATTCCATCAGACCCTATTGTTACTGCCCACGAATCTGTTGATATGCCCTCAAAGCAATTCCAGTTTAAAGGATCCCCAAGCTTTGTTGCATATATCTCGGTGCCGTCTGAATTGCAAGCCCAAAGTCTGTTCATGGCTTCGGTAACATATGCAATGTTCGGCACTTCTCTTTCCACCTTAAATACAACGGAGGTCAGGGCTTTTGTTGCCGTTATAAGCCCTGAAAAAGTGATGCTATTTGCACTAACCGCCTTTATAGGGTATGTGGCATAATGTACGCCGTTATTTTCCATCGGCAGAACGTTGTCAACCTCTGCCCAGGTCTGTTCCTGAAGGTTTAAGGAAATTTTAACGCCGTCAAATTCGTTTAAATTAGCGCCTATTCCTGTAGCGGTTGCCATAACATACGCCGTTGTTATCGTTACCCATGTATTACTTGAAATTGAATACTGCTGCAATACACTTTTGCCGTCGATCTCTGTTAACAGGTAGTCGCCGTCCTGCGGGTCGTGTTCCTCGTAATAAGCTGCGTTATGATATGTTATCGCCTCGCCCTTTGCGTTAGTTAGTGAAAAGGTTACACTGGTTGACTGGAAAGACGTTGCCATGCTTTTAACGGTGCTTCCATCGTACACTTTTTTGTCAGGAAATATGCACAGATAGTTCCCCATTTTGACAAGTGTTTTCTCGTCATTGGTAAACGATGCCGCTATCTGCGGCGCCGTTCCATCCGGCTTTAAAGTCGTAATTTTATCGGTTGATACAATATACAGATTTTCCCCGCCTAAAATACCTTTTATGTTAGTCAATTTAAGGTCTGCAATTAACCTTTTTTGCCTGGTAGTCAGGTGCGGAAAATCATTTAATGACAAATTGTGCATACTGTAAAATTCACTTTCGGTGCACTCATTTGTCACGTTTAAGCCCATAAACTGGGCAATGCTGTTTGTTTTTAATTGTCTATCCTTCTTTGATCTTGGATCGGTGAGTTTTGGGAGTAACATTCTTTTCTCCTTAATACTGTCTGTATAGGCATATGTGATCTGTTATACCATCTTGCATAATCCTGGTATTGTGAATTGTACATTGCAGATGAATTTTGATACCGTGTCATTTCCTCGTTTGCCTCGTCAATTTTGGCTTTGAGGTAAGAAGGATATAAAATATCGTAAGGCGGCTCGGCAAGCAATGTCTTACTATCATCCGTGTAAGGGAAAATCAATCTTTGATCTTCCTCGCCTTCTTCCGGCGGTTCAATGTCCAAATACGGGTTGTCCTCATGAGTCATGAACAGGTCATTATATATTCTGTTATCAACCTCGGACAACCATTGCATTTTAATATCATCGGAATATTGATTAGGCTTTATCGTGTCCGCACGGTCAATTGCTTCTCGAATCGTCATTGTGTTCTCCTTTAAAGAAAAAGAAAGGCTTTGCAGCCTTTCAATTTTAATGTATTGCTATCGGGTTAGCTGCCTTTTCAAAGTAAGCTTTTTCCTTAGATATTGCAAAAGCGGTCGCTCTTTCTTCTGCCTTTTCCGCATTTCTTATAACCTCGGCAACTTCTTCGGGCACTCTTACAAACTCGCCCCGCTTAAGGATGTAATTTTTAAAATTAACACCCACAAACATTGTGTCCTCTTTGCCCTTCATAGGCACCCTAAGTTCCACATATTTCTTTGTGGGTTTGGGTTCTTCCTTCTTGGGTTTCTTTGCGGCCACTGTATTAACAGCGGTTTCCTCAGTGACTTCTGTGGTCACAACATCATCGGTTACAGCTTTTTTAGTTTTGTCTGCCATAATTTTCTCCTTAATTGCCGGGGCTGGCGAAGCCCCGGCATAAAATCATTCTTAGTTTTCTTCGTCGTCGTCGTTCATGGATGAACCGGTTTCAACACGAATAAGTCTCTCCTGATAAAGGATGCCTGCGCCGTGGTTGAACTTATAACCAACGGTTGAGAACTGGTCAAGAGGTCCGCCGATCTGTGAACGGTCCTTAATAATCATTTCCATGCCCTCGCCTTCGGGATCCAGTACGCCAAATGCGTCTTTACCAAGTGCCATTGAAGCATATACTGCTGCGCCCTGTGCGCCGCCTTCGCCGGGATATACTACGGTATCATCATCACATGCTGCAAGCGTTGTGGAAGCGAATGAAATTGTTGTTGCTGTGTTTCCGGTAACAGTTACCTTGTTTGTACCAAAAACAATTTCTCTGCCCTTCAAAGAGTCGTTTGTGATGGTTCCGCCGTCAACGGTGATAGAAGTTGCAGCGCCGGCAGTAACCGCACCATTAAGTGCAAGTGTTCTGGAGTCGGATGCAAGGTCGGCACCCTTGAAAACCTTAACATTGGTGTCCTCGATAAAGCGGAATCCGTGAAGTGTTCCGATCTCACCGTTGAAAATAGGTGCTACATCGTCATACTTGTGGAACTCTTTCCACTCGCTGGACTCTCTGAGGTCATAGGACTGTGAAGGATGGATTACCCATACCCAATAGCCGTCAAACTTGGGCACATGGTTTTTCTTCATCCATGTTGCAACCTTGTTAATAAGGCTGGGTGTGATCTTATGGTTGGGGGTGATAGCGCCTCTTGAAGTAGCGGGTGTGCCGCTGTACTCTGCGTAAACAACGTTTGTTCCTGCAAGGATCTTGTTTCTTGTAAGAATGTCGTATGTTTCGCCTTCGGTTGCGCCCATTTCCTCGGTTGCGCCGTAGATCACATCATCAAAGGATTCAAGCTCCAGGCGGTCGGAAATAGCAACATAGTCGCCGTGCTGGTTGGTTTCGATCTCAAGGCTTGTCATACCGAAATTCTGTCCGGTAGGAATTACACCTTCTGTAAGGGGTACTAATGCCTTAGGGAAAGTATTGAACTTTCTGAACTCGATCTTATTGCCCTTCATGGGTACATGCTTTCCAAGAGGGGTGAAAACTGTTGCCGCACGTGCGTTTTCCAGAAGCGTTCTTTCATAGAACGTTTTCATGGTGGGCGCCATGGACTGGGGTGAGGTCTGTGTTGATACGTTGATGGGGTTAACGTCGGTGGAAAATCTTAAAAGATTAAGCTTATAAAATGTCATAATTGCCTCCTTTAACTTTTTAAGGTTAGCGGTCGTATCTGTTTACGGTCGGTTAGAACATTATCGCTTTTTGCGCTGGCTTTCCGCCCATGCTGCAAGCTGTTCTTTGTTCATGTTGTTAAAGTTAGGAAACACACTGACTTGTGCGGCAGCGGTTGAACCGGTCATGCCGTTTTCTTGGGGTCTTTGGGAACCTGAAGCAATTGTGTTTGCAGTCGCAATTTGCGCTTGCTTTGCGGCGTTTAATGCTGCGCTCTGTATAACCTCGTTGTGGTGGGTTGCAATATATGCCGCTGTGGTATCACCGTTTGTCGCTCTGAGGATGTTTACAAAAGCGGGATTGCCTAACTCGCTTGCAAGATCGAAATTTGGGTATTTCTGCTGCGTTATCGCTGCGTTACGTCTTATAACCTCAAACTGTGCTCGCTGCTGTTCTTCCTCATAAACTCTTTGCTTTTCGGTTTCAGCCTCTTTCACTCGTCGTTCAAGTGTTACTAACTTTCGTGCTTCCGTCGGTGTCATATCGTGTTCTTCCGCATACTTCTCGTAATAGGAATCATCGTCTGCCACGGCGGCGGATAGCTTTGTCATGTAGTCTTTGTCCTCAGAATCCAGCCCGTATTTTGTACCAATGGTATTTAATAATGCCATAGCCTCTTTAAGACTCTTTTCCTGTCCTTTATATCTTTTGAGGCGGTCGTTTATGGCTTTTTCCATGTACTCACGATGGGCTTCTTTGTAGTCGTCGGACTTAATGATCTCGTCATATGTCAGCTTGGAAGGCTTGGCTTCTTCTTTTGCTGGTTCCTCTTTCACTTCCGGCTCTTTCTTGGCTGCGCTTTGCCCTTTCATTACCTCAGCAAAGAGTTTTCTTCCTCTTTCGGGGATAGAGGATGGAATATCAATACTTTCTCCCGAATTTTCTCCTGATGCAGCGCCTTCGCCGGTTGCGCTTCCGGCACCGTCGCCGCCCTCACCAAAGCGGAGAAGCTTAAGCTTGAAAAACTTCATATTAGTCCTTTCTGCCGTTTAGGTCGGCGAATCCATCTATTGAGAGAATATCACAAACACATTTGCGATTTCTAACCCATTCAAGAAAAAAGTTTTATTTTTTAATCAAAACATTTATGTCGTTTGGGAACTGTTTCCCCATCTGCTTGAAACATTCCACAACACCGTTGAAAATCGGCGCTGTTTTTTCCGTGGGCGTGTATGTTATATGCTGGTAGCCGTCGTCCTCCTCCTCGTATAAGTCAAAGGCTTGTGCCTTTTGCAGGCTTATAGCAAGTGCCCACAAAAGGACCGAAACCGAATTACATATCAAGGCGTTACCCTCGGAAGCATGCCCGTTTGCCGTTATGCTGTTTTTGGTAATTTCAACAGTTATCATATTTTGGTATTGTTTATCGCCTGTTCTTTGGCGTTCTCAACTATTGTACTTTGTGCGGGATCCGTGGTTGTCAAATCAACAGGTCCGCCACTCGGCATCGGCTGTCCGCCTTCTGCAAGTATCATCTGCCCGATTCTTTCAGCCAGTGCGGGGTTTACCTGTGTTGCAAGCTGCAAGCTCAACTGCTCAAACTGTAACAACCTCATTTGCAGTGTTTGATTCTGCTGTATCTTGCTTATTACAAGGTCCTTGTGGTCAAAGTCCATGATCTCTAAACATGCAAGCGCCTGGTCTGCCATATCGGGTCGGAAAAACCCTATCTGGTAAAAGTTTAACGCAAGTTCGTTCATTTCCATTTTCTTGTATGGTGATGCCTTTTCCGCTGTCACATCAACGTCAAATTCAGGCAGCCTAAGCCCCATGTTTACACCGTTGATAATTTGAGGCTGTGCCACTAAGCCGGAATTATCGAAATTAACAAACTGCTCCTCCCCGCTTGCGTCCGGTGCAATTCTAAACACCCTCGGAGAGTCGTAAAACTGTCTTATAAGCTCGATTACCTGATAAACAACCTCTTTGTATGCCCGGTAAAATTCACGGTTCGAGCTTCTTGCATTTTTACCCGCTGCCTCCTGCAATGCAGCTATGGCAGATGCAGCCGTTACACCGGATGAAGTTGATCCGTTGTGAACATCCTGATTACTCGTGGCGGTTTTCAATTCGTCCGTTTTAATATTCAGGAAATTAACATAGATGGAATCCAGCGGCTTTGTATCAATCGGGCGCATGTTCATTTCATCCAAACTGCCGGCAACATGTACAATTTTCTTTGATCTGTCCAAATACTCGGTTTCGTTCACCGCAGAATTTTCACGGGCAAAATATCTCGGCGTGGTTCCATCTTCGGCATTTTCAACCATGGCATTGTTTAAAATGTCTATGTCTGTTTGCGTTCCTCTGCCTATGTCCGTTAAACCATAGCCGATAATAGATCCCTCTATCGGGTAAAGGTTCATTACAACAAACGGGTATTTCCCGTGGTCATAATAGCCACGTTCCGCCAGGCTTTCGCCTGTTTCAACCATTGTGCCCGTTACGGGGTCAATCGTTGTCGGTCTTTCGGTTTCGTTCTCGGATGCGTACAACACAACGTCATTTACATATTTGCAATATTGCAGCACCTTCTTTCCGCCGTACTCGGTGTGATAGTACCAGTCAATAACAACTGATTTATCCGCTGTGTCAACGTTATCATCATAAATGTACTTTGCAACGGTAACACTTGTTTCACCTGTATGACCTTTTGTTTCGGGGTATCTCTGCTCTAATATGTCATTGTCTACAAGCTCAATTGTGAAAAAGTTCTTGCTTTGCTGTATATCGGTGATTCCCGGCTGCCAAAAGGCGTTCAAAATATCAATTTTCTTAACGGTTATATCCCCTAAGCCGTTATGCTTTGAGGCGTCCCAGAAAATGCCCTGGATGCTTCCGCCCTGTTTCAACGTATACCAAGCAATATCGGAGTATGTTTCCTCATACTTGTTTTGTTCAAGCACAACGGGAACGATGGACGATAACATTTTTGCTTGTGCCTTGTCGTCACTTTGGCGGGGCTTTATATTGCAGGTGGGAAAACTGTCCATTGCATCGGAGTATCTACCCTGAATACAGGACCACAACCAAGTTGTTGACTTCATAAAGTGTGTTTGATTTTCGTTTGAAACGTTCCCCCACTGGCGAAGCTTCCAAAACTGTTCATTATCTGTGATTTTCTGTTCAAGGCGCTGTTTTCCATCCTTGTATTTTCTCAACGTCTCTGTGGCTTTTGCGATCTGGTCTTTGCCGATTTTCTTTACTGCCACTTCCGCAGGTTCAACGGCGGGTGCTGTCTCGTTTAATGCTGCTTGTGCTAATGGGCGTGACGCTTCCCTTATCATCCCCGGTCTTACTATACCTTGTGCCATGCTTTCGCTCCTTTGCTTATTATGTGAACATGTTTAACGGGTCGTAACGTGGCGTTGCCTTTGTTACTATATCCCGTGGTGTTATCGGTCGTGACATTGCGGCGTATCTCAAATCGTCGCAGGCGTGGTCCTCTAAGTCGGTGTCCAAGTCCTCTATGCGGTGTTTATCAAACATCATTAGCGGAATGGTTCTTATTGTGTCTTTGCAGGTGTCGAAAAAATACAACATTGCTTTGCCGTTTTGATCAAACTTTAATCTTTCTCGAATCTGCATCCATCCCGGAACACGATCATTTACACCGGGCGTAAAATAAACGCCGTACTTTTCCGCCGTGTCGGCAGCGGAAACGCCTCTGGAACCATCCCAAATTGACGGATCCGCAACGCCAAATATTTTACGCCCGGCTAACATCGGGTGTTCTGTTTCGATGCGGTGTATCTCTTTGAATTGTTCATCATTGGACCATTTCAAGCCTTCGTTGGGCGTTCCCGTGCAACCGTACAATTGCAAAATCTGATACATGCAGCCGTCAAAATCTATCGCATACCATGAACACGAAAACGGTTTACCGTATCCCCAGTCATAGCTTCTAAACACATTCCAACTGCGGGGAACGTCAAAAGGTTTGATAACATGTGTAAAACGGTGTTCCCGTGCTGCTTCTTCTATGGTCAAATGATGCTCGGCGCACAATTGCGGGTCGGGTGTGATGCGGAACTCCTCAAAATATGCCCCCTCGAACACGTCCCAGCGCCCGTTAAGCCATGCTTCTTTTAATACCCTCGGCAGGCTTTCAAGCATGTGGACATAATCGGGATCCATTTCCATCAAGATTTTATTGTCGGTTATTAGTGACTGGATGAAAATATATTCTTCGGGGCGCTCGTCCTGTTCAAATTTACGATCAATAAAGACCCTTTTTATATATCCGTGTGCAGGTCCGCCCGGATTCGTCGTATAATAGACCCTCTTTGGGTAGCCATTGACGCCACGGCAGGAGCCAGCAATTTGTTTTATCCATGCTTCTTTCAAAAGGGTGGCTTCATCAATGAAAATTACATCGTATTCCAAGCCCCTGTAGTTCATGGCGTCCGAATCGTTGTCACAATATCCGCAGATGATCTGTGATCCGTTTGGAAACATGATGCGATTTTCACTTTTATTGTAACGGCAGAAGCCCACCAGCAAAGCCATTAATGGTTCTATATGGTTTGCAACAACCTCTTTATAAGTGCGGCGAACAATCAAACACTTTATGCCCGGATATTTGCAGCATAATATAATAGCTTTTGCCCTGATAGCCCATGATT
>Ga0310696_10006680_pt1 | contig 13651 bp, 6 predicted proteins | sample AusTroGonzalo_MG_4_FD_203885 | JGI IMG/M metagenome (GOLD analysis project Ga0310696, IMG submission 203885) | Bovine rumen microbial communities from tropical cattle in Woodstock, Queensland, Australia - Gonzalo_02 (v2) (version 2) | ecosystem: Host-associated > Mammals > Digestive system >... | reverse complement strand
AAGGTCGTCGTTGTAGCCCTTAAGTGCATGGCTGGCGGCAGCAAACATTGTGGCAGCACGAAGGTCGAGTTGCGGATTGCGGTTGGTGAAGGCCCACATATCATCGGGGGTACCAGAACACTTACCGTCGGCTGATATCTCATAGGGTTTTAACGAGGGGTCGTAGTGCAAACCGTCGGTGATGCTGGCTGCATCGCCAAGATGGTGGTAGTTGTCGAGTATGGAGTTTGAGAGCGTCTGGGACATGTGACCTATCTGCTCAGCCTGTGCCACGAGATTCAGCGTGCCGTGCTCAATGAACTGCAGAATATCAGGCACTCCATCGGGACGGTGCAGGTCTACATAGCGCTGTTTCTGGCTGACGAATGTCTCGTCGCGCTGGGGCTTGAAGAGTTCCCACGTACGGATGAAGTTCTGCACCACGTTTATGTTGGAGCCTGTCTCGATGTCGAAGTCACCTGCATCGAAGAATCCACCGACGTTAAGTCCGGGAATCAGTTCGTAGGGTTTGTACTTGGTATCCGTCGATGCCCCCTGATGGTGCAGGTCGAAGTGGTCACTCTCTGGTGCCTGAAGATAGCCCTCCTTGAACGGCTCACCATGCCAGGCACGATAACCCTCGTTCACGTACATGTGGTTCATGTGGATAGGCACCCACACGTCGGTGGTGGCATCGGTAATCTTGTCGTAGACGTGCTCATCGATGAGGAAGTCGTTTGTCCGGGTATTTCCGTACTGGATATAATACACTCCCGGATCTTTGACTGAGGAGAAGTCGAACTTCACATAATTATATTTAAAGTATGGTCCCCACGACTGGATGTCGCCCTCGTAGGCCTTCTCGGCGGTGCCGTCAGGATTCAGGCGCATGAGCGAGGCTGTGGCCTTCGGAGTATCAGCCTTATCAAGTTCAATGACAGCCACCTTCGGCTGTTCGGGGATATAGCCCACTTGTGAGAAACCAATGTTCGGCTCACGTATCCATCCGGGGATGGCATTGGGCTCAACAGTCCAAGTAATCACCTTGCCGGTCTTTCCCTTAGGCAACACACTACGCAACACGAACCAGCCGTTTTGTGCCAACATACGGCCATCGAAGAGTTTCAACTCAGAATCCTCACTACTGACTTTCACCATACGTCCAGGATCGTCTGTAGCCATGACGAACTGATGGCCCGTCTCTATGGGCAGCGGGTCAATGAATCGGCCAGTACCACGATCGTCGTAGGTCTTGAAGCCCTTGAACTGACGAGGCTTCTCACTGTTAGGACGGGTAATGGTCTGACTTGTGGCATAACGGGGCAAACGACCTAAGCGTCCGTCGACGGTAAAGGTCTTCAGCCAATACTGCGAAGGCAGGAACTCAATGTTCAGGCCTGCGTCTCCTGCCAGGCTTTCCGGCACCGGTTTATCGAGCCAAACAGCTATCTCCACAGCCTTGCCTTTGGCGGTTACTATGATACGGCTGTCGAAATCGTAATCATCATAGCGCAGTCCGACCTCTATGCTGCCATTCTCACGATCCACCGTGCGGCTTGTCATCTTAGGCACGAGGTCCCACTGCTCGGGAGTATTATTCAGACGTACGGCTCCTCCCTGCACTGTCCGTACACCGTGGTGTATGATCTCAATACCAGAGTTCTTCTCGTCGTTGAAGCCTCCGTTGAAACTGTTGCTGAACACCAGCACGTTAACACCTTGCCGCTCGAAATAATCGCGGTCGTTAAGTTGCAAATCCTGACCTCTGACTATCACGGCCACAAGTGTCAAAAAAATAATTGATAATAGGTTCCTCATACTTATTCTGTTATATTTAAATCTTTTTCGTACTGTCCCTAAGTTCCAACCGTGCATTGACCACAACATGGTGCACACTGTCGTCGCCGCTGATCTGGTCGGAAAGCAATCGGAATGCCTTACTGCCAATCTCCCGGAGATTCTGCTTCACAAACGAGATACGGGGATGGGACATCTCCGACACCCAGTCGCTCATATAACCAATGACAGACACATCGTCAGGAATGCGCAGACCCTGACTGCTGATAGCCTGCAAGGCTGATATCGCCAACAAGCCATGAGTGGCAAGTATGGCATCGGGCGGTTCGGGCAAACTGAGCAATTCAAGAGTATCAGAGAGACCTGAGTTGAAACTGATATGATGGCATTTAACCAATTCCGTACGTACAGGGATGCCACGCTCATGTAATGCCTCAATGTAGCCGTGCTTACGGTCGACTGTCTGTTTCATCTGGTTAGAACCTCCAAGGAAGGCTATACGACGGGCACCTTCTTCGATAAGGCTGATTGTGGCCTGATATGCTGAGGCGGCATCGTTGATGATGACCGACGATATACCGATGTTAGGATCACGGTCAAAAAAAACTATAGGCAAATTCGCTTTTTTAAGTCTCTTCAGATGACTGAAGTCGGTGGTTTCCTGCGAAGGACAGATGATGACGCCCTCTACGTGCATACTCTCCAACAACTCCAGACAGTTGACCTCATTATTGAAGTTTTCGTCAGAATCAGTAATGATACACATGTAGCCATTCTTCCTGGCCTCGGCCTCGATGCGTTTCACAATGTGGGCATAGTGGTTGAACGACACGTCAGGCACCACAATGCCGATTGTTTTCGTCGTATCATAACGAAGACTCGCGGCAAAGGGGTTCGGACGGTATCCGTTGTCTTCTGCAAAATGTTCAATCGTCTTACGAAGTTCCGGACTCACCCCATCCAGCCCTCTCAATGCACGTGAGACGGTGGAAACATTAACGCCAAGTATCTTGGCAATGTCACGCTGCGAGATTCTCTTCATCGGCGAACTTACTAGTGAGACCACAAAATTAGTGCATTCTGAAAAATAATTTGCGCAACAGGCATGAGAAACGCTACGCAACGCGTTGCGCAAAAGTAATGATGAATCTGGATCCCTGGTTATAATCGGGATCAAGACTGATTTCGCCACCAAGGAGCCTTACAGTATACTGACAGAACGGTAATCCGAGACCTACGCCTTCATTGAATATGTCAAGCTTCATAAAGGGAGTGAAGATACGCTTGCGTTCAGCCTCAGGAATGCCGACTCCTGTATCGCTCACCACAAACTCACGGCCATCCTTCACCTCAAGCGTGATGCTGCCCTCCGTAGTAAACTTGTTGGCATTGTTCAGGAGTTCGGAGAGTATGAGCAGCAGGTTCCTACGGTCTGTACAGATAGTCTGCGAATCGGGAATGTTCGTCACGAAACGGATGTCGACGGTTTCCGGATGTTTCAATATAATCGACGCGACGGCCTCACGGCAAAGGGCGTTACAGCTGAAATCGGTGAACCTGAACTTCGGTTTCTGCCCGACATCAGATGCTGACTTGGCAGCCAACATCGTTGCAATATGACTGATTGAGACGGAACTCGACTTCATACGGCTGATGATGTCGGCAACCTCTTCCTCAGGGAACTCATGGAAATTGGCAGACAACACCTGGGCAAAGCCGTTGATGACGTTCAGAGGTGTACGTATCTGATGGGTCATGTCGAGTACGAAATCTTGCTTCTGCTTGGCAATATCCATCTTAAGTTGAAGGGCGGTTGACAATTGGGAATTCATGGCTGAAAGCTGCGAGTTGGCAGTCCTGATGTCATTCACGGATTTCTGAAGCGACCGTTGCATCATAGAGAAACTGTTGGAAAGACGTCCCACACTGTCTTCGCGGTCACTGGGCGGCAACGGCTCGTCGAAATAACCATCAGAAATGTGGCGTGCCTGCTGGGCCAGTTGCCGCAGGGGGCTGACAGCCTTTCTCACAGTCTGATAACAGAAGAACAATAAAAGCAGCAAACCTATGCCTACGATAATCCAGACTGTATAAAGTAACCGGTTGTAGCGACTGAACACGTCACTTTCGGTACATACGATGGCGATGCTCCATCCTGTGCGCTCCAATGGACGATAGAAGATGTACGCCTCGTTACCGTCAACAATAGTCTGTGTCATGCCACTGCGTCCGGCAAGCATGGCCTTGCCCAGAATATCGATGTCACGTTGTGACTCTGGGGCAGCATCACTGAATATACTCTCGTTGAACAATTTGGCCGTATCAGGGTGTACCAGATAGGTTCCGTCGCGCCCGACCATGATAGCCGAGGAATTGGGATAGGGTTTAATACCTGTGAAAGCCTCCGACAACCACTTAAGGGTAATGCTTGCAGTGACCGAGCCGATGAACTTACCACTGGCGTCGCGCATCGGACAACAATAAGATGTAAGAATGTCACGGGCCGAGAGAGTGCCCTCATTGTAATCATCGAAGGCATCCACCCAGCAAGGTGCTCCTTGAGAGCGGGGACTGCTATACCAAATCTTGTCAAAGTATTCAAAGGGTCCCTCACGTACGGTGGTGATAGTATCGTCCTGTCGCAAGGTATAAGCAGAGAAGTAACGCCCCATCTCCGGAAAAAAGTATGGTTCCATGCTGATGGCAAAACCGGTAAGGAAATCGTGATTTGTGACGACTCTGCGGGTGAATGACAACAACGAGTCGGGATAAAGGTTCCGCGAGGAGACGGCAGCCATGTAGTTCGTAACGGCCTCGGTCTGGTCCATAATGCCATTGATGCGCACCACTGTATTGTCAAGAAGCTGGTTGGCACGCTCTATGGCCACCTGACGGACATATTGCTTAGACCGATAGAAGAGAAAATCGAATACGACGGAGAAGATCACCGTGATAATCAGGATAATCTGAAGGCCTAAACGGAGCGAGAGGCGTTGCTGTATATAGAGTATGACTCGTTTCATGTTGATACTGGGTAGTTCTTTGGCGAAGCAGAGCGGGGAGCCGGTGCATTCAGCAACTGCTCCAGAAGTTGGGTAAGAGCTTCGGTAGCCGAGAGAATGTCAACCTGAATCTTGGCCATCTCCGCTTTCGTCAGGGTATTATAGTTGGCGGCGATAGTATCGGTATGGTGACAGACGGTCTCAACGGGAACTACCATCTGGTCTGTCATCTGATGAATGAAATTAGCTTTCAGGCGGTCATATTCCTGCGCCTCATTATAGGCTTCCTGTAGCTGGGTGTTCTGGCGACTGAGCGTATCTTTTTTCTGCTGCATCTCCTCCATGTAACTGGCCAGTGAACGCTGCATCTTCGAAAGAGTGTTCTGCAAGTGGCCAATCTCGTCTTTTTGACTGCTTTTGGGAATTGACTCGTTCAGATGTCCGTCCGCTATACGCTGGGCAGAGTCGGCTAAGAGGTGCAATGGCCGCAGATGACGCCCGATGACTCTCCAGCAGACAAACAAAAGCACCAGCAAGCCAATGACCGCCGACACTAACAGGTATATCTGTTTACTTGTAAACTGGCCATAGATGTTTTTTGAGGGACAGACCATAACCAGGCTGTACTGATTGTTGTAGACTGGCTGAAAAAAAATATACGACGGCTCTCCCCCATACTCTATCTCCCTATAGCCACCCTCACCGGCAACGATATAACTACTGAACCGTTTGTCATCATAGGCTGTCACATGAAGTTCTGCCCGTCCAGGCAAAGTCAGCCGATTGTTGTCACCTATAGTTCGCTCTATGAAGGTTTTATCCACTTCCAGTTCCTGATGTTGCTGATGGGCAATCAGCTCTGCTTTACGTAACGAGTTGTCAATCCTCAAGGCGGTATTCTCCAACGCCTGTAGGGTTGTCTCTACCGATTCATCCCTTATAACTTCTTGCGAGAAGCTTGCCAAAAGCAGGATTACAATACAAAAAATGGCCACTACAAAACCTCCCACCCAAAGTGCCAGCTGAGTGGTAAACGATTTACGTATATGGAGAATCCAACTCTTCATGTCGTATAATGATAGCCTGTAAAGGCTGTTGTGTTGGTACGTATTAATATAATGACGTACGATGATTATTATTAGTTTAATTACCAACTATGGTATTTATGGAATATTAACAACTCGATAAACGGACAAAGAAAAAGGATGCCAGATCTCGCGATCCGGCACCCTTTTGTTTTTGATTGATGTGCAGTTTTAATAATCCCAGCCCTCCTGAATCAGGTTCGGGTTCATGTCCTTAACCTGCTGCGGATAGGGGAAGAGGCGGTGCTTCTCCTTCCAGCCAACCTCATTACCGGCATCCATAGCCTCATGAGTGTGGAAGATGAAGAATCGGCTGTTAGCCTCGGTACCATTCTCCCATACCACGTCGTTCATATCGACACCTTCAATAGATGACGGCTTCTCCAACACCTTGTCGCAGAGGTGAGGAATGTGCATACCCTGCTCCTTGAGGCGAGCGATGCACTCCTGATCGTATGAATCGTTGTCGAGCTTGCTCCAACGCATGATGTCCTGATAACGGCAGCTCTCGAACCAAAGCTCATATGACTTCTCCTTCTTCAGGGTAATCAGGTCGACATTGGCGCTGATGGTCTTGGAACCTGCACGTTCCTGAATCATGTTGATATAAGTCTTAGCGGTAGCGGCATCACCCGTACGGAGACAGCACTCAGCATAGTTGAGCAGCACCTCAGCATAACGCATGATAATGATGTTGTTCAGACGGTGAACTGCACCATAAGAGCCATCACCCTCTACTCCATCACCATCACGGACGACGTGTTTGATAGGAATGAAGAACGACTGCCCATAGTGACCCTTACGACCAGCCTTGATACCGATCTTATTGCTCTTCACACGGTCGGCGTGCTTGGCAGGCATGCTCTTATAATAAGTGTCAATCAACTCAATACCTGTTTCACCATAGATCATATCAGCGATGTGAATCAAGGTAGCCTTGAAGCGGTCAGACTGGTATTCACCCTTCTCACCTAAAGGATTAGTGTGGCCGTTGTCGTTCATGGCGAACTCCTCACCAAACCACTCAGGAATACCGATAGAGCCCCATCCTGCCACTGAGCCAGTATAAGCATTCAGACACTGCTTGACGAACTTGTCTGAACGGATCTGCATACTCTGGGGCTCCATCCATGTGCTATGCTGGTTCCATCCCAGACCACTACCTGTGCTCCATTCACCAGCGGCAGCATTGTAACGGAAGTTAACCTCGAACACCTTCTCAGGGCTACCGTCACCCTGAATATGGAACTGATCCATGTAGTCCTTACCAGGAACGAGGGCATACTTGCCAGAGTCGATTACCCGCTTCAGGCAGTCCTTAGCCTTGCCAAAATCACCGGCGAACATGTAAGCCTTACCAGCCATAGCAAGTGCGAAGCCCTTGGTGATACGATAGGCGCCTTCCTTGTCGGCAGTAGAAGCACGCTCAGAGAGGTCATCAACAGCCATCATGCACTGATCACCAACCCATGTGAAGTACTCCTTCTGAGACTTCGGAGAACCCTCAGGAGAATTGGGGTCATCACTCTTCACGGGAATTACGTCAGCTGACAGGAGATGATCCACGAAGGGAGGAGTTCCCCAATAGCAAGCGAGCAGGAAGTAGTTGTAGGCACGAAGCACACGGGCCTCAGCAGCAGCCTGCAACTGGAACGGTGTAAGAACCTTATCCGGATTATTCTCTTTACCGAAATACTGGAGAACAGTGTTGTCGGGATAGATAGAGAGGTAAAGGCCTCTGTAGTGATGGTAGATGGCCTCGGGAGTATGGAGGAAACGGAACTCATTGATAGATCCACCCCACTCGTGGTCGCCATAGAACTCACCGCCGTAGCAGATATCATCGCCCGGGTGGTTAGCCAGAACCCTTGCAGGGGTATAGATGCCAGGACCGTCCTCAACACGACCCATCGTATTTACTTGGAATCCTTCGTATGCAGAAGCCAGAGCTTTCTCTGCATCAGCATCCGTCTGGTAGAAGGTCTCTGTGGTCAGACTGGCCTTCTGCGCAATGTCGAGCTTATCCTCACATGAGGTTAATGCAACGCCACCAGCAACAACTGCGAATATTGAAAATAAAATCTTTTTCATATCTTTTCTTTTTTAACCTTATTTACTTAATTACATTAATTAGAATGTAACATTCAGACCAAAGACGATCTTCTTAGATGTCGGGTAGTTACCGTTATCCCAACCACGAGAGGCACCGCTGTCGAAAGATGCGGTCTCAGGATCAGCACCGGGATAGCTGGTGATAGTGAAGAAATCGTCGAGAGATACAGAGAGTCGCAGGTTGCTGATCATCAGTTTCTTCGTGTACTGGGTAGGAATAGTGTAACCCAGCTGGATCTGCTTGAACTTGAAGTAAGAGCCGCTTAAGACATTAGCTGAAGAGCTGAAGAATACCCAGTCAGAAGCAACTGACTTCATGTCAGGATACTTGCCGATATAGTCAATAACCGTTTGCTTTGTTGCCTCATCAACATGAGTCCTTGAAGAATCCTTCCACCATATATCAAGACCGTTTACACGGGGACGGTCGGCAGATACCATTAGGTTGTAGATCTTGTTGCCGGAAGCACCAGTACCGAATACGGTGAGGTCGAAGCCCTTGTACTCGAAGTTCAGAGTCACACCATAGGTGAACTTGGGAATACCGGAACCGAGGTCAACCATATCGTCCTCTTCGGGAGCCTCTACGAGACTACCATCCTTAGCAACATACAGCGGACGGGCTGTCTCAGGATCCACACCTGCATACTCGTAGCCACGGAAGTACCAGATGGTGTGGCCAGACTCGAAGGTAGACTGCACTTTCTGGTTGAAACCGCTGATACCACCCTGAGAATAACGGGGCAGCATGGCGTTCACAGCCTGTACCTCATTCTTCAGAGGCGAGAAGTTAGCGCTGACGCTGTACTTGAAGTCACCAACGTGGTCACGCCATCCGAGATCGAACTCGAAACCAGTGTTCAGCACCTCACCGGAGTTCACGGTCTGAGAGTTGAAGCCAAGCTCAGGATAAGGCTTGATGCTCACCAGAAGGTCCTTGGTCACCTTACGGAACCAGTCAACTGTCAGTGACAGACGGTTGTCCAAGAAGCGGGCATCGAGACCGAGGTCGATCTGCTCAGAGGTCTCCCAGGTAAGGTCAGGATTAGAAACACCGTTAGGCTTACCACCTTCAGTAGCAGCACCATTGGAGTACTGATCCGTAAAGTCATAGTAACCACCAAGACCGATGCTGGCATTATAGCGATATCCGCTCAGGATGTTCACGTTACCGTTGCGACCCCAAGATCCGCGGAATTTCAGGAAACTGACAGCGGATGTGCTGACGTTATCCTTGAAGAACTTCTCATTGCTGATGGTCCAACCTGCAGAGAATGAGGGGAAGTAACCCCAGCGGTTGTCCTTTGACAGCTTCGAAGAGTCGAAGGCATCTGCACGGAAGTTAGCCTGGAGGAAGTAGCGGTCACCGTAAGAGTATGACAGACGGCCGAAGTAAGCAAGCTCAGTGGCGTCACCAGGAGTGTTGCCTACGGTCAGGTGAGCCTTACCATTATCATTCAGACAGTCGATATAACGGAAGTTGGGAGCGTGGTCACCACGAAGGATCATCTTGGTATCAGAAGACGATACGCTGGTGTTGTCCCAGTGGTTCTTAGTATATGACATACCAACCATGGCTCCTACGCTGTGCTGACCAAACTGCTTGTTGAAGTTGGCGAAGTTCTCCCACTGATAGTAGAGACCGGCATTGGTGTTGGCGGAAATAGAATAAGTCTCGCTGTGAGCCATCGACGACAGGAAGTAAGGCTCGCCATAGTTATGGCCATTGCTCTGGGTAATACGATAGCCGAGGCGAGAGGTGATGGTCAGGGAGCTGAACGGCATCAGATTGACTGCCAGAGATCCACGGACATTGATACCCTCATTCGTACCCATACTACGGTCGCGCTGTGCCAAGGGGTTACCAGTAGCTTCTTCAATATACTTAGAAGTACCATACCATACAGGACGCTCCTCTGTGTACTCAGATGGCAGGGGAACGAAACCATGGTTCTCTGAGTCCCAAGCTTCCTGAACGTTCTGACCGAAGTCAGCCTGATCATAGATGTAGGCGGGAGTCAGCGGGTCGATAGAAACCACAGAGTTCAGGAATGAACCGTAACCATTAGCCAGATTCTTTCTGTTCCACTTCTCAATAGAGGTGTTGCTCTGTACGCTCAGCCAGTCAAAGAACTTATAGTCAACATTGGCCTGACCAGTGAAACGCTTGTAGGTATCCTTGCTGCCCTTTACGATACCGTCGTTATCGAAGAGTCCGAGACCTACGAGGAAGCGGCCCTTTTCATTACCACCCTCAACAGTGAGGTTGTGCTGGAGGCTCCAGCTGTTGTCAAACACCTCGTCGTACCAGTCGGTATCGAAACGTCCTGTTCCGGGAACACCTGTCACAACGCCATCGATTTCCTGTGTCTGAGCATAGTAACCGTTGTTTACAAGCTCTGTCTCAGTCATGTCACCGAGGTACTTGTGATACTCGATATAGTCCTTAGCATTGAAGAGTTCCGATTTCTTGCCAAGGCTCTGGCTGGCAGCCTTAAGGCTGTATGTCACGCGGGCCTTGCCCTTGGAACCGTTTCTGGTGGTGATGAGCACGACACCGTTACCTGCCTGTGCACCGTAGATGGCGGCAGAGGCACCGTCCTTCAGAACCTCGATAGACTCAATGAGAGAGGGATCCAGATACTGGATGTTGTCCACTTTCAGACCGTCTACGATCATCAACGGCTTCAGGTCGCCACCGTTTGAAGAATAACCACGTACGCGAATCTCAGCGCCGCCACCAGGCGAACCACTGTTGATGATCTGCACACCAGTCACCTTACCCTGCAGGGCTGCACCTGCATCAGGAGTAGACAGGTTCTTGATCTCGTCACCCTTCACGGAAGCGACGGCACCAGTAAGGTCACTCTTTTTCTGCACACCATAACCGATCACGACCACGTCGCTCAGTGTCTGTGCGTCCTCCTTCAGAGAAACAACGATGTTGTCACGGCCGTTCACCCTAATAGTAGCGGTGGTGTAGCCAATGTAGGAAATTACCAGAGTTGAGTTGGCGTCAGCCTCAACACTGAAGTTACCATTGAAGTCGGTGATAGCACCAGTTTTTGTGCCTTGCACTTTCACGCTGGCACCGATAATCGGTTCACCTGCTTCATCATTCACCGTTCCTTTTACAAAGCTCTGAGCCAACGCTCCCAGTGGGAACAAACAGAGCAGAAACAGAAACACTAACGGCTTTTGTAGTGAATTTGAATTCCACATAATTTAATTAAGTTTAGTTTTAAAAATGTTGGGTATATATTCTACCTTTTTGCTAGTTAAGTCGGTGCAAAGGTAGGATATTTCTTGAAAATACACTTTGCATTCTGTATCACAAACGTTATAATTTGTAACATCTATTGAAAAAGTGTTGATTTTAATAAAAAAGCCACCGACTTTCACAAGCAGGTGGCAGCATTATCTTACTAATTAATAATCATGCGGTGACAAATTTCATCGCATTAACATCTAAATTTGGAATTTATGATGTATTTTTGTGTTGATTACGATGCAAAAGTAGGCAATTATTCCCTAATTGCCTACTAAAAAAGATAAAAACAATATAGCAATGCGTTGCGCTATTCGTCATCCATAGGATAGCGCACACCCCATTTCTGTCGCAGACCGTCCATAAGCCGCATCACATAGAGCGTCTCCTCCAGCGGCATCTCCCTCGGCTCCAGGAGACCGTCGATGAGTGCCTGGCGACAGGCGAGGAACTGGTACTCGTAGCCCGTTATCTGCTGCGGCACGTGGATGTCCTCCACAAACTCACGGTCGTGGGTGTTGACGGTTATCTTCTGGGGATTGTTGATATTGTCGATGATAAGATTGCCGTCGGTACCTGCTATCACTCCGATATTGTCGCCCACACAGGCGGCACTCGACTGCAGGTTGCAGAGCACACCGTCCTTCAGGATGATGCTTATGGCATTAGTAAGATCCATGCCCGTCTTCGACTTCACGCACTGGCTCTCCATGCTCACGATATCCGCTGGGAAGAACATCCTCACGAAGTTCAGGGCATAGACACCGAGGTCGAGCAACGCCCCGCCACAGAGGTCGGGACGCATGATGCGTGGCTTCTCGCCCATGGAGTAGCCGAGGGTAGCTGTCACCAGACGCGGAGTACCAATACGTCCGCTGTCTATCAGGTCGCGCACCATCTTGACTACTGGCTGATAACGCGTCCAGATGGCCTCTGCGAGGAATATCTTCCTCTCACGAGCCAAGTCCACGATCTCCTTTGCCTGACGGTAGTTGGCCATGAAAGCCTTCTCCACAAGACAGGGTTTGCCTGCCAACAGAGCCTCTTTCGTCACATCGTAATGATGGGAATGAGGGGTACCCACATAGACGAGGTCTACGTCGGGATCGTTGATCAGTTCTGCATACGAGCCACAAGCCTTGGGTATCCCCCACTCCTTCGCAAAGGCCTCAGCCCGCTCCAGAGTACGGCTTCCGACGGCGTAAGCCTCGCACTCTGAGAGGCCGCGAAGGGTGATGGCAGCCTTTTCGGCAATCCATCCTGTGCCGATAATTCCGACACGCATTCTGCTTTCCTGTTTCATAAGATATGCGGATTTACTATTCATGATCTACTGATTTTCCTCAAAGAAGCCGAAGCCGCCGATGGCGGTGAGCATGCGCTCGACATAGTCCCACGACGTCGGTGAGAATTCAAAGCCAAGACGGTAGAGCACCTGGGTGGTGTAGTCGTTATCACGCTTCACATCGGCAGTCTTCTGTCCATGGGCCATATCCTGATAAGCCAGCAGAGAGGACAGCTGGCGGGCTTTCTGCGGGTCGCTCTTAGCCTGTTCCATCGCCTCGGCAAATTCTGCCTGCTCCACAAAACGGATGCCTGCCCCGACACTCTTCAAGCCCAGGAGCACATCGCCAAGGAACTGGCCGTGGATATTGTATGGATGGAATACCGTACTGTCCTTAGGTGCAGTTGCCAAAAGGACAATGGCCCTGGAAACCTCATTGATGGGCGAGAACTCCACCTGTTTGTTACGCATGGCGTACGGGCAGCATCCTAACATATTATATACCTTTATGCGTCCCATAAACGAGTTCGTAGAGAAGTTAGCCTGGAACTCGCCATCAGTACTGCGTGCAGCGAGATTTCCCACACGCATAATCTTAGCCCTCAGTCCATGAAGTGCAACGGCATCGAGAATTAGCCGTTCTGCCATGAACTTAGAGTAGATGTACTTATTTCCAAGGAACTGTCCCATATAGAACCGTTGTTCGGTAAACACATCATCCTTAACAGTGCCTGCCCACAGGCCACGTGTACTGGCTGTTGAGACATGCACCAATTGTGCACCTGTCTTGAGACAGAAGTCCACACAACGCTTGGCACCGCCGATATTCACATCCTCAATCTCCGTACCCTCAGAGAAGTGCTTCACGATGGCTGCACAGTTGAAGACAGTATCCACCTTGAGATCTTCCCCGAAGTCGCTGGTCACGTCACCAAGAATAACGTGCAGACGCTTGCCGAAAAGATTCTTGAAGGAATCAGCGAAATAGTAGTAGAGCAGTGTACGCAGGCGACTTTCGGCTGCCTCCTTATTCTTACCGCGGACCAGACACCAGATCTGACCGGCATCGGAGTCGATAAGCTCGCGCAAGATGTGTATACCCAGATAGCCTGTGGCACCTGTC